>OJKA01000370.1_pt1 | contig 17418 bp, 18 predicted proteins | sample 1596451 | NCBI WGS metagenome assembly OJKA01 (sample SAMEA4350155, study PRJEB24818) | metagenome | biome: human; feature: gut; material: faeces | place: Denmark | collected 2013-09 | reverse complement strand
GACCAATGCAGGCAAAGCTTGCGAAAGAAAAGAACTTTTTCAACCAACAACTTTCCTTTTTCGATTAAAAAAATCCGATGGTTGCGACTAAATGTGGCTATGCTATACTTAATAAGATCGTAGGAAAAGAAAGGGGTTTGATAGGAATGACCTATTCAATCAATTGGGATCTAGAAACAATTTTTCCAGGAGGCAGTGATTCTGTTCAATTAAAAGAACGCATGAGCCAGCTGGAAGAAGAAATCAAAACTTACCGTGAAAAAGTTGACGCTTGGGCACCAAACGCTACAGACAATGCGACAAAATTAGAGGAATTAATCGAACTTTCTGGCACAATCAATCAGGGATTTTCACAATGTGGCAGCTTTATCAATGCCTTGCTTTCAGCGAATGTCAACGACAGCAAAGCCAAAATCCTGACAGGCGACCTCTACGCAAAACTGCCAGCATTGCAAGCAGCACAAACCGTTTTCTCGAAAAAATTGACAGAAATTTCTGAGGATGATTGGACCGCTTTACTTACCGCGGAAAACTTAGCACCAATCGCTTTTCGTCTAAGCGAGATTCGTCGCGACGGCAAAGAATTGTTATCTGAAGCAGAAGAAACCATCATCAACACGTTAAATTTAGATGGCTTAAATGCTTGGAGCCAACATTACGATACGATCGTTGCCTCGATCGAAATTCCTTTCCTTCAAGAAGACGGCACGACGATCAACTTGTCCGCTGGTCAAGCCTTCAATAAAATGATGGGTGATCCAGATCCAGAAGTTCGTGCACGTTTATTTGACACTTGGGAAAAGACTTGGGCAGAAAAAGAAGACCTCTTTGCAGATACCTTGAACCATTTAGACGGCTTCCGCCTTTCTACCTTCAAGCTTCACGGTGTCACTGATTACTTGAAAGAACCATTAGAATACAATCGTCTGCAAAAAGCGACATTGGATGCTATGTGGGGCACGATCCAAAAGAACAAACAGCCGATCGTTGATTTCTTGACCCGCAAAGCCCAGCTTTTCGGCAAAGAAAAAATGGAATGGCAAGATCAAGATGCGCCGATCATCCTTGGGGACATGGAAGAAAGAACCTACACCTTTGATGAAGCAGCTGACTTTATTTTGACAAACTTCCGTAAGTTCAGTCCGAAAATGGCTGACTTTGCCCAAGTTGCTTTTGAAAAAAGCTGGATCGAAGCAGAAGATCGTCCTGGCAAACGTCCTGGCGGCTATTGCACCAGCTTGCCAGAAACCAAAGAGTCACGTATATTCATGACCTACAGCAATTCAGTCAACGAAGTAGCGACGCTTGCCCATGAGTTAGGTCACGCGTTTCACAGCAGCGTTCTTTGGGAGCTACCAGAATTAAACCGCAACTATGCCATGAACGTCGCCGAAACAGCAAGTACCTTTGCTGAATTGATCGTTGCTGATGCAACCCTCAAAGAAGCGACAACGAAGGAAGAAAAAATCAATCTATTGGATGCCAAAATGCAAAATGCGATCGCGATGTTCATGAACATCCATGCACGCTTTATTTTTGAAAACAGCTTCTACCAAGCCCGTCAAAACGGCTTAGTTTCAGCGGAGCAAATCACGGAAATGATGACAGCGGCGCAAAAAGAAAGCTATGCGGATGGGTTAGCAACTTATCATCCACATTTCTGGACAGCCAAATTGCACTTCTTTATTGATGATGTGCCGTTTTACAACTTCCCTTACACCTTTGGTTACCTCTTTAGCATGGGGATCTATGCGTATGCCAATGAAAAAGGGTCTAGCTTTGAAGAAGAGTACATTGCTTTATTGCAAGATACTGCTTCAATGACGACGGAAGAACTGGCACAAAAACACCTTGGTGTTGATTTAACAAAACCAGACTTCTGGCAAGCAGGGATCGACATGGTCCTAAAAGATGTTGCCAGCTTTATGGAATTGACTGAAGACTATATCTAAAAGAAAAAACCCTCTTCCAACACGACGCTTGGAAGAGGGTTTTTCTATCAGGCATTCAATAAAGTTAAGCCAATCGTTAAGTAGCCTGCGTACAGACACCAAATCAAATAAGGAATAAACAAGTACATTGCTTTTTTGTCGATGCGAGCAAAGAGGATCATACAAATAATCACTGATAGGACTAACAAGACAATAATGACCGTTCCTGCCCAGTAAGCATTCCAGCCAAAGAAAACGATACTCCACAAGAAGTTTAGTACTTGCTGGATCGCAAAGAAGATATAGGCATTCTTTTTAAGCGCTGGATTGACTTTGGCTACGATCAACAGATACAATGCTGTTCCCATAAAGGCATACAAAATCGTCCAAACGATCCCAATGATCCCACCAGGAGGGGCTAAAAAGGGTTTTTCCATTTGCGCATACGTTCCAGCGATGTCTCCTGCAAACAAACTCGAGATGATTCCTGTTGCTTCGATGCCGATCACACAGACCAGCCAAATCAAAAATTTCATGTTCTCCACTCCTTCTTTTTTTCATGACTCTCTCATTTCATCGTACCATCGAATCGAAAAAAAGCAGAATAGAACGCTTAAAAAAGAAACGCCCGTGTGGACGTTTCTTTCAAGATAATTATATTCAATGACAGCTACTTTGATTGTTTTTCTTCAAACTTCCGTCGTTCATTTTCCACATACTTGTATAGCGCCCCGTAGCGGCTGCGGTAGCCTTTTTTCCATGGCTTCTCTTTGCCGCAAAAATGTAACAAAACGGTATGCTCGATGACCCAATCCAAACTCCATTCCCCTAAACTGATCGTTTCATAGGTACGGTTTTTTCGTACGTCATAGTTGTAGAGCTGATCAGGGATCGCCAGCACCCGATCGCCGTACAACCCATTCAAAATGTCTTGATCTGGCAAAAAGAGGTTCAAATGATTTTTCTCAATGAACGCTGCGATCTCTGCTTCTTTGACCTCTTGCCGCAGCTGGTGCACATTCATCAGCAAAACGCCTGAATTATAGTAGCCTTCCGACTCATAATTGCGCAAACGGACTTTATTGATGACTGTTGTTACTTCTGTCAGCTTAGAATGGCTGGCGGCGGCATACAGAAAATCCCCTAACGTCAGCTCATACAAGGGGCGCAAATCATTGATGCACAAAATATCCGCATCCAGATACAGGATTTTTTCCACTTGCTGCGGCAAGTAATTTTGTGCCAATAATCGATAGTAGATCGACTCAGGGTAGCGATCACTGACTGGCGCGGTTTTAAAAATCGAGCCAGAACCGATGATGATGGGATGATAGGTCATCGCCAGCTTTTGACAAAAAGCCTCCAGCTCTGCAGCATGGCTCAATTCTTTTTCTTGTAAGACATAGACATCAAAGGATGCTGCTGTCGTATGACGTTTGATTGAATATAACGTTGTTTTTAATTGTTCACTGAATCGATCATCAATCGTAAAAAGTAGATTCATGCTCTTGTTCACTCCTCTGTTACTGGCAGCGTGCAGGTTTTTGGAAAAAAATCGATTGCTGTTGCACGCAGCTTCTGTTCTTCTAGTATACCCGATTTTTGGTCTTTCTTTCAGTGAAACACCCTTGCCAATCGAACCCTTGCTTGGCAGACGCCAAAAAAGCTGTTCCATCCATGGGATGAAACAGCAAAGGATCGCTTATAAATGATTGTGTCTTAAAAACAGATCAGCGGATCGTTGCAAAAGCTTTTGACCACAACAACAATTCATCTAGCATATCATTGACACCCGCCGCCATGTGCGCACCGGGTTTGAAGGTACTGAAACTTTCAAAATCAGTAAATAAGTTGAAGGCTGGGTTGGTCCGCACGGTGGCAACTTTTTGTTCAGCTAATACGTTGCGCAATTGTTCAGCGGCCCGAATCCCACCGCCAGAACCGTAGCTGACGATCCCAGCAGCTTTATCAAACCATTCTTCCCGAGCAGAATCTACGGCATTTTTCAAGGAAGCTGCAAAACCGTGGTTGTATTCTTGCACGATGAAGATATAGCCATCTAATTCAGAAATTTTTTTGTTCCATGCCAGGTTTGGCTCAGCTGTTCCCATAAACGGTAGATCAAATGCCTTTACATCAACGATCTCAAACTGATGCTCTGACCGTTGATTAGCAATTTCTTGAATATATGCTCCGACTTGCGGACTTACGCGTCCTTCTCTTGTACTGCCTAAAATAATACCAAATTTCATGATAGGTTCCTCCTAAGATTGTTTTCGTTTGTTTTTTTAACGATTGGCAAATGTGTCTGCCCAGTCCAATAATTCCGTCAACATGTCGTTCATTCCTGCAGTCATATGCTCGCCAGGGGTAAAGGTGGCAAAGTTTTCAAAATCAGTAAATAAGTTGAAGGCAGGATTGGTGCGCACCGTGGCTACTTTTTGTTCCGCCAAAATCAAGCGAACTTGCTCAGCGGCACGAATCCCTCCTGCCGAACCATAGCTGACGATCGCTGCTGCTTTGTTGAACCATTCCTCTCGAGCGCTGTCCAACGCATTTTTCAAGGAAGCTGATATGCCATGATTGTATTCTTGTACGATGAAGAGGTAGCCGTCTAACTCAGCGATTTTTTCGTTCCACGCTTGGTTCACTTCACCTGTACCCATAAATGGCAAGTCATAGTCTTTGATATCAATGATTTCAAACGAGCGGTCGCTATGCGCGCGTGCTGTTTGTAAAACATAATTGGCTACTTGCGGACTCACGCGGCCTTCTCTCGTACTGCCAACGATGATCCCGATTTTTTGCGCTTTTTTCTTTTCAGGGGTGCGATACACCTCTTTAATTACTTCTTTTTCAATTATTTGTTCTTTTTTCCCAAATCCAAAGACCATTCTTTTGTACTCCTTTTGTTGTGGTTTCTTTAACGATGGACTCAGCATACCAAACTTACTTTTAGTAAGTCAATCATTCTGCTTACTTTTTGTTATAAAAAAACTCTCAGCTGCTTCTTATTGACATTCGTTCGGTACCGAACTATAATCAACTCATCGATATCGTTAGGTACCGAACGATAAACCAAAAGGAGTGTACACCATGAGTACAATGACCGACCACTTAATGAAACAGCTTCGTTTTATCAGCGAAGCCAGCAATGCCTTTATGAGTCAAAACAACCAGCGCCTTTCGGGACAGCAACGTGTCCTGGCCGTTTTAAATTTAGAAGACGGCTTGGTGCAAAGTTATCTTGCAGAAGTCTTAGACCTACGGCCAAGCTCTCTAGCGGAACTATTGAAGAAAATGGAAAATAGTGGCGATATTCATCGCAAAGAAGATGCTGCTGACAAACGGATCAAACGAATCTACCTGACAGAAACTGGAAGAAAAAAAGCGGAAAAATTACTAGCACAAAAAGAAGCCACCAGCAGTCAGTCGTTTTTTGCTGGGCTCTCAGAGGAGGAACAAACCGAATTTGCTCGTCTGCTTGAAAACATCGCCGCTGGGTGGGAGACGGACTTCCAACAGCAGGCACAACGCTTTATTGACCCAATGGATCGTTTGCAAGCCATGCAAGAGATTCGGGAAGAAATGATGAAGCAATGGGACGGAAATTGGCAGGAAATGTCGAATGAGGATCGTCGAAAAATGAGGCAACAAATGAAAGATACTTGGCAAGAAATGGGCGTTGATGAGCGACGCAAAATGAAAAAACAGATCAAGGAAGCCATGCGGCAAATGCCGTTTCCTGGACATCGCGGCATGGTTGGCAATCGACCATTTGAGCCGTTTGAACCGTTTGGGCCGTTTGATAATAGCGAGGCGAATGATCCACGGTACACATGGGTAAAAGGCAACTTTTTTGATGCCTACGGGTTTGAACAAGACCGCAAAGCAAGACCGACTTCCGCTTCTAAAGACGAAGCAGCCGAGGAGGATTGGCAGGATTTCTAATAACACCTAATTAAAAAGAAAAAGCGGTGAGCCATCTTGCTTGCTGCGGAGGAAAACGAATGGAAACAACGACACCAACAGTGAACAAAAACAAATTTAAAATGAAAGACTTTATCCACCTGATCGTCAGTGTCAATCCTAAAAAAGGCTTGTTTCTTTTAGGGATGCTCTTTAGCCTGATCACAAGTGCCGCCAGTTTGGTCGTGCCGCAGCTGACGAAAACACTGGTCGATGCCAGCGGCACCCCCACGTTCAGCACCTCCATGCTGGTCGTTTTGATCCTAGCCTTTGTGCTGCAATTAGGCGTAGGGACTTTAGGCGGCTTTCTCTTGCGCTATGTGGGAGAAAGTGCTGTGAAAACGTTGCGGGAACGTCTTTGGAAACATCTGCTGCATTTGCCAGTCAGCTATTTTGATGACCACAAGTCGGGGGAAAGCAGTTCGCGACTCGTCAATGATACGTCAGTGATCAAAGAACTAGTCACCTCGCAATTTCCCAGCTTTGTCACTGGCTTGATCCAATTGATCGGTTCGATGATCATCTTGTTTTTGATGGACTGGAAGATGGCTGTGATCATGTTCAGTGCGGTGCCTTTGATCACCTTGATCATGTGGCCAATCGGCAAGATCATGTCAAAACTGGGACGCCAGTTGCAAGCAGCGACCGCCGATTTCAATGCGGATGCCAGCGAAAAGCTCTCAGAGATCCGTTTGATCAAAGCCAGCAACGGAGAAGCCAGTGAACAAGAAAACGGTCGGCGCAACATTGGGGCAATTTTTACCCTCGGGGTCAAGGATGCGAAAGTCAGTGCGATTTTGCAGCCAATCATGACGACGGCCATGCTGGGCTTACTCGTAGGAATCCTCGGTTATGGCGCGATCCGTGTGCAAGCCGGCACCTTGACGAGCGGCGCATTGATCGCTTTTCTACTGTATCTCTTTAATATTGTTGCGCCTGTAACGACGTTTGCGATGTTCTTTTCACAAGTCCAAAAAGCGATGGGTGCTACGGAACGGATCCAAGAAATTTTGGATACGCCGCTGGAGCCGATCCAGGCAGCACCCAAAGCCGCCATCGATGGCGCAGTCTTACGAGCAGAACAAATCGATTTCAGTTACGATCCCAAACGGCCGATTTTGCAAAACATTTCTTTTGAAGCCAAACCCAACACCGTGATTGCTTTTGCAGGACCAAGCGGCGGCGGAAAATCCACGATTTTTGCTTTACTGGAACGCTTTTATGAGCCCACCAGCGGGCGCTTGCTGATTGGAGATCAGCCGATAGCTGACATTGATCTGAAAAACTGGCGGGCACAGATCGGCTATGTTTCCCAAGACAGTGCGGTCTTTGCTGGTACGATTCGGGAAAACTTGCAATACGGATTGGGCCGGACGCTGTCAGAGGAGGAATTGTGGCAAGGACTGGCGTTGGCTTATGCCGATCAGTTCGTCCAAGAGTTCCCCGAAAAACTAGAAACACAAATCGGTGAACGCGGCGTCAAACTATCTGGTGGTCAAAAACAACGGATCGCCATCGCTCGAGCATTCTTGCGGGATCCCAAGCTGCTGATGCTGGATGAAGCGACTGCCAGCCTAGATTCTCAGTCAGAAGAAAAAGTCCAGCGGGCGTTGGATCATCTGATGGAAGGACGTACGACATTAGTGATCGCTCATCGCTTATCGACCATCGTGGATGCCGACCAAATCTACTTTATAGAAAAAGGCACCATTACCGGTCAAGGTACCCATGCACAATTGATCAACAACCACCCGCTTTATGCTGCCTATGTCAATGAACAAATGATCAACTAATCGAAAAAACTGCTTATTGACGGATAAGCAGTTTTTTTCTATTAACCAACGGCTGAATGTTGCTTCTCTTCACGCGTCCCAGGCACTTGATTTACTCGCTGCAATTCTTTCAACACCTGATTTTCTGCCCGCAAAAAATCCCGTTCGCTTTGGGCAGTAGCAAGTTTTCCTTGATAAACTAAGACTTCTTCTTGGTAGGTTTTGGCGGTCTTTTGGACTTCTTCTTCTAACTGATCGATTTTATGGGTCAATTCTTGATTGATCTGTTCATATTTAAGGTAAAGCTTCTGGGCATTTTCGATATTCGTTTGTTCCAAATTCGCTTTGCTGGATACTCGGGTAGCCAAATAAGTAAGTACACCAGTAATGAGTGACGGCAAGACAACTGTTACGATCGATGTATCCATGATCCTCCCCCATTCTTTCGATACGATTCATATCATCTGTTTCCAGTATAAAAGATACGATTCGTATCGTCAACTGATGTGATATTTTTTATATCAAATAATACAAAAATAGATACAAATTATATCTAACGTGCTATACTACAAAAAAGGAGGCGATCACTCATGCTTGGCGAACGGCTAAGAACACTCAGACTACGAACCAATCAAACCCAACAGCAGATCGCAGATCAGCTGGGAATCACCCGCGCTGCGTATTCTCATTTCGAAAATGATCGTAACGAACCCGATGGCGAGACCATCGTCAAACTCGCGGAGATTTTTCAAGTATCCACCGATTTTTTATTAGGCAGACAAGTCCCGGCAGGCTTTACGCAGCCCTCTGCAAAAGTTCAAACCGTTGCGGCCCATATTGATGATGACGTCACCGATGAGCAGATGGAAGATATCCTCAGCTATATTGAATTTATAAAACAGCGGCACGCCCAAAAGGAATGATGGAAATGGATAAAGTAGAAGAACTGATGGCCGCCTACCCAGACTTGCACTTTATTTTCGATAAAAATATGCCTGATGGTCAGCAAGGATTGTACATCGATCACCATATTTACTTGAACCCTGACCAGTCACAAGAAGACCTCTTGAGCACCATCGGTGAAGAAATCGGTCATTATCTGACCAGTGCTGGCGACATTACCGCCCAAGATACCAACGAAAAACGCAAACAAGAACGCAAAGCCCGCGACATTGGTTCTGCGATCGTGGTCACGCCCTATGATATCATCGCTTGTTTTGAAGAAGGATGCAAAACATTGGCGGCATGCGCTGATTTTTTAGGGGTTCCCCCACAAACCTTCAAAGACGCGGTCACCTATTATGCTCGACGTTTTGACGGTATCAAAACCGAAGAAAATTATACCTTGTTTTTTCATATCGACGGCACGATTGAAGTTGTCAAAACCTTTGGCAATCAAGGCTAAGCCTTTTTCACACAAAAACAGACGTTCCTTTTCTGCTGCTAAAGGCAGCGTTGACGGAACGTCTGTTTTTTATCCTTGCATGTTGACCCGCATCAATACACGGTTCGGTCGATAGTTTTCTGAGGATTGATGAACCAATGCACCTTCCTCAAAACGATACAAATTGTATCCATAGCGTTCTTCAAAACGGACCATCCCATCGCCTTCATCTTCCCCGACAAACGACATACTTGCCACAGTATAGTAAGGAATCCCTGCGATCGTTCCCGTAAACGCATGATGGGTATGTCCACTGAGAATACAAGAGATTTGATACTGCTGCAATAATGCCACCAAACGATTGGCACCGGCCCATGCCGGCGTGCTTGCTTGGTCGGGCAACAAATGATGGTGCGTCACAAAAACGATCTTTTTCTCTTTGAGCTGCGCCAGCGTGGCTTGCAGCCATTCAAACTGTCGCTCATCTACGATACCGTCGGCATAGCCATAGCAGGAATTATCGAAAGTCACGATCGCCAATGTCTCCGTTTCATAGACTTGATTAAAAGGTGTATCACTGGCGGTTTCTACTGACTTGCCTTGCCAGCCTTGGCGAAAATGCCGTTTGATATCATGATTACCTAGCGTTACTACGATGGGCACTGAGCCAAAGGCTTTTTCTAAATATTGCTTCAAAGAGGCATAATCGGCAGGCGCGCCATCTTCGGTCAAATCGCCGCTGATCACCACCAAATCGATCGCTGCTCGCGCCTTGGCATCTTGGATACACTCTTCAAGAGGAATCAAAGGATTTTGCATGGCTGCCAGCATTCCTTGATACCCTTCTTCACAAGGCAGGTAACTTTCTCGAAAATGGATATCTGATATATGCAATACATTCATAGGTTTATCTCAATTTCTTTCTGATGATTCCAGTCAACTGGTCTAATAAGAAGACGGTCACAACGACGCCCAACAAAATAATACTTACCTTGCTCCAGGTTCTGGTTTGAATAGCAAAAATCAATGGTGCACCGATCCCGCCAGCACCGACTAACCCTAACGTTGCCGCACTGCGGACCGCAATTTCAAAATGATTCAGTGCAAAGGAACTATAGATAGGTGCTAAGTAAGGGACCCGCACGAAAAACATCGTCTGCCAAAAGTTGGCACCGACGGCTTGCATCTCTTCCGTCAAGCGCTCATCCATGGCTTCCATTTCTTCGGTAAACAACTTGCCCAGCATACCGATCTGGTGGACACCGATCGCCATAACTCCAGCAAAAGGTCCTGGACCTACCACACGGACAAAAATAATCGCATAAACCAGCTCGGGAAATGCCCGCAAGATATTGCAGATCATTTTGCCGATTTTTGCGACCCAGGGTGTCGAGGTCCATAGGTTGGCGGCACTCAGCAAGGTCACTGGAATCGCGTAGACTGTTGCGATCATCGTTCCTAGACAAGCGATCCCGATCGTCAGTAACAACAAGCTCCACAGATCTTCCCCACTGCTGTCATAAAAGAAGGACCAGTCTGGCTGACTCAGCCCTTGCAAGACATCTCTTCCCATCGCTAAGGAAAAGGTGCTTAATCCAGAATAATCCAGCGTCGCAGCGGATAAAACTAGTAAAACAGCAAAGAGTCCCCATAACAGCCAAGTCGTTTTCTTCACTTCTCTGATCATCATAGGAAAGACCTCCTTACCCGCTCACTGAGAAAATCAACGATCGCTACCGTCAGCAAAATCGTCAAGATAATGATCGAGACCCGCTCATAATTCAACAATGCCAATGAGGCGTTCAAGATGACCCCGATCCCGCCGGCACCCACATACCCTAACACCGTCGAAGCTCGAACATTGACTTCAAAGGCATAAAAAGTATAGCTGGCAAACTGGCTGATGACTTGGGGAATGATCGCCCAAACGGTCACTTGAAATTTATTCGCTCCTTCCGCAGATGCTGCTTCGATCGGCGCAAAATCAATGGTTTCGATCGCTTGGAACATCAGCTGTGAAACCATACCAAAGGTAAAGACCGCGATGGTCAAAACACCAGTGGCTTCACCGATTCCAAAAATCGCTACGAACAATGCCGCCAACAATAGATTGGGGATCGTCCGCACCAGACCTAAGAGAAAACGCATCGGCACCGAGACCCAACGGCTTTCTGTCACGACTGTTGTCGCCAACAGACTCACCGGTATCGCTGCGACTACTCCTAAAACGGTGCCTAAAAAGGACATCTGCAATGTCTTGATCAAGGGCATCATCAGTTGCGGTAGATAACTAAAATCTGGGTGCAAAAAGCGAGCCATGAAAGCCGTCATCTGGCTGCGATTCGACCACACTTGTGCAAAATCAGCCCCTGTGATCCAGGCACTGCTTTGAAAAAAGAGCAGCAATAAAAGAACCAGCAGCAGGTGCTTGTACCAATTAAAATGAACTGTTTCTTTCAGTTTCATCGATTTCTCCTGCCTTTTCTTCAAAAATTGCTTTGCCATAGATTTGTTCTAAACGCTGATCTGTCAAAGCGTCTGCGTTGCCGTCAAAAACGATCGCACCTGCTTTTAAGGCAATGATCCTTGTCGCATACTGACGAGCCAAGGGTATCGAATGCAGATTGATGACAATCGTTTTGCCCATTTCTTGATTGATCTTCTTCAGATCCTCCATCACTTTCTCTGTCGTGATGGGATCTAGTGATGCCACAGGTTCATCTGCTAAAATCACCGGCGCTTGTTGGACCAAGGCACGGGCGATGGATACCCGCTGCTGTTGCCCACCACTCAACTGGTCGCTTCTCGTTTGCAGTTTGTCTGACAATCCGACCGTCGCTAGCGCTTCTTTCGTTCTTTCGTAGTCTTCTTTCGTAAACAACCCTAAAATACTTTTCCAGGTCCCGTAATATCCCAAACGCCCAGACAAAACATTTTTTTGAACGGTACTGCGTTTGACCAAATTGAAGCTTTGCGAGATCAATCCGATTTGTCGACGAATCAAGCGCAATTCTTTTTTATTGGCTTTCGTGACTGATTTGCCGTCTACCCGGATATCTCCTTCAGTGATTGGCACTAAGCGATTGATCGAGCGTAAAAAGGTACTCTTACCAGCACCACTCAAGCCAATGATGGCCACAAATTCACCTTGCTCAATCGTTACATCTATGTTCTGTAATCCTTTGACCCCATTTGGGTAGACTTTGGATACATTCTCAAAAGTTATCATCTGTTTTCTCCATTATGTAGGGACCGCGGCAAAGTTTCCCCAATCGGTCACGGTCTATTCCACTAAAAAATGCACTGGTAATGCGTATTCCACCTATTCCCCTAGTAAATCGCTGCACATCTCCGTGTCCCGTTATCCTTCTACCGCAATCCCTGATTTTTTACTCTGCTGCTCGTTGTGTATAATCGCGAATGGTATCGTAAGCAGAATCTGCTGCTTCTTCATACCCTTGGTGTCCCCACAAGCTCATTGCTTCGGCACCCTCTTCATCATCTGCCATGTTCAAGAACACTTCTTTGATCTGCTCTTTTAGTTCAGCATCCATTGATGGTTGGACGGCAATGGCGTCATTTGGAATATCCCCTTCAGTCAAGTAAAGGACTTTTAGGTCTTTGAATAAGTCGTTGTCTGGAAAGCTTGACGCAAAGACATTTCGTGCCCCTTGGAACACAAAGGCGGCATCCATCTGACCATTCAAGACTGCAGTGATCTCACTTGGAATATCATTCACCGTCGTTAATGTAGCATCCGTCGTTGGATCAACTCCTGCATCTTTCAACTCGGCAACTGGGTAAATATAGCCGCTGGCAGAGTTTGGACTCAATGTGGCGATTTTTTTCCCTTTTAAGTCCGTCAATTCTGTCATGTCGCTATCCGCACGGACCAAGATTTCCCCTTTGAAGGTATTGGTTTTTTCCCCTTCTAATGGCAAGCCCGTCTCTGGATCATAAGCACCTAATTGAGAAGTCAAAATCGCTTCAGCTGCATCCATATCTTTGGCTTGAACATAAGCGGCTGGCGGCATGATCCCTAAATCAACTTGTCCAGAAGCCATCGCTTCTACGATCGTCGAATAATCCGTTGCTAACGTTACTTCTACTTCACGGTCTAATTTTTTTGATAAATACTCAGCAAACGGTTTTGCTTTGGCTTGCATCGAGCCGTCATTATTGGTCGGTACGAATTGTACCACCAGCTTTTCTTTTTCGGCTGCGGCACTGCTGTCGCTGCTGCTGCTCCCATTCCCACAGCCGGTCAATGCGGCAACTAACGCAATTCCTAACATTCCTTTAACAATTCGTTTCAATGGCATTTTTTCTCCTCCTAATGGTTTGAAGCTTTCTTACATTCAAATCATACCAAGTATCCCGTCAAAATGAAGTGACACATGTCCTATTTTACCTTATTTTTACATACAATTTACATTAGATTTTATTTATCGTTCGTGTTGAGTCAAAAGGGGAACTAAGCTATACTTAAAGAAAACCATTCAGGAGTGGCTGATTTTCATGAAAAAAATCGATGATACCGCACGCCTCAGTAATTACATTGACACATACGATCTGCAATCTTATATGGACAATGATTTGTTAGCGATGGCCACTTTGCATTCCTTTGAAAAAGAAGAGCACCTGATTCGAACGGGTACGCCTTCTGAATACTTGTATTTTCTCGTAGAAGGAACCGTGATGGTCTATTCCTTCTCTTCGGATACCCAAACGATTTGTATTGATTACGCCAAGCCAGCTGCACCTTTAGGAGAAGCTTCCTCTTTATGGGAACTCTTGCCGAAAAGCAGTGTCAAAGCCGCTTCTGCTTGCGTCTGTGTCTGCATCCCTTTGAATCGCTACCGCAACACCTTGCAACAAGACGTCCGCTTTTTGCAAACCATCTGTCAGTTGCTCAGTTCCCGCTTGAATTCGGGGATCAACTTAGCGAATTCATTGACGGAACCTGTAGAGACACGGTTGGCCAAATTTATTCTTGCGCATCAAGAAAATCAACACTTTTCCTTTCAGTTGACCACCTGTGCCGCGATCTTGAATGTCAGCTATCGCCACCTGCTGCGAACCTTTACCAGCTTTCGTGAAGACAAGCTGATCGAAAAACAAAAACAAGGCTATGCGATTCTCGATTTCCCCGCTTTAGAGTCGCTTGCCGAAAATTTAAGCCATGTGTAAGGAGCAGTCTCCAAGAATGTTCGGGTTTTCCCTGAGTAGGCGTTCCTGCTGTTGGTCTTGCCCTTAACTAGCGTTGTGACAAGCATTTGCCACCGAAGAAGGCAAGCGAGAAGGGCAACTGCGCCTTATTTTCTTACAAAAAACCCGATCCTTGCTGATATTCAGTCGAGGATCGGGTTTCTTTTGCTTATTTTACGATGGCTAAGAAGTCTTCTCCTTGGAAGACATCGGTTTGATTCATATCCATCACATCTAAATATTGCGGGGTGTTCGTCACAACGATCGGTGTGATCGTGGATAAGCCAGCTGCTTTGATCGTATCTAGATCAAACTTCACTAACAAATCGCCGCGTTTGACTTGGTCGTCTTGTTTAACAAAGACCTCAAAGCCTTTGCCGTCTAGTTCCACAGTATCCATACCAATATGCATCAGAACTTCGGCTCCATCCGTGGTGGTCAAACCAACGGCATGGCCAGTAGGAAAGAGCGTCGTGATGGTGCCATCTGCTGGCGCATATAAAGCCCCGACAGTTGGTTCGATAGCGATACCTTTTCCTAATGCACCAGAAGAAAAGACTTGGTCTTTGACTTCTGCTAAGGGAACCACTTTGCCTTCTAACGGACTGCTGAGGATCACACGTTCTTTAGACGAACTATCTGTGGGTGCTGCTGGCTCTTTCGCTGGTGTTACACTGGCATCGGTTGCTGGCTGATCTTCAAAACGTAAGAAGAAGGTCAAGACAAACGCGGCGCCAAAAGCGATAGCCGTGCCGATCGAAGCTGCGATCAGACCACTTAGATCTTTCGTATCTTGTGGGATAAAGGACGGTAGACTTAGTAAGCTGACTAACCCAAAGGTATAGTTTTCGACTTGGCTGAAGCCGATGAAGGCTCCCCCGATGGCACCACTGATACACGCGGCGATAAATGGTTTTTTCAGAGGTAAGGTCACCCCGTACACCGTCGGTTCTGTGATCCCAAAAATTGAGGTGATCGTTGAAGAAAGGGCCAACCCTTTCAATTTCACATTTTTTGTCATAAAGAACACTGCTAGCGCTGCACCCCCTTGAGAAAGGACAGCTGGCAACAGCATCGGCACCATGGTATCGACACCGGTTTGACTGAGATTCAACATCATGATCGGTACAAAGCCCCAGTGCATGCCAAACATCACAAAGACTTGCCATAAACCACCCATGACAGCCCCAGCGATCAGTGGGCTAAAGTGGTAAATGCTGTCGTAAGCACTACCTAACAAGTTTCCTAAAATCGTTCCTAGTGGACCGACGACAATAAAGGTCAATGGCGCCATAATCAAGAAGACCGCTAAAGGTACACAGATGATCTGTAAGAAGCTAGGAATGACTTTTTTAAAGAAACGCTCCACATAGCTTTGTAAAAAGACTGCTAAAATAATCGGAATGACGGAAGACGTATAAGCACTCGCACCAATAATGACCGGAAGGCCTAAGAAACTCAAAGTTTGTCCAGCCAAAGCGGTAATGTCTGGATGAACCAACGCCATCGCTAAGGAAACCGCTAGAAATTCATTGGTGCGAAACTTTTTCGCTGCAGTAAAAGCCAACATCACTGGTAAATAGGTAAATAACCCATCAGCAATCGCATACAATACGGTGTAGACCCCAGAATCAGCTGCTAACCAATTCAAGGTTACTGCCAGCGTCAAGAATCCTTTTAAGACCCCGGCACCTGCCATTGCGCCTAAAAATGGCGTAAAAATCGACGAAATAATATCCACCAGTTGATTCAAGAGGTTGCCTTTGTCGCCTTTGCTGTCTGCTTCGCCATCAAAGTTCGCTACTCCATTCAATTCACGGTAAACGTCGCTGACATGACTGCCGATCACCACTTGGTATTGACCGCCGCTTTGAACGACTTGGATCACATCGTCGTCTTGATTCAAGCGTGCCGTATCCGCTTTGTTCTCATCTTTTAATTTGAAACGCAAGCGGGTCGCACAATGCACCACGCTGTTGACATTTTCTTTGCCGCCCACCGCATCGAGGACGCGAACTGCAATTTCTTTATTTGAACTCATTTTTTCAACACTCCTTTTTTTTATAAAAAAACCCAGATTGAAAAAACGACCGTCTAACGAGTTTTTTCCTCGCTGACTGTTGTCTTTTCAATCTGGGTATTGCCTGCCTGACAGTAACAATCCGTTAATGATTGAATGTTAATTGGTTTGATCATTGACGACACGTTCGATGTGGATCGTTAAGTAGATCATTTCTGATTCACCGATCGATTTGTCGTAGGTTTTGATCAAGTACTCGTTGATCCGTTGGACCGTTTGAAACGCTTTAGGGTACTTCGATTGCACAAGGGCAAATAAAAACTCATCTTTTTCCCCTGAAAGTTCATCGCTTAAATAACGCTGCGCAAAATACTGCAAATGCGTGGTGATCCGTTGATAATTCAAGGAATCTGGGTTAAAGACTCGTCCATAAAAGCGACTGATGATCGCCAGTACGTCACGTACGATTTCTACCGCTTGCATCGTGGTTTCCATCGTGCCATTGGCTTGTTCGCTATTGACGATATGAAAGGCGATAAAGCCGATCTCCGATTCTGGCAATGTAATCCCGAAGACTTTTTCAAAATAAGCAACGGCATCTGCTGCAACCGCATACTCTTTCGGATAAAACTTGCGGGTCTCAAACAACAATGGATTCGGCAGCTCAATGCCTTCACGTGCCCGAACCAGCGCATAATGGATATGGTCGGTCAGGGTCAAATAAATATTTGGCGACAGCTCGATCCCCAAGGATGCTTCCGCATCATCCACCACTTGCTTGACAGCTTCGACTTCTTCCACAGGAATGTCTGAAAACAATTGCTGAAACTGATTTGCAGTAAAGGTATCCTTTAACACAAATTCTTTTTCGACAAAGGCTTCATCCACTGGATCGCCGACTTTTTTCTTAAACGCAATGCCGCGGCCCATATAGATCACTTCCTGACCGGCATCATTGGTCGAGATGACGACATTATTATTTAAAATTTTTCCAATAATCATCGCTTTCCCTCACTCCAAAATAAAAAAACCTAGAATCTCCCCGTTAGCGCGCTGCGGTCAATTCTGGTTTTGCCTGCCGAACAGTAACAATCCTTGTAACTGAAAGAATAATAACACACCCCTGTGGCAGAT
>OJKA01000368.1_pt1 | contig 17488 bp, 18 predicted proteins | sample 1596451 | NCBI WGS metagenome assembly OJKA01 (sample SAMEA4350155, study PRJEB24818) | metagenome | biome: human; feature: gut; material: faeces | place: Denmark | collected 2013-09 | reverse complement strand
AGCTAAGGGCATGATGCCACTGATTAATCAAGACCAGTTCTACGGAGAAGATGGACCCGTGACAAAGTATATCGTTCACTATGGGAATGCTAATCCGAGGAGTAAGAATAATGATATTGTCGCTATCGTGTATGGAAAGATAGATTTACTTAACACGTTAGTAAATATACTGAAACGTGGTGATGATGATGGATAGGCTATCACCAAAGCAGAAAGCGTTTGCAGATTACTATATTGAATTAGGAAATGCTACGGAATCAGCTATAAAAGCAGGATATTCTAAAAGAACAGCAAAAGAAATGGGATATGAGAACCTCACAAAACCACACATTGCTAATTATATAGATATACGTATGAAAGAAATTGAATCACAGCGCATTGCTGATGCTAAAGAGGTTATGGAATACCTAACAAGTGTGATGCGTGGTGAGAAAAGAGATCAATTTGATTTAGATGCATCATTGCAAGATAGGACAAAGGCTGCCGAATTAATTGGAAAAAGATATAGAATATTTAATGATACAAAGCAGAAAGATGATCTTGATAAAGAAGAGCAGGTTATCAGAATTGAAAAAGCAAAAGCTGAACTAGAAAAGATTCAGAAAAACGATTCTGTAGATGGAGAAAAGTACAATGGTATACCTGCTGTAGCTGTAGCGCCTGCATTTATTAATGTTATACACGATATAGAAGAATCACTGCACCGAGAATATGTATTCCCTGGTGGTAGAGGTTCTACTAAATCATCATTCATATCATTACAGATTATAGATTTACTAGAAAAGAATCCATCAATGCATGCTGCTGTGTATAGGCAAGTTGCAGACACATTAAGAGATTCGGTATATGCACAGATATGTTGGGCAATACAGGTACTTGGTTTAGAATCGGATTACAAATGCAAAGTTTCGCCGATGGAGATAACTAAGCGATCAACAGGACAAAAGATATTCTTTAGAGGTTGTGATGATCCATTCAAGAGTAAGGGTATAAAAGCACCTACAATTGATAATGCAAGAGCAAGGAAGGTTAAAGAACAACAATTAAAGAATTATGCTGCATTGCATAAGCTAACAGAAGAAGAACTAAATCACCTTACAAGTGAAATCAAGGTTGAAATGGGCTATATAGGAATACTTTGGTTTGAAGAACTTGACCAGTTCAAAGGCGAAGAAGCTATTCGTACTGTAACACAGTCAATAATACGTGGTGGAGAAAAAACATACATATTCAAATCATTTAATCCACCTAAATCAGCAAATAACTGGGCGAATAAATACATCAAGATACCTAAACAAGATATGCTTGTAACATTCAGTACTTACTTAGATGTACCTCAACACTGGCTAGGTAAACCGTTCATTGATGAAGCGGAACACCTAAAAGAAGTTAATCCTACAGCTTATGAGAATGAGTATATGGGTGTTGCTAACGGTACTGGTGGCAATGTATTTGACAATATAAAGATTGAGACAATAACAGATGAACAAATAGCAGAGTTTGACCATGTACTTAATGGAGTGGACTGGGGTTGGTACCCAGACTTATATTCGTTCATGCGTGTTCATTATGAGCCTGCACAACTCAAATTATATATTTGGTTTGAGTATACATGCAACAAGCAGAGCAACAGGCAGACGGCAGATAAGCTAATAGAATTTGGCATAGATGGAAACGACCTATTAACATGCGACAGTGCAGAGAATAAGTCTATAGGAGATTACAAGTCGTATGGATTATTTGCTAGGCCTGCAGAGAAGGGACCAGGTAGCCGAGAGTATTCCTTCAAATGGCTACAATCATTAAGAGAGATAATAATAGACAATGTAAGATGTCCTGTAGCTGCACAAGAGTTCCTAGACTACGAGTACGAGAGAGACAAGGAAGGCAATATTATAAGTGGTTATCCAGATGGTGACGATCACTGTATAGATGCAATTAGATATGCAACAAATCAAATATGGAAGCGGAGGGGTGAATAGTGTTCGATTCATTCGTGGGTTTTGTGAAAGGAGCAATTAGAAAGATGTTCAAGCAAACAGACATAAAGCAAAAGATTAATCAGAATATTTGCCTATCCAATGACATGGCAGATAGGATAGAAATGTGGTCTGCAATGTATCGAGGTAATGCACCTTGGTGCGTAGACTATGTTAAGTCATTGAGAAAAGAACAAGGAATATGTCGAGAGTTCGCTAATGTGGTGCTTAACGAGATGGAAACAGAAGTTAGCAATGAGAACCTAGACAAATTGTATAAAGCAGCTACAAGAGACTTAAACGAGTATTTGCAAAGTGGATTAGCGTTAGGATCATTTGTTATTAAGCCACTAGGAAACGATAAAGTTGAGTACATAACAGCTGATAGATTCCTTCCGGTTGAGTTCGATGCAAGAGGAAGGTTAATCGATGTAATATTCGTACAAGTTAAATGTGTTGCAGAAGATAGCTATTATCATAGATTAGAACAGCATTCATTTAAGAACAATACACTTACTATAACAAACAGAGCGTTTCACAGTAACAGTAATCAAGATATTGGTAGAGAAGTACCACTCGAAGTAGTGGAGGAATGGTCAAAGCTACCACCTGCTATATGCTATCAAGGATTAGAACGACCTGACTTTGGTTATTATCGTAATCCTATCAAGAATGAGATAGACGGTAGCCATTGTGGTGTATCTGTATTTGATAGCGCGATTGAGCAACTCAAGAATGTTGATATCCAAGGAGCAAGGCTTGACTGGGAATTTGAGAGCGGTGAACGAGCAATCAATGTTGACATAATGGCATTGCAAGCTAGACCACAGGTGCAGGGAAAGAAAACAGAGTATGTAACACCAAGACTTAATCAAAGACTTTATAAAGGGCTTAACCTACAGCAAGGAGCAGATCAAGACCTATATAAAGAGTGGTCTCCTGCATTCCGTGAAGCAAACATTCTTAATGGTATGAATGAGTACTTGAGACAGATAGAGTTTAATGTATCACTTGCGTATGGAGACTTATCTAACCCACAGAATGTAGATAAGACAGCAACAGAAGTTAAAATTGCAAAGCAACGCAAATATAACATGGTTACAGCAATTCAAGAGAACTTGAAAGAGTGTTTAGAGGATTTGGTATATGCATTAGCTTTCTACAACGCAATGACACGTAGCGGATATGAGTTCTCATGTACATTCAATGACAGTGTTCTAACTGATGAAGAAACAGAAAGAACACAAGATCGTCAAGATGTAGGCATGGGTGCCATGGAGCTATGGGAATATATCGTTAAGTGGAGAGGTAAAACCGAGCAAGAAGCGAAAGCAATCGCAGAAGCAAAGGCCACAGCAGAAACCGGAATGATTGAATAGGGGGTGTTAAAATGTTCACACCCACGGAACTAGAACGATTACCTAAACAGATAGAACGCTATATGAAAGACCTAGAAGATAAGATACTGATTGATGTTATACATCGAGTTAAGAAGAATAATGAGATTACATCGACAGCAGATAACTTGTTGTACAGACTAAGTCAGTATGCAGCGTTCGACAAAAGCATTAAAGCATACATACAAGATGCACTCACGCTTACAGATAAAGAAATTGATAGCATCTTTGATGATGCACTCGATAAAGGTTATACAAGAGATAAAGAACTGTACAAAGCAACAGGAAAGCAATTCATTGAGTATAAAGACAATGCAGATCTTCAACAACTTGTAACAGCTGTAAAGCAACAAACTAAAGATGAGATAAGGAACATTACACAAACTACTGGTTTCATGGCTAAAGTGAATGGTAAGAAAGTGTATACACCTGCTTCGCAGTTCTTACAAGATAAATTAGATAAGGCTTCTTATGAAACTTTAACAGGTTCATATAGTTACGATAATATGATTAAAGAAATAGTAAAAGAGTTATCAAATAGCGGTATTCGTACAATAGACTATGCAAGTGGTCGAAGTATGAATACCGTTTCTGCTGTCCGTATGTGTGTTGTAACTGGAATTAATCAAGTAGTAGGAAAAATAACCGAAAGCAATGCAGAAAAGCTAGATACGGAGTACTTCGAAGTATCTTGGCATGCTACAGCAAGACCTACGCATGAAGAGTGGCAAGGAAGGGTATACAGCAAGAAAGAATTAGAAACTGTATGCGGACTTGGAACACCAGGGGGACTACTTGGAGTTAATTGCTATCACAGCTATTATCCATTTATAAAAGGTATTAGTAAGCGTACTTATACAGATGAAGAATTAGATAAGATGGAAGTAGAGGAAAACACCAAGATAGCATACGGTGGCAAGGAATATACAAAATACGAAGCTACACAGCAGATGCGAAAACTAGAGAGTATCATGCGTAAGCAACGTATGCAGATAAAACTTCTCAAAGAGGGTGCAGCAAATGAAGAAGATATTATTAACGCAAGTGCATCATACCGAGTAACTAGTCAGCAATATGCTAAGTTCGCAGAGAAGATGCAATTACCGATGGAAAGGCAGAGGGTTTATGCTGATGGGTTAGGAAGAGTATGACAAGAATAACTCCAATACGAGAAAACAATAAGCTTGTAGGTTTCAAGATAGATGGTCATGCAAGTTTTAGACATTACGGCCTAGACATTGTATGTGCTGCTATCTCCTGCTTATCAATTAACACGATTAACTCATTGCAAGAGATAGCTCACAAAGAGGTTGATGTGTACCAAGGTAATGGATTTGTAGAGTATAGACTACATTGTAAGCCTAGTGTACAGAGCAACATATTACTTGAATCTGCTAGATTAGGATATATTAGTATTTCAGAGGAATATCCGAATAATGTTACATATGAAAGGAAGTGATTAATTTGGCTTGTAAATCGAAAGGAAAAGAAACTAAGAAAACAGGAAAGAAAAAGTAGAAAGGCGGTGATCCTTTTTATCTCGTTCAAGACGTGCGTTAACGTCTTATTTTTGTGTCCGAAATGACGTAAAACTATAAATCATCTTATCAATGGGTGCTTACCCGTAAAAAGCGTAATGAAAGGAATGATAATATATGAAAAGAAAATTTTTAGAGGATTTAGGACTTGAAAAGGAAGTAATCGACAAGATTATGGCAGAGAATGGAACAGATATTGAAGCAGAGAAAACAAAGGCTAAAGAGCAAGTTGATAACTTGCAAGAACAGCTTACTACGGTGAATGAATCTCTTAAGAAGTTTGAGGGTGTAGATGTTGAACAGTTAAAAGGTGAGATTTCTACATTGCAAACCACACTACAAGGCAAAGAAAAAGAGTTTCAGAATCAGTTAGCTGATAGAGATTTTAATCAACAATTAGAATCTGCTATCAATTCCGTTGGTGCTAAGAATGCTAAAGCAGTAAAAGCATTATTAGATTTAGATTCACTTAAAGGTAGTAAAAATCAAGAAGCAGACATTAAAGCTGCTATTGAAGCATGTCAAAAAGATAATGATTACCTGTTTGGTAGTAATGAACCTATCAAAAATCCTGTTGGTCCTACAGGAGACCCAATCCCTGGACAAACAAAGAAACTTGAAGAAATGTCATACGAAGAGTACAAAGCTTATCGTAATGGCAAATAAAAAGAAAGCATGAGGTAATAATATATGAATAAAAACAGAATGAAAATGAACTTACAAAGATTTGCTAACACTTTGTTAACACCACAGATCATTGCACAAGAAGCGTTGATGGTTCTTGAATCACAATTAACGATGGCTAACTTAGTACATAGAGATTATTCAAAGGAGTACGTACAAGTTGGTGATACAATTACTGTTAGAAAGCCTGCAAAATTCGTAGCGAAAAATTTCACAGGACAAACAATTGACCAGGATATCACAGAAGGTAGCTTACCAGTTAAGATGGATCGCTTCCGTGATGTTACTGTTAAGGTTACATCTAAAGAAATGGCACTTGATATCAAAGATTTTAGTGAACAAGTTGTTACTCCTGCGCTATCTGCTATTGCACAGGCAATTGATACAGATTTATTAGCAGTAGGTATCGAAAAGGCAGCAAAAAAGGCTACTGTTTCAAGTACACCAGAATTAAAGGACATTGCAGGTGTAGGAAAAGCACTTGATATATCAAAAGCACCAAAGGATAATAGACGTCTTGTTATGCCTGCTTTAATCCAGTACGAATACAATACGTTAGATAACTTTGCAAAACAATGTTATGCAGGCGATAGTAAAGCATTAAGAGATGCAGAAATCGGAAGAGTATACACTTGCGAGACATTCGCATCTGAAAATTGTCCTCAATCAGCTGCTGAAACTACCGGTACAGCAACAGCTTACAAAGTAGTCGGAACAAAAGACGCAACACAGTTTACGGTATCTGGTGGCACTCCTGCTACGGGAACAATCAAGAAAGGTGATCAGTTAATAGTAAACGGTTATCTATACACTGTAACAGAAGATTTAACACTTGCTTCTGGTGCAGGTACTCTTAAGGTAGATCAAAATATTCCTGCTACGATTACGGATGCAGTTGATGTAAAAGTAATTAACAAAGCACATGCGTTAGGATTCCACCGCAATGGTCTAGCATTGGTTACTCGTCAATTAGAATTACCAATGGGTGCATCTAAGGCTTACATTGCATCTGCTAACGGTTTAGCAGTTCGCGTTGTAATGGACTACGATACAAAGACAAAGACTGACACAGTTTCATTTGATATCATCTATGGTATCAAAGAGTTAGACAAAGATTTACTTGTAGACTTCGCATAAGGAGCGTGATGTGTCATGGCAGTAACAGCATTAACAGATAGCACATTCTACGGTGGCACATACAAGAATGCAATGGGGGAATGTACAATTCCCTCAACTGCATTTGATAAGTGGTCCATCAAGGCAAGTAATCTAGTGAGAATGTATACGTATGGCAACATAGATGAAACGATTGAAATATCAGAAGATGTGCAAGTGTGTGTATGCGAATTAGCAGAACACTTGTATTCATGTAATCAGCGTGATAGTGAATCTGATAGTAGCGTAGCGTCTGAAAAAGACGGTTCCTGGTCCGCATCATACAAAGATAGAAAGACAGTAGAACAAGAAGACAGCATGAAGTCATTTAGTATTATTAGAACATGGCTTGCGAACACTGGACTACTGTACTGTGGGGTGTGATATGGGAAAGCAAACTGTAAAAGTTACAATATTTCATCTCGGTAAAAACGGTTTTGAAAAGAATGTGTATGACAAGTGCTTTTGGGACGAAGATCAAGCAACTGCAATCAAGAAATCTGGTTTAGCTTCGGTTGATAGCCTGTACGTATCAATTCCGTATTCCGTAGTACAGAGCCTTGAAATCAACAAAGGTAAGGATTATATCATTCAAGGTGAAACGTTGCTAGAAATTGATAATACGTCCGAAAAAACGCAGTCTACAAGTATTAAGGAATTAAAAGCTAATCATAATTTACTTACGCTTAGTGCAGGATCACTTAAGAATCATGGTAGCAAGAGAATGTGGCATTGGGAACTTAGTGGAAAGTAGGTGGTTATATGCAGTTTGATGCACATTTAGATATGAAACCTACTGCTGAAATGCTTAAGTCGCATGGACTTGGAAAATATGGAGAGATACAAAAGTATATAGATAGCGAGTGCTTACGTGTTATGTCTCCTTATACTCCTATGCTATCAGGTATGATGGAAAAGTCAGCTGAAGCAGGTACGGTAATCGGTAGCGGAGTAATCGAGTATAATAGTCCATCTGCACGTTTTCATTTCTATGGCAAGGTTATGATCTATGAACCAACAGGTAGTACATGGGCACCGTTTGGTGGTAAAAAGGTTGTTACTGATAGAAACTTAGTTCACAACACATCTAAACACCCTAAAGCAGGTCCTTATTGGTTTGATAGAGCAATGCAAGACCACAAAGAGGAAATACTAGAAGGTGCTCAAAAGATTGCGAGGGGTGGTAAATGAATGTAATAGAAGCAATGCGACAAGTACTTACTGATTACCCAAACATATCTGATTTTATCAATGGTGATGTACACATTGATTTCAACGAGGAAAAAGATCAAAATTACGGTCTTTCATCTACTAATGATAGCTTATTGAGAAAAGATATACTAGGCAATCAGACACGAACAAACAACATGGTGCTGTATGCAACTAATCAATCAGTGAATGATTTCGATAGGTTGAAAAACAGTACTTTTTTATTGGATTTAGGTTACTATCTTGAAACGGTAAAATGTCAAGAAGTAACAGCAACTATAAATGGAGTTGAGATGGTAGGCTCTATTCAATCGGTGTCTATTGCAAATGCTATGGCATGGGGAAAAAGTGAAGATGGACAGCTTATCACATATCAACTGCAAATTAAGGTTAACTACACATTAGAAAGAGAGGAATAGAATGAAAAAAATGAATTTACAAGTATTTGCTGAACCTGCTATGTTAGCCGGTGCTAAATTTGAGAGACAATATTTGCTTCACTATATAGACAGTTCTTTCGGAAGTACTGCATCATTTGTACGTTTAGGTAAAGACCTAGAAGAGTACAATATCGAAATGAATGCAGATGTTGAAACAAAGAAGAACATCTGGGGAGAGACGTCCAATACCTTAAAAGGATATGAACCAGGTTCTGAGGTAGAAAAGTATTATGCACGTAAAGGGGATGCACTTTATACCCAACTTGCAACAATCGTAAACGGAAGAAAAACAGGTTCGGATTTAGAAACAAAAATTGTAGATGTGCTCGTGGAATCAGATGGTACCCAAGTATGGGCATATCAAGAAGATGTACTTGTTATACCTAAGTCAATAGGTGGTGATGGTGGTGGTGTAAATATCCCTTTTGTAATCAAATACAACGGTAATCGTGTGTCTGGTACATGGGATAAAACTACAAAGACATTTACACCTGCAGGATCAGGCGAATAAAAACGTTAGGGAACTCTTAAAAGGGTGTCCTTTTCTTAAGGAGGAATATAAATGGCAAGATTACAGATTAATACTGGTGCTAAAAATTATGAAATTGAAGATGAAAAAACAGGCAAACTACTCGGTGTTATTACAATTTATCCCAATGATATCAACATCGCTGAGAGAATGGAAGCTGCCAAAAAGAATATTATTGCATTAGTTAATGAAGCCGAGTTATTGGCTAATGATGAAACCAAGAATGATGATGATATAATCAAAAGCATTTATGAGCTTGATGCAAAAGTAAAGAAGGAACTTGATGTCATGTTTAATTCTAATGTATCAGAAACCGTCTTTAATGGATTGAATTGCTTTAACTTAAATAATGGAAAATATTTTGTTGAACGTTTTCTTGAAATGATTCTTCCTGTTATTCAGCATGAATTAGAAGTTTCTGTTAAAGCATCTAACAACCGCATAGACAAGTATTCTTCACAAGCATCTAAGCGCCGATGATAGGAAGATTACCTAAGGTGCTTGAAGTAGGAGGAGCAGAGCTTGATATCAGAACAGATTACAGAGATTGCTTACTTATACTACAGGTATTTGATGATACAGAAATGAGTATTGAAGAAAAATACGAAGCAATGCTTGAAATTATGTATTATGATCGTGAATTAATAAAAGATGAAGATACGCAAGAAGCGGTTGAAAAGGCTATATGGTTTTTAAATTGCGGTGATAGATTAGATGATAGCAAGAAATCATCTATCAGGTTATATGACTGGGAACAAGATGAACAAATTATATTTAGTGCCTTAAACAAGGTAGCAGGAAAAGAAGTCCGAGAATGTGAATATGTACACTTTTGGACTTTTATTTCGTACTTCTACGAGATGGGAGAAGGCTTATTCACTACTGTAATGAATATTCGCAGTAAGAAGAATAAGAAAAAGAAACTCGAAAAGCATGAGCAAGAGTTTTTCAATGAGAATCGAAATATATGTGAACTACAGAAGAAGTACACAGTAGAGCAACAAGGAGAAATAGATTTTATCAACTCACTATACACGTAAGGAGGTGAGAATAGATGGCAGATGGAACTCTTAAGTTTGACACAAAAGTAGATGAAGGCGGATTCGTTGAAGGTGTACAGAAAATGTCTAGTAAGCAGATTGGTCTTACAAACAACATTAAAAAGACACAGGCCGAGATGAGCAAGCTAGAAAAATCTATGAAGGATATGCAGAATACTAAAGTTCCTACCCAAGAATATCAAGAGATTCAAAAACAGATATCCCAAGCTGAATCGCAACTTAATAAGTATTTGGCTACAGAAGATAGACTTAAAGCGTTAGGAGGAATTGATGAAAGTAGTAAGTCATGGAAAAACTTACAATACAATATCAATGAAGCAAGAAATACACTAAATGCAGCTAAGGCAGACATGGCAAGTTTGAAATCAGGTGGGGGAGATTTTACACAAGGAACTGATACTTCTAAGCTTGATGCGATGCAAGCTAAGTACAATGCATTAACTGGTAAACTTAGCGAATATGAAGCTAAACTGGCAGAGGTACAAGCAAAGGAAAACGCTGCAAATGCAAAGCAATTAAATACACAGGGTTCAGTGCAGCAATTAGAAAAATTAGATGCAGAGCAGACAAAGGCAGGAACAACAACCAGTAGGTTAAGTGCATTATTTAAGCGGTTACAACAAGCTTGTAATACTGCAAGTAACGGACTTCGGAAAGTTGGAACTGTGGCTAAGACAATTGGTAGTGCGTTTGGAATGATAGTAAAAGGTGTTGGCAAAGCAGCAAGTGCTGTTGGTCGTGGAGCCAAAACAATGCTTGCAAAACTTAACCCATTAAACGGTATCAAGAGTATGTTTAGTGGCATGATGGGACGAATGATGCTGATGTCGGTTGGTTTCATGGCTTTATCAAAAGGACTACAAGCGTTAGGTACTGGATTCTCAAATATAGTGCGAACAAGTCCTCAATTATCTGCAAACCTAGCACAGATTAAGGGCAATTTATATACAGCGTTTCAACCAATTCTAGAAGCCTGTTTACCTGCCTTAAATGCATTATTCAGTGTTCTTGTCAAGGTTACTGCAGCACTAGCTCAATTCTTAAGCATGCTATTTGGAAAGAGCGTAAAAGCAAGTCAAGCAGCTGCTAAGTCTCAATACGATCAAGCGGCAGCATTGGACAAGACAGCAGGTAGTGCAAAGAAAGCCAAAAAGGCTTTAAAAGGGTTGGCAGACTTTGACGAACTCCATAATTCCTCTAGTGCAGATGATTCATCGTCTGGTGGTGGAGGTGGTGGCGCAGGTGATACAGCTATTAAGCCAGACTTTACAACTCCGATAGATGAAAGCGGTGGAGTATCCGAATTTGTAGAAGCACTTAAGAAAGCATGGAAAGAATCGGACTTTACCGAAATAGGTATGATAATCGGTGAAAAGCTAAACAGTGCTATGGAATCTATTCCGTGGGGCAACATACAAGCTACAAGTAACAAGATAGCTAAAAGCCTTGCTACATTCCTAAATGGTGCTATTTACGGTCTTGATTGGACATTGGTAGGTTCTACATTGGGTAATGGAATTAACACGGCTATTTACTTCGCACAGACGTTCGTAGATACATTTGACTGGGGAGCATTTGGTACAGGTATCGGAACTGGTATTGATTCAGCCTTTAGAACAATAGACTGGAACGCTTTAGCCTTAACGATGGGAACTGGTGTTAATGGAATATTCATGACACTTGATAATGCAGTAAAAGCTATTGATTTTACTAACATGGGATCTACAATTGCACAATCTCTTAACACTCTTATAAGTACAATAGATTGGATTGCTATCGGTACAGCTCTCTCAAACGGTCTAAACGGAGCAATAAATCTTCTTTATGGGTTTGTTACAACATTTGATTTTAGTGGTCTAGGTACTGCAATTGGTAGCGGAATAAATAGAATCTTAACTAACACTGACTGGAAGAAACTCGGAATGGATTTATCAGGTCTGGCAGTAGGGATACTTGATTCTCTTACATCTGCTATCAAGGCAATTGATTGGGCATCACTTGGTGGTGATATTGTAGACTTAATCAGCGGAATCAACTGGGGTAAAGTTATTACTGGAATTGTAGATGTCCTTGTAGCTGCCGTTAATGGAGCTATATCATTGATATTTGGAATAGGTGCACAGATAGGTAAGAATATCATCGAAGGTTTGCAGAACGGTATTTCACTAAGTGATATTATAAAGAATGCTTTTAATTGGGTAAAGAAACATATCGTAGATCCTATTGTAGATAACATAAAAAAACTATTAGGTATTCACTCTCCATCAACCGTTTTCAAAGAAATCGGAGGGTACCTAATGCAAGGTATGATTAATGGTATAACAGCACTAATCGAAACTGTAAAAACGCACTTTAAGAACCTAGTTACTAATATAAAGAACTTCTTTACTTCACTTCCAGAGTGGTTCAGTACGAAGTTTACATCTGTAATGACAAGTATTAAAAATGCGTTTACGTTGGAAAATATTAAGACATATTTTTCTGGTATCTGTAAAGGTGTAAAAGATGCATTTAGTGGGATTTCTAATTGGTTTAAAACTATCTTTACAGAAGCATGGACAAACGTTAAGAATGTATTCAGCAAAGGTGGTAAAATCTTCGATGGTATTAAAGACGGTATCTTAAGCGGACTTAAAGCTGTTATTAATGGCTTAATTGGTGGTATTAACAAGGTTATAGCAGTGCCATTCAATGGATTAAACAGTGCCTTGAGTAAGATTAAGAATACTAATATAGCAGGATTTAAGCCATTTTCATGGGTAAGTGAGATTTCTGTACCTAAAATACCTGCACTTGCAACTGGTACAGTTGTTCCTGCTAACTACGGAAACTTCTTAGCAACATTAGGTGATAACAAGAGAGCACCCGAGGTTGTATCCCCTATTCCTACAATGAAACAAGCTTTTAAAGAAGCAATAATGGAGATGGGTGGAGTAGGTAGCAATGGTGGAGTTATAGATTTAACTGTGAATATTGACGGGGCACCAGTATATAAGAAGATATTTAAAATTAATTCAGATAATCAAAAAGCGGGACGAATAGCCTTCGCAACAACAGATTAAGGAGGGCAGTTATGGCATTTGAAGGTTGGGTAATTAAAAATGGTAATACTGTCCTCAACAATGATTTGTTAGCAGATAAAGGTTATAAGAGTAATCCAGATCAACAAACAGATGAGGACAGCTACACTGATGGAGATGGTAAACTTCATCGTAATATATTAAGTCATTTAAGGTCCAAGATTTGGCTAACTACTAATGAGTTGACTGTAGCTGATAAGAAGCATATTCAGACTATATTCCCAAGCCGTAGAGTGGTTACATTAAGATACTGGAACGATGAAAGGGAAGCTTATATAAGTGGTGATTTTTACATACCAGATATCGATTGGACTATACAGAAAATAGATAAAGAAACTAATGCTAGAACCTATGAACCGATTAGTTTGACTTTGATTGAATATTAGAGGAGGGAGATAATTGTTAGACATAACAACAGAATTAAAAGATTTATATAAGACCGATTATCTTCCTTATCGGTCAGAGCCAGTACAGAAAGATTTGAAATTTACATTCACTGATCCAGAACTGGTAATTGAGAATGATAAAGTAGTAGCAGGTAGTTTTGACTTGCAAGAATCTCTTAACTCGAATGAAGATTTGGTATTTGGTTCTTGTGAAGCTGCTACATTAAAAGTAAAGTTCGCAGATATAACACAAGACATTAACGGTAAGACGTTTGTATTAACACAGACTGTAGACGGTACAGAAATCAAATTAGGGACGTTCACAGTAGATAGTGCAATAGAACAGGATAACAGAAGATTCTTAGAGGTAACAGCTTACGACAACATGCGTAAGTTTGATAGAGATGTTGTTTCTTGGTATGAAGCATTAACATTCCCTACTCACTTAAAGCATATGCGAGAAAGTCTTTGTGATTACTGTGGTGTAGAATATGCTCCATTACCAACAGCACAAGGAAGTAGCATAAAGTTAAATAGCAATTATAACAGTAAATTAGAGCTATTGGAACTGCAAGGTAAAAGCGTACAAAATGGCACACCTACTCCTACGACTCCTGTTGCTATACAGAGTGTTGGTGATAGTGGTAGTGTTGTTGCTAGAGTGTGTGGGAAAAATATATGTGAAAGTAGACTTCCTAGTGGGTCTATTAATGGATTTTCGTATACTAAGAACTCCGATGGCAGTTATACCCTCAATGGTACCTCCACACAATCTTCATCATTTAGAATTGACCAGTCAAGTATATGGGGAGCTAGTAACCTTAAATATTTAAGTAAAGGAACGTACACAGTTTCTTGTATAGGTTCAGTAAACGGTATTGAATTGATAGTGTCACACTATCCTACTTATAATGTTCTGGCTAGAACGACATCTACCAAGACGTTTACTACTGGAGGTCTTAGTAATACGTTCATCTATATAAACGTCCCTAGTGGAATAACTATGTCAAATGTTATAATTAAACCTCAACTAGAGTTAGGTTCGGTTGCAACCACATACGAACCATACAAAGAACAATTAGTAACAATCCCACTCACGCAGCCTTTGCGAAGTGTTAACGGTGTTTATGATAGAATTGTGAAGAAAAATGGTATTTGGGGCGTTGAGAGAAATATTGGGATAGAGATATTTGATGGAAGTGCAGATGAGAGATGGCTTAGAGAAGCCGTTGACAGTACTGCGTACAGGTTGTTCACGTTTAAAATATCTAATACACTTAAAAAAATAGGACATAATAACCAGTATGCTAATATCATAAGTAATAGATACGTGGTTGGTACACCAAATACTACATGGGGGAAACATACTGGTATTTCGTCATCGTTGTCCGATGGGCAATTATATATATATGACCCAGCTTACAATACATCTAACGTATCTTTATTTACAGCATACCTTGCTTCAAATCCACTAACTGTAGTATACGAACTAGCAACACCAACATGGGAACCACTCTCACAGTCAATACAAGATACACTTAACAAGTTACAGAGTTATCAAGGTGTAACAAATGTATTCACTACAGATGTATTGCAACCTAATATGATAGTAGAGTACAATTACTTACCAAACGACTACATGACAGTAACTAAGACATTGAGCACTAATACGCTAAATGGCCTAGAGGTACTACGAAGCCTAGAGCAAATCAACGGAGCATTTGGCCATATTGGAAGAGATGGAAAGCTACAACATAAGGTCCTAAGTAAAACGGTAGTTGATGATACAATCCCAAGCGGTTCATACAAGAAATTGAAGTACGAGAAGTACAGTACGAAGCCTATTGATAAGTTACAGATCAATCAAGAAGATGGAGACATTGGAGCAATAGTTGGTACTGGTACTAACTGTTATAAAATACAAGATAACTTCCTTGTGTACGGTAAATCTGCTAGTGCATTGCAGATTATAGCCGATAATGCTGCTATAAACATACTAGGTATAACATATGTACCTTACACTTGCGAAATGCTTGGATTACCGTATTTAGAGGTAGGAGATAGGGTTGAGTTTGGGACTGCAATAACCTCATATATCCTTAGCCGAAACCTTAAAGGAATACAGTCAATTAGTGATTCTCTCGAGACGAAAGGTAATGAGGAGATAGTACAAGTCGTATCTGTTAATACAGAGGTTAAGCAGTTACGTGGAAAGACAAACGTACTTACTCGTGACGTTGAGAAGATGGAAAGTACTATCACTGAATTTGATAAGCAAATATCTGTTTTACTACCTGGTCCATGGTATCCAGACGGTAGCTTACTCCCTTGTCAAAACAACATGACAAACCTTGAATACGAGATGAACAGTAAGATTTTACAGACCGCAAAAGAGATAACTACAGAAGTTAACAATGTGAGCGAACAGCTTAACTCACAGATCAGTCAAACTGCAGCTTCAATAACCGCACAGGTTAATAACTTATCAGCTAATATGAGCGCACAATTTGCAATAACTGATGCCGAAATATCAACAAAGGTTGAGAAAAACGGAATTATTTCTTCCATCAATCAAAGCGCAGAGAGTGTTACTATTAATGCTAATAAAATCAATCTTACAGGATACGCAACGTTTAGTGGACTAAGTGATGGTACTACTGTTATTAATGGTGGTTGCATAAAAACAGGGCAAATAGATGCAGAAAGAATTAAAGCCGGAACCCTGAATGGTATGACACTTACTGGTGCATATATCAATTGCTTCTCTTTGATATCAGAAAGTTCTAGTTCAAACTCATCTAAAGTCACAACCGGTTATATAGAAGTAACAACAAGTGGTAAATTAACAGAAATAACGGGAAACTACATTAGAGTAAATGGTACATCAGTTGCTTTGAATGGCCATGGTCATTTCACTACTGAAATTTATGCTAGCTTATATAATTCACCTACTTATCCGGGAACATATTATGCTGAATTTAGTAATACATCAGGTGATACAAATATACCTACAATTGGCTGGGTAAAAGCTAGACAAGCATCAGATAAACGTCTTAAAAAGAATATAAAGTTACTTGATGTTGAAGATGAGTATATGGAACTAAAGCCTGTAGAATATAAGTATAGAAAGCATGTAAATAATAGCAAAGTGCATTTTGGCTTCGTCGCGAATGACATAGCAGAATCATTTGATAAAGATAAGTATAATATCGTTGAATATGATACAGAAATCATTACGGAAGGTGAGCGTAAATATGTTAAAGACGGAGTTTACCGTATTAACTACGAGGATATGCATGCTATGCATGTAGCAATGATACAGAAACATCAATTAGATATTAACATGTTTAGAGAGGAGTTGAGGGAATGCAAGGAATTAATACATCAATATTGCAACTAGGTGAAAAGGTGAGTGTTGCTATAAACGAAAGTAACTTACCTCCTGTTTGCGTTAAACTGGTACTTGAAAATATGTTAAATCAAGTAATACCGCAATGTAACAATGCGATTATGCAAGAACAACAGCAAGCAGAACAGAAAGCAGGTGAAGAAGATGTCGTACACGAGAGTGAATTGGAATAGTACAACTACATATGTGAGTGCAGAAAATTTAAATGTAATGGACAAGGGTATAAAAGACCTTGATACTAACATAGGTGACGTTACTACGTTGACAACAACTGCAAAAACTTTAGTACCTGCAATTAAGGAGCTTAAGACAGGACTTGATACGGTAAATAATAATTTACAGTTAATAGATTTTACTGGTACTACGTTGAGCTATCCACATGCAAGTGGTATGTCTATGTTGGAATTACCTAGCATACCAAATAAAAATATAGTGGCAATATATCCTTGTATGCGTACTGATGGACTTACCTACCATGGTTTTTTTGTTAATGATTGGGGTACATGTCTTGTACTTTTAACAGATGGTAAAAATAATGCTATTAATAGCACTGTAGTGAGTTTGAAGATACTTGCCTTGTAAATAGCTATTTTCCAATATAAAATACTGTATCTCTTATTG
>OJKA01000359.1_pt1 | contig 17838 bp, 10 predicted proteins | sample 1596451 | NCBI WGS metagenome assembly OJKA01 (sample SAMEA4350155, study PRJEB24818) | metagenome | biome: human; feature: gut; material: faeces | place: Denmark | collected 2013-09 | reverse complement strand
GCGTCATAATAAACGGATAATAGATCAAACACCCAATGGCTAACAAAACAAACTGCCAGATTGACGCTACCAGACTACCGGTACTCAAGTAGCCGGAAAAACCGATCGGAGTTGTCCATGGTAAAGATACCCCTGTTGTATAAGGAATCAATCCAAGATTCGTTACGAGAGTCGACAGCAAAAGATTGATCATCGGCACGGCAATAAAGGGAATAATGATAATTGGGTTCAATACGACCGGCAAGCCGAAAATGATTGGTTCATTGATCCCGAAAATCCCCGGCACTAGTGATAGTTTCCCTAATTCTTTGATTCGTTTTGATTTACAAAACAGCACCATGATGATGACTAGTGACAACGTCGAACCGCCGCCGCCAAAATTGGTAAAGAAGTTTGAAAATGGATCGGTAAAGATATTCGGTAACGCTTGTCCCGCTTGAAATGCATCTAGATTTTCCATCGTTAAAATACGCAAAATCGGTGAAAATACGGAATTGGCGACTGCTGGACCATTGATGCCGAAGAACCAGAAAATCGTACATGCCAGACTGTAAATCAATTGGGCAGTCAAGGTATTGCCCGCTCCCTTGAGAGGCATTTGCAAGACATTAAAAATAAAGTCATGTACGGTACCATACGCGGTCAATCCAAATAAAATGTTGATAATAAAGAATAAAAGCATAACGAGGGCACTCGGAATCAATGCGGCAAATGATTTTGTAACAGCAGGCGGAACCCCATCTGGCATTTTGATCGTCCACCCTTTTTTCGTTGTATAGGCATAGATTTCAACAGAAAGGATCGCTGTCAGCAAGCCGACAAAAATACCGTTTGTTCCTAAATGATTGAAAGAAAGCCCGCTTATTGGGTCCGCAACGCCTTCAACTACCAATTTATTCGGCGTTAAGATCAAAAAGGCGATGACGGCAACGGCTGCTGCTTGGATTGGGTCGGTCTTCTTTTCTCTTCCGTAGGCATAGGCTGTTCCTAAGCAGGAGAAAAAACCGACCGTATTAAAGACAGAACCGGAAACTCTAGTCACCCATGATTCCCACCCGCTGCCAAAAAGACCTGCCCAAAATTCTGACCATCCTGGTATCGGGAAATTGGCAAACAGCAAGAAGATCGAGCCAACGATTACCAGCGGCGTTGTGATTAAAAAACCATCGCGTACAGCGATCAAGACTTTATTTTGTCCGAGTTTGACTGCCAGAGGCATCAAAATATTTTCAATTTTATTGAACATTCCATTCTTCCTTTCATCTTGTGTCTTTCATGGTAAAGCTGGTTGATTCCTTGATCAGACTGGTGCTTTGATCCGTTTTTCATAAGCCTCCAACCATTCTTTCGTGATGGGTTCGATCACGGTTGTCTGCTCAGGTCCTGGTGTTGCCATAAAAATAGCAGGCTCTTGATTGGTGGTTGCGACACTATAGGTAAATTCTACATTGGTTGCCACCCCCCAGCGACCCTGTTTATCTAAGGCGATCAGCGAGAAGGCGCCGGCTTTGCCGTAGCGCTTCTTCAATCGCGCTTCAAAGCCGTAAACGGCTTGATCACATGCTTCTTGCGGTGCTAGCCCTTCTCCCATCAAACGGACGATCTCGTAGGAAAGGCAGCCTTTCATCAAGTCTTCCCCTAACCCTGTGGCAGCGGCACCGCCGATTTCACTATCCACATAAAAACCAGATCCAGATAAAGGTGAATCGCCAACACGACCGCTTTTTTTCATAAATAAACCAGAACTAGAGGTTCCTGCTGCCATGCTTTGGTGTTCATCCAGCGCAACTACTCCCACTGTATCGTGGCCGTCATAGGGATCGAGGTTGTTGGCAGCGATCTCTGCTTTGCGCTTTTCCCAAATAGTTTTGGCTCGCGGTGTCAGCATCTCTTTGGGCTGGAATCCTTCGGCAAGCGCATAAGCGACCGCTCCTTGGCCGATCCGAAAACTATTAAATTTCTCCTCACTTAGGCTGCGTGCCACGGAAATAGGATTTTCCACATCGACGATCCCAGCGACGGCACCAATTTTGAAGGTATCACCATCCATGAAGGCAGCGTCCATTTCCAACACGCCTTCTTCGTTTGGCAGTCCGCCATACCCCACCGATTTATAAAATGGATAATCTTCCACTGCTTTAATGGCTGTTTCTACTGCATCTTGGCAGGAGCCTTGTTGCTCTAATATTGCTTTAGCAGCGAGCACGCCATCGTGTGCCATCCGCCATGTAGCAATCATTCCCCACATAACTATCCCTCCATTTTTCATAGCGCTTTCAAGTATATTCTATACGGTATATACTAGTATGTCTATACTAAAAAAAGAGTTTCTCAAAAAAATTGGAAAAACTCTTCTTCGTTCGTGTCTTCGCTTATTTTGTCAGTGCTTGTAAGCTGCGCAAATAAATTTCAAGATTCGTCCGTAGATCGGCAACCGCCATGTACTCATCTTGGTTATGAGCGATCCCTTTTTGCCCTGGAAAAGACGGACCAAAAGCAAGGATGTTTGGCATCTTGCGGGCATAGGTTGCTCCTGTAGTGGTCACGGGGGTTGGATCATTGCCCGTTACTTGGTGATAGATCGTCGATAGCTTTTGGATTTCGGGGGCATCTTTTGATCGGCAGAACCCTGGAATGCTGCGAAGGATCGTAAGGCTTGCCCCTTTTGGCAATGCCTTTTGCACCCCAGCGAGCACTTGTTCCTCCGTTACCGATACAGGATAGCGGAAGGCCACTTCTAACGCTAGTCCACTGGCGGATTTTTGGAGAACCACAGGGGTCAAGATCAATTTTCCTGAATCAGCATCTTCTAGTACCAAATCAAGGCCTTCGCCATAGTGCTGCTGGTGAAAACTTTGGGTGATCCACTGAAAAGCTGCTTGCAATGACGGTGTCGCCGCCAGTTGCGGTGCCGCTTGCTGCGCAAGTTTTGTAATGGCATTGTCCCCTAGCTCAGGGGCATTGCTAGGGGAGCGTTTGCCTAGTGCTTCAAAGGACTGGCTGCCTACGGTTACCGACAGGTGGTCTGGCACATGATCGCGGAATTGATCGCCAGAAAACGCAGCTAACAGCTGAGTTTCTTGGACGGGCAATGGAAAATCAAGTTGCACGTTGACGACACCCCGTTCGCCGTAAACCACTGGATACTTGCAGTCTGGCGTAAAACCAAAACGCGGTGGCTGCTCAACCGCTAGATAATGCGGGATATCCGACATGCCGCTTTCTTCATCTGTACCGAAAATGATCCGCAGCGGTAATTGCGGTTGATGACCAAGGTCTTTCAATACTTTCATGGCAAACAAACAGCTGATGATCGGGCCTTTGTTATCTAAGATCCCTCGGCCATAAAAGTTGCCGTCTTTTTCAGTTAGTGCAAACGGTGGGTAGCTCCAGCCAGAACCTGCCGAGACGACATCCAAGTGTCCTAACACACCGATATAGTCGGTATCCGTTGGTCCCCAATGGGCATAGCCGATCGCATCATCGATGATCGTTGTTTGAAACCCGTATGCTGCGCTTTTTTCCATGACGTATGCTAACACTTCTCGTGGTCCTGTGCCATAAGGCGCATGGGGTGCCGGCTCACCTTTGACGCTTGCGATCTGCATCACTTCGCTCAAAAGCGTGAGAAATTCTGACCAATTGGCTTCAATACTTGCTGTGAGTGGATCCATTGTCTTCACCTCTAAAGGATTGATTTTATTTTTGACGCACTAATGTATTTTTGAAGGTATATTTGTCTGCTCGGTAATAGGATATATCGTATAAGATCGGTTTGGCTGATGCGGAATAGGTCATCGAATGGACCAAAAGCATCGGTTCCTCTTGAGGCACCTGTAAAAGTTTCGCAATATCGGCAGGACTTTTCACAGCTTCCACCTCTTGATGGGAATAACCAATCTCGATGTTGGCTTCAATGACTTGATACAAAGACGACTCTAATTGAGCTTTCGTGAGTTCTGCGGTGTCTTCTTGAAGATAGCGTTTCAGTACGTAAAGATTTTCCACCGTCATCGGCTCATCATCAAAGTAACGCAAGCGCACCAAATAAACGATCGGTTCCTTGGCGTAATCGCCAAACAGCTGACCAATCTCTATCGGGAGCTCTTTGACGGTTTCGATATGCAAAACTTCCGTACGGGTCTTTTTCCCTTGGATTTTGGCGGTCTCGGTAAAACTTTGGAGCCCGCCAGAGCCGCTTTGGATCTTGGGCTGTTTCATGACATAGGTTCCTTTGCCTTTTTCTTTCACTAACAAATTTTGGCCAATCAATAGATCGATGGCTTTGCGCACCGTTAAACGGCTGCACTGAAATTCCTCTGCTAAATCATAATCGGAAGGAAGCTTTTGGCTCGTCACGTACGTACCTTCATGAACCCGTTGCGCAATCTGCTGGGCAACTTCTTGAAATACTGCTTGTTTTTTCAACGTCTCTCCTACTTTCTTTCACTTTGCTACCATTCATAAAACGATCGATTGGCACTGACGCCAGAAGAAACACTGACAAACGCTTGTTCATCGATTCCTTGGATCATGCCTTCGACGGTCTTAAGTTCTCTATGGGAAATGACCAGTAATAATAGTTTTTTCTGTTGATGATCAAATCCACCTTCGACATCGTTGATGACCGTGATGCCTCGCTGCAAGGCACATTGCAACGTCGTAATGACGGGTTCTGCTTTTTCTGTAACGACCAGCAGCTGTACACGCCGCTGCTTCAGGTTGACGTAGTCGACCATCCGCCCACTGATGAAGAAGGAAATGGCACTATAAAAAGCATAAGGCCAGCCAAAGATCAGCCCAGCTGCTAGCTGCAAACTGACATTGAAGCCGATAAAGAAACTGCCGATACTTCTACCAGTGGCTTTTTTCACTAAAATCCCTAAAATGTCAAGCCCACCCGTTGAAAAATCGTCGTTCAATGTCAAGCCCACCGACACCCCGTGCAGCACTCCGCCAAACACGGCACAGATCACCGGATCGGTCGTTAAAGCAATGACCGGAACCACCTTCATCATAACAGAAGACAGGACGACGGTACAAACCGTCATGATGGTAAATTCTCGATCGATTTTGACCCAAGCAACCGCTAACAATGGCGCATTAAAAAAAAGCACCAAATGCGGGATCGAAAGCTGCAGATTCAACTGCTCATCTAAAAGCTGCGACAGCAATTGCGACAAACCAGTGATCCCACTCGCATAAATATTTCCCGGCAGCCAAAAGAGATTTAGGGCAATCGACGACAGCAATGCATAGATCAAAGCAACAAGCATTCGTTTTCTATAACGTGCCATGTTTTTCCTCCTCCACTTCGTTTTTAGTATATATCATTAAGTATATACTGTCACGCAGAAAAAGCAGGCGAAATGAGGGGAAAAACAGGAACGAACCAAGGTAAAAACACGCCAAAATCAAGGAGTAAAACGTTGGTATCAAAGATTTTTTAAGATTTTTTTAAAGCGAGTAAATCACTTGAAATTCGCTAAAAAATGAATAAAATAAAAAGTGTAAAAACAAAAGAATAAAGAAAGGATGATTCTTATGACACATGAGATTGTGCCACGCCGCTCAGATTCATACAGTATGACACCTTTTGATTTCTTTGAAGATTTTGGCCGCAGTTTTTTTGATGGGTTTCCATCGAACCTGATCAAAACCGATATTCACGAGAATGACAAGGAATTTCTCGTTGAAGCAGAACTGCCTGGCATCCCTAAAGAAAATATTCAAGTAACCTATGAAAATGGGGTTTTAACGATTACGGGACAACACCAGACGGATCATGCGACCGAAGATGAAAAAGGACGTCTGGTTCGCAGCGAGCGCAGCTTGACAAGCGTTCGGCGGCAATACCTGTTAGAAAACGTCAAAGAGGATGAAATCAAAGCCTCTTACGCTGAAGGAATTTTGAAATTGACGTTGCCAAAAGACCAAGGCAAACAAGCGTCAAAGAAACTGATTCCCATCGAGTAACCAAGGCAATCAAAGCACCGCAGCAAAACGAGCGATCTCTGTTTTGCTGCGGTGCTTGTTTTATTTTAGAAACTGTCCGACTACTAAAAAAATGGGACTGTGACATAAGTCCATAGAAGAAAACCGCAAGAAATGACGAGAAATCGTTCATTTCTTGCGGTTTTTTGGGTAAAATAAAAAGGAGCACCGGTTGCCGCCAATGCCCCATCATTTAATCCTGAAAGGACTAAACAAAATGTATACTAATTATAACATGAATCAACTCACTTTGGATCTATCTACTTCATTTTCTCCAAAAGAAAATCATGTCGCCGTTTTTATCCATGAACTGGTCGAAGCGCTTCAGATTAATGACCCCTATCTTTTTGGTCGACCAAGAGAATATGATTTAGGTGCCATGATGAAGTTGGTTCTTTTTGCGTATACACGAGAAACCTTTACAAGTCGCAAGATTGAACGCTTAGCTGAAGAAAACCTCTATGCTCGTTGGTTGACGCAAGAACGGGTTCCAACTTATCGAACGATCGCCCGTTTTTGTGTATCTAACGATGTGCAGGAGTTGACCAATAAAGGCTTAGATCAGTTGACAGAGTATCTGCGTGCACGGAATCTGATTGATGATGCGTTGTTTATCGACGGTACAAAAATCTTGGCAGATGCGAATAAGTACAGCTTTGTCTGGAAGAAAAACACGATCCGATTCGATCAAATGAATCGCGAAAAACTGCTTACTATGATGACGGAACTAAGAGAAGCGTATGCCCTGAAACAGATTCCCGAAGGGACGTCCTTGACAGTAGACATGATAGATGAACTGTTAACACGGATGGAACTACGTCTGGAAGAACTAGAAAAAGAAGTTGAGGCAACGAAACGTCTTTCGCCAAATCCAGCGAAACAACAACGGCGAACGTTGAAAAGCCAAGTACGCAAATTAAATACAAAACGAGAAAAACTTCTGGAACATCAAACGCAGTTTTCTACTTATGGGACAAGAAACAGTTATTCAAAAACTGATCATGATGCGACATTCATGCGCGTAAAAGAAGACCCTATGAAAAATGGCCAACTTAAGCCTGCGTATAACCTGCAGTTCGCTACTTGTAATCAATTTGTACTCGGCTACGATGTCTTTCAAAACCCAACAGACACTAAGACATTGAAACCATTACTGGAAAAGATGAAGATTGCACAAAAGTCCCCTCATTATTTGGTCGCCGATGCAGGCTATGGTTCAGAAAGCAATTACCGCTATATAGAAGATGAACTTCCCCAGCATACTGCACTGATTCCTTATGGAACGATGTTTAAAGAACAAAGCAAGAAAGGGCAGACAGATGATCGGAAAGTAATGAATTGGGATTATGAGCCTAAGGAGGACTTTTACATCGACCCCAAAGGGGTACGATTTAATTTTCATGCTTACCGTCAACGAACAGATGCGGATGGCTTTGTCCGAGATTTTAAAGAATACCAAGCAGAAAAAACGGATGCGAACCAAGCGCTCATTCCTGAAGCCTTAACCCCAAAGGGGAATCGCAGAAAGATCACTGTAAATCCGTCTTGGGAATACCATAAAGAAAAACAAAAAGAGCGCTTATTAACGCCTGAAATTCAAAAAATATATGGTCGGAGAAAGATCGACGTGGAAACAGTCTTCGGATTTATGAAGGCTTGTTTGGGTTTCACTCGATACACGGTTCGGGGCTTAGAAAAAGTCAGAAAACAGACGGGTTTACTCATTACGGCAATCAATATGATGAAATTGACAAAAATTGGTACTTGAACTACCCAAAATGAATAAAAAAAACAAGGAGCATTCGAAAAATCACATGATTTTCGAGTGCTCCTTATATTTTGGAGAGCGTAACTAGTTAACTTATGTCACGCCCCCTTTTTTATGTAGGGAATGAAAGAGCGCATAAAAACTGTAGAAAAGACATGATAAAAGAACAAGCATCCTACTTAGTATGAAAAGATGAGGCTCGCTTTCTCAGCGATCCTGATTGCAACAGTAAAGTTTTGGTGACAGTGGCTAAACCCGATAGAAAGGGGAGCTGCCTAGGTTGTTCTTTTGTATGACCCCTCGGAATAAGCAGGTCTGTTTATGGAGCATTTATGCTTGACTGATTCCTTACGAAAGCAGCGAATCAGCAAGCGGATTTGCGACTTTTTGCAGCATCAATACCGTTCCAAACTGATTTCTCCAGAAGAAAGCACCTTGCGCTCCGTTGCTGTTTCCACCACTAATTCACCGGTGTTAGTAATGTCTTTGGCGATTCCTTCATAGGTCACACCTTGTTGTGTAAACTGAACGGTGCGGCCCAAAACGAAGGATTTCTGCCGATAGCGGGCCATATAATCCATGTCAGGCAGCTGCGCCAATAATTGGAAGAACCGACGCCAAATTTCTTGAATCAACGCGGCTCGAGAAAAGGTTGGATACTCTTCACCAGGAAAGAGTGAGGTCGCTTTTTCCCGAATCTCTGCTGGAAACTGCTGTTGCGGAATCGAAAAACTGATGCCGATACCGATAACAACCGAGGTAATGCGGCCTGTTTCAAAGTCACTGGTTGCTTCAGACAAAATACCGCAGATTTTTTTTCCATCTAAGTACAGATCGTTGACCCACTTAAGGGCCGTTTCCTTCATTAGAAGGGCATCGATGGCTTCTGCGACTGCCACCGCAGCCAAAACGGTATATTGCGGCAATTCTTGAAACGCTTGGTTTGGTTTTAAGAGCAAGCTCATGTAGATTCCTTGTTTTTTCGGTGAGAAAAACGGTCGTTCGAAGCGGCCATGGCCGCCTGTTTGTGTTTCGGTCAAAAAAAGGGCGGGGGTTGCCAGTCCACTGTCCAAAGCGGCGATCTTGGCTTCTTTCATGGTGGACTCAACAGCATCCTTGATTTGAATCGTGGGGATCATCGGCAAGGCGGCTGCAAGTGCTGCTTGATCGTAGCGGTCAGCGGAGACAAAGCGATAGCCGTTGGCCAAGTGTTCGAAATGATAGCCTTCTTTCTCAAGTTCTTTAATGGCTTTCCAGACTGCTGTACGAGAGATCGACAAGGCTTGGGCTAGTTTTTCTCCGGACAGTACAGTATCTTCTTTTTGTAATAAGGTCAGTATTTTTTCTTTTGTCGTCATAAGGATATCCTTCCTAATGTTTCACGTGTAACGTTTTCGTTAGCATAGCAAGAAATCGGCAAAAAGCAAAGTAGTTTCTTACGAAAAACAGTCCGCACTCGGTTCGTTTTTTTCTTTAGAAAATCTTAGGAAATGGGTGCGTCAGAAAAGCATTGTAACTTCCAATGAAAGCTTGACAGAAAAGTGCTTCGTCTGTATAATAAGGAGTTGCAAAAACTATCTGAACGAAAAAAGCAGAAACGAAATATTGTCCGTTTCGGCTTAGGAATAAGGAAACAAAAGTAGAAAATGCCCAATGCATCCGTTCTATTTTTGGTTTTTTTTTGCCTAAAAGCCGCAAAAAATGCTTTCTGTAACCTATATTTAATATTTGTTACAGTTTTGTAAATAATCGGATAGCCTTTTTGAAAGACTTTATGAAGAGGTGAAGAGCTTGGCTGGACACGTAGTAAAATACGGAAAGCATCGCGAACGTAGAAGTTTCGCACGGATCAGTGAAGTATTAGAATTACCGAATTTGATTGAAATTCAAACCGACTCTTACCAATGGTTCCTAGATGAGGGCCTAAGAGAAATGTTTGAAGATATTTTGCCAATCGAAGGATTCAACGGTAACTTGTCCCTAGAATTTGTGGATTATGAATTGAAAGAACCAAAGTATACAGTAGAAGAAGCCCGTGCCCATGATGCAAACTATTCGGCACCATTACATGTTACTTTGCGTTTGACGAACCGTGAAACTGGGGAAATCAAATCCCAAGAAGTATTCTTTGGTGATTTCCCATTAATGACTGAACAAGGAACCTTTATCATCAACGGGGCAGAACGGGTTATCGTTTCTCAGTTGGTCCGCTCTCCAGGTGTATATTTCCATGGCAAAGTCGATAAAAACGGCAAAGAAGGCTTTGGTTCAACTGTTATCCCTAACCGCGGTGCGTGGTTAGAAATGGAAACTGATGCCAAAGATATCTCTTACGTACGGATTGACCGTACCCGTAAAATTCCTTTGACGGTCTTAGTCCGTGCCCTAGGGTTTGGTTCTGATGACACGATCTTTGAAATTTTCGGCGACAGTGAATCATTGCGCAACACGATCGAAAAAGACTTGCATAAAAACGCAAGCGATTCTCGTACCGAAGAAGGATTGAAAGATGTTTACGAACGTCTTCGTCCAGGCGAGCCAAAAACAGCAGACAGCTCACGCAGCTTGCTGAACGCACGTTTCTTCGATCCAAAACGTTACGACTTAGCAAATGTTGGTCGTTACAAAGTAAACAAAAAATTAGACTTGAAAACACGTCTATTGAACTTGACCTTAGCAGAAACCTTGGTTGACCCTGAAACAGGCGAAATCATTGTTGAAAAAGGAACTGTTTTGACTCACCAAGTCATGGAAACACTAGGCGCATTTATCGATAATGGCCTAAACAGTGTAACGTACTACCCATCAGAAGATGGGGTCGTTACCGAACCAATGACCGTCCAAGTCATCAAAGTCTTTTCACCAAAAGATCCAGAACAAGAAGTCAACGTGATCGGTAATGGCTATCCAGATACTGCTACACGTACGGTTCGTCCAGCGGATATCATTGCTTCAATGAGCTACTTCTTCAACTTGATGGAAGGCATTGGCAATGTCGATGACATCGACCACTTAGGAAACCGTCGGATTCGTTCTGTTGGTGAATTATTGCAAAACCAATTCCGGATCGGGCTTGCTCGGATGGAGCGTGTCGTGCGTGAACGGATGTCGATCCAAGACACCGAAACCTTGACACCGCAACAATTGATCAACATTCGTCCGGTTGTCGCAAGTATCAAAGAATTCTTTGGTTCTTCTCAGTTGTCACAGTTCATGGACCAAACAAACCCACTGGGTGAGTTGACCCATAAACGTCGTCTATCTGCCTTAGGACCTGGTGGTTTGACCCGTGACCGTGCCGGCTATGAAGTCCGAGACGTTCACTATTCCCACTATGGCCGTATGTGTCCGATCGAAACGCCTGAGGGACCAAACATCGGGTTGATCAACAGCTTGGCCTCTTATGCCAAAGTCAACAAGTATGGCTTCATTGAAACACCATACCGTCGAGTTGACCGCGAAACAGGCCGTGTTACTGACAAGATCGATTACTTGACTGCCGATACCGAAGACCACTACGTTGTGGCCCAAGCAAACAGCTTGTTAAATGAAGACGGCTCTTTCGTAAACGACGTTGTTATGGCGCGTGCTACTTCTGAAAACTTGGAAGTTTCGATCGATAAAGTCGACTACATGGACGTATCACCAAAACAAGTAGTCGCAGTCGCAACCGCATGTATTCCTTTCTTGGAAAACGATGACTCCAACCGTGCCTTGATGGGTGCCAACATGCAGCGGCAAGCTGTACCATTGATCAATCCGAAAGCACCTTGGGTTGGTACTGGTATGGAATACAAATCAGCACATGACTCAGGAGCTGCTTTGTTATGTAAACATGATGGGATCGTAGAATACGTGGATGCAGCCGAAGTGCGCGTTCGTCGTGACAATGGCGCATTGGACGTTTATTCTGTTACCAAATTCCGTCGTTCAAACTCAGGAACCAGCTACAACCAACGTCCATTAGTAGCACTTGGTGAAAAAGTGGAAAAAGGCGACATCTTAGCAGATGGCCCATCTATGGAACAAGGCGAAATGGCACTAGGACAAAACGTCTTAGTCGCATTCATGACTTGGGAAGGGTACAACTATGAAGATGCCATCATCATGAGCCGTCGTTTGGTGAAAGATGATGTTTACACTTCTGTCCATATTGAAGAATATGAATCAGAAGCCCGCGACACAAAATTAGGACCTGAAGAAATCACTCGCGAAATCCCGAACGTTGGGGAAGACGCATTGAAAGACCTAGACGAAATGGGGATTATCCGCATTGGTGCGGAAGTCAAAGATGGCGATCTGCTTGTTGGGAAAGTTACGCCAAAAGGGGTAACGGAACTTTCAGCAGAAGAGCGTTTATTGCACGCAATCTTTGGTGAAAAAGCCCGCGAAGTGCGTGACACTTCTCTACGTGTGCCTCACGGCGGCGGCGGAATCGTCCACGATGTCAAAATCTTTACCCGCGAAGCTGGCGATGAATTGTCACCAGGTGTGAACATGCTGGTTCGCGTTTATATCGTTCAAAAACGGAAAATCCATGAAGGGGATAAAATGGCCGGACGTCACGGAAACAAAGGGGTCGTTTCTCGCATTATGCCAGAAGAAGACATGCCTTTCTTACCAGATGGCACACCAGTCGATATCATGCTGAACCCATTAGGGGTACCTTCTCGGATGAACATTGGACAAGTATTAGAGTTACACTTAGGAATGGCTGCGCGTCAATTAGGCATTCACGTGGCAACACCAGTCTTTGATGGAGCCAGCGATGAAGATGTTTGGGCAACCGTTGCTGAAGCAGGAATGGCCAGCGATGCCAAAACAGTGCTTTACGATGGACGTACCGGCGAACCATTTGATGGCCGCATCTCCGTTGGTGTCATGTACATGATCAAATTGGCCCACATGGTCGATGATAAATTGCATGCCCGTTCCATTGGACCTTACTCATTGGTTACTCAACAACCATTGGGAGGAAAAGCCCAATTTGGTGGACAACGTTTCGGAGAGATGGAAGTTTGGGCACTGGAAGCATACGGTGCTGCTTACACCTTGCAAGAAATCTTGACCTACAAATCAGATGACGTGGTTGGTCGTGTGAAAACATACGAAGCAATCGTCAAAGGGGAACCAATTCCAAAACCAGGTGTACCAGAATCATTCCGCGTATTAGTAAAAGAATTGCAATCACTGGGTCTAGACATGCGTGTACTAGATATCGATGATGCAGAGATCGAACTACGTGATATGGATGATGACGATGATGATTTGATCACCGTTGATGCCTTAACAAAATTTGCGGAGCAACAAACAGCCCGCGAATTAGAACAAAAAGCACAAACAGAAGCTAAAAATGCCGCCGACGCGTTGAACCAACAAATCGAGACAGCAGAAGATCGCTTGCAATAATAGACGGCCCTCGCTATTTCCGCCACCAGCGGAAATAGCCCCCGTTCTATCGGATATGTCCATGAAATGAAATGGAGGGAACCTTTTTTGATCGATGTAAATAAATTCGAAAGTATGCAAATCGGTTTGGCTTCTCCTGAAAAAATCAGAAGCTGGTCTTATGGTGAAGTAAAAAAACCAGAAACCATTAACTACCGTACGTTAAAACCTGAACGCGAAGGGTTGTTTGACGAGCGTATTTTCGGTCCAACCAAAGACTGGGAATGTGCTTGCGGCAAATACAAACGGATCCGCTATAAAGGCATCGTTTGTGACCGTTGCGGCGTGGAAGTAACACGTTCAAAAGTGCGTCGTGAACGCATGGGACACATTGAATTAGCAGCACCAGTATCACACATTTGGTACTTCAAAGGCATTCCTTCACGGATGGGTCTTGTTTTAGACATGAGCCCACGTGCATTGGAAGAAATCATCTACTTTGCTTCTTACGTAGTGATTGAACCAGGAAACACCAGCCTTGAGAAAAAACAACTATTGACTGAACGGGAATACCGTGAAAAACGTGACCAATACGGTCAAGAATTTTCAGCAGCGATGGGTGCCGAAGCCATCAAACAATTATTAGATGGCGTTGATCTTGAAGGCGAAGTTGCTGAATTGAAAGAAGAATTGAAAAACGCAACTGGTCAAAAACGGACCCGTGCGATCCGCCGTTTGGATATCTTAGAAGCATTCCGTGCTTCAGGAAACAAACCAAGCTGGATGGTCATGGACGTTATCCCAGTTATCCCGCCTGATTTGCGCCCAATGGTGCAATTAGAAGGTGGACGTTTTGCCACAAGTGACTTGAACGACTTGTATCGTCGTGTAATCAACCGTAACAACCGTTTGAAACGCTTGTTAGACTTGAATGCACCAAACATCATCGTTCAAAATGAAAAACGGATGTTGCAAGAAGCAGTCGATGCCTTGATCGATAACGGTCGTCGCGGCCGTCCAGTTGCAGGACCAGGGAACCGCCCATTGAAATCTCTTTCTCACATGTTGAAAGGGAAACAAGGTCGTTTCCGTCAAAACTTGCTAGGAAAACGGGTCGACTACTCAGGTCGTTCAGTTATCGTCGTTGGTCCATTCCTTAAAATGTACCAATGTGGTCTGCCAAAAGAAATGGCGATCGAATTGTTCAAACCATTCGTGATGCGGGAGCTTGTTTCTCGTGAAATCGCGTCAAACATCAAAAATGCCAAACGCAAAATCGAACGTCAAGAAGACGAAGTTTGGGATGTCTTAGAAGATGTCATCAAAGAACATCCAGTGCTATTGAACCGGGCACCTACGCTTCACAGATTAGGTATCCAAGCATTTGAACCAGTCTTAGTTGAAGGTCGTGCCATTCGTTTGCACCCACTTGTTTGTGAAGCCTACAATGCCGATTTCGATGGAGACCAAATGGCCGTTCACGTACCATTGAACGAAGAAGCGCAAGCAGAAGCACGTATGCTGATGTTAGCAGCCCAAAACATTTTGAATCCAAAAGACGGAAAACCAGTTGTAACACCATCTCAGGATATGGTCCTAGGGAACTACTACTTGACGATGGAAGAAGAAGGCCGTGAAGGGGAAGGCATGATCTTCCGTGACATGGACGAAGCAGTTACGGCATGGCGCAATGGCTACGTGCATTTACACACACGGATCGCCATCAATCCAAACACTTTAGGGGACAAACCATTCACGTCTGAACAAAAACAACGCTTGATGGTAACAACGGTAGGTAAAGTGATCTTCAACTCGATCATGCCGCCAGAATTCCCATTCTTGAACGAACCGACTGACTACAACTTGACGGTTCAAACACCAGACAAGTACTTTATTGAAGCTGGTACAGATGTGCCTGCCTTCATCAAAGAACAAGAGCTTGTTGGCCCATTCAAGAAGAAAAACTTAGGAAACATCATTTCAGAAGTCTTCAAACGTTTCCGCATCACTGAAACGTCACGCATGCTTGACCGCATGAAAGACTTAGGATACAGCCATTCAACAATGGCAGGTATCACCGTTGGTATCGCTGATATCATGAACTTGCACGAAAAACATGACATCATCGACAATGCCCACAAACAAGTAGAAACGATCACGAAACAATTCCGTCGTGGGTTGATTACCGATGACGAGCGTTATGAACGAGTTATTGGTGTTTGGAATGCAGCCAAAGATGAAATCCAGTTAAAACTGATGGAATCATTAGAAGCGAAAAACCCAATCTTCATGATGTCTGATTCCGGTGCCCGTGGTAACATCTCCAACTTTACTCAGCTTGCTGGGATGCGTGGATTGATGGCCGCGCCTAACGGACGAATCATGGAATTGCCGATCATTTCAAACTTCCGTGAAGGTCTATCTGTCTTGGAAATGTTTATCTCGACCCATGGTGCCCGTAAAGGGATGACCGATACCGCCTTGAAAACAGCCGATTCCGGTTACTTGACACGTCGTTTAGTTGACGTTGCCCAAGATGTCATCATCCGTGAAGACGATTGTGGTACTGACCGTGGTTTAGACATTCAAGCAATTCGCGAAGGAAACGAAATCATCGAATCCTTAGAAGAACGTTTGATTGGACGTTACACACGTAAATCAGTGATCCATCCTGAAACTGGCGAAGTCCTTCTAGGGGTCAATGAATTGATCACTGAAGATTTAGCTAAAGCCATCGTGGACGCTGGCATCGAAACAGTATCCATTCGCTCTGTCTTCACATGTAACACCAAACATGGTGTATGTAAACATTGTTATGGCCGCAACTTAGCCACTGGTTCTGAAGTTGAAGTTGGGGAAGCAGTCGGTACCATCGCTGCCCAATCAATCGGTGAACCTGGTACTCAGTTGACCATGCGTACCTTCCATACCGGCGGGGTTGCCGGAGACGATATCACGCAAGGTCTCCCTCGTGTCCAAGAAATCTTTGAAGCCCGTAATCCGAAAGGACAAGCGGTCATTACCGAAGTTACCGGAGAAGTCATCGATATCTCAGAAGACCCTTCAACTCGGACCAAAGAAGTGACCATCAAAGGGGAAACCGATACGCGTACGTATACCGTTCCTTATACTGCTCGGATGAAAGTAGCAGAAGGCGACTTTATCCATCGTGGTGCGCCATTGACGGAAGGATCGATCGATCCAAAACAACTGTTACAAGTTCGCGATGTCTTGTCTGTTGAAAACTACCTATTACGGGAAGTTCAACGCGTTTACCGGATGCAAGGGGTAGAAATCGGCGACAAACATATCGAAGTAATGGTTCGTCAAATGCTGCGTAAAGTCCGCGTCATGGATCCAGGTGATTCAGGCATCTTGCCAGGAACATTGTTGGATATCGCCGACTTTAAAGACCGCAACTACGACACATTGGTAGCCGGCGGCGTTCCTGCAACTAGCCGTCCAGTCCTATTAGGGATCACGAAAGCATCCTTGGAAACCAACAGCTTCTTGTCTGCTGCGTCCTTCCAAGAAACCACTCGTGTGTTGACCGATGCAGCGATCCGCGGCAAGAAAGATCCTCTTCTTGGATTGAAAGAAAATGTAATCATCGGTAAGATCATCCCAGCTGGTACTGGTATGCCTCGTTACCGTGAAATGGAACCAAAAGAAGTAACAGTTGCCAGCGAAAATGTCTACAGCATCTCAGACATCGAAGCACAAATGGCTGCTGAAGACGCATTGAACAGCCAAAACTAATCAATGCCCAGCACCTGATTGACTCAGTGTGACGGAAAAGCTTGTCATTCTTCGGAATGGCAAGCTTTTTTTGTAGTTATATAGGATCAAATGTTGAACGCTCTTGGCATACTAAAAAGCCCCGCCAAAAGTGAAACGAAGCTTGTATCCTCAGAAGTTGCTCTAACTTCTGAAGGGATAGCACTTCAATAGCTCCTTTTGAGGGGCTTTTTTGTTTTTCATCGGTCTTCCTACCGTTTTTGTAAATTGGCGATCCCTTTTTCCTGAATCTGCTGCGCAATAAAAGCCAAGTCATTTGAAGTCAGATTGATATCCGCATAATGAAACAGATTTATTCTACTGGAAGGTGTCAGATTGCCGATGATCAGATCATAGGTCTCATCCAGCATAGTCAGAGAAAACGAATCGAGGGGATTTAAGATCGTGATCGTTAGCTGATAGGGAATAAACTGCTGGATCTTTGTTTGGATAAATTCCGTATGATAACTATTCGTATCATAAAACAAGGCTAAGCGAAAGCCAGCATTGGCGTCGATGATTTCTTTGGCAAAATTGGGAAAAGAAGTATGAAAAATATAAATCAGGTAATTGATCGTACTTGGTCGAATGATCGGTAAACTCGAATGGGTCAAAAGCTGAACGATGTCTTGGTTGACTGCTTGCTGAACAAAATCACAATTAGCAACAAAGCGGGCGAAGCGATCATCCAAAATGCAGTAAAGAACCTGCAGATTGATCCCAAGAAAATAGGAAAAGACGACGGCATCTAGCTTTTCTTCAAAATTGCTTTCGCGGTAGTTGTATTTTCGAAACAATTGCTTCGTCAAATGATAAAATTCTTGTTTGGTTTTGCGAAAGACAGCGGGGTCTTGCCCAATGTGCGTCGTGACATAGCCAACCATTTTTTCTACATAGGCACGGGTATAGCC
>OJKA01000351.1_pt1 | contig 18323 bp, 23 predicted proteins | sample 1596451 | NCBI WGS metagenome assembly OJKA01 (sample SAMEA4350155, study PRJEB24818) | metagenome | biome: human; feature: gut; material: faeces | place: Denmark | collected 2013-09 | reverse complement strand
AGGCGGTAAACGTTACGGTCTCGCCGTTCTCCGTCGTCGCGGTAATATCCTCGTAGCCCTTACACAGATAGTGAACATCTGAACCGATGGTTATCTGCAGCGTTTCAATGATCACCTCCGGCCCGCTACTGGCGTAAAGGCGGTTAATCTGCGTCATGCTTTGGCCACTCCTTATTCAGCGCGATATCCAGCAGCGAGCTGCCGACTATCCATTCCGGATAATTCCCCCACGGTGCCGGAATAAGCGGACGCTCCCATAACTCAAGAGTCGCTGAATATTTCCAGTAAATTGGCGCAACAAGCTCCGGCCCCTGATAAATATCTGTAAACCGGCATTTATAAAACTTAATGCCCGCCGGCGTCTGCAGCTTCATCAGGAACCAGGCCGCACCATCAGATAATGCATCGCGGAACCAGGATTCAAACGCCAGTCCCTGAGCATCGCTTTCCATGAACCAGGAGATGCTGGCCTGCGTCGGCGTTGACGTATAAGCTCGCCTTTGCCGCGCTCGCCCGGTGGTTAGCTGAGTTCGTTTTAACGGGCTGACAGGCTGGAATCCGTACCCTTCCTGTAATGGCATCGGGAGGCTGTCATGGGGATAATAGATATCAGCCATCAACTCATCCCCCTGCCAGGATATTTACTCCGCATCGCGTTACCCACCTTCCCGTCCCCCTTCAGCACTTGCGCTGCAACCTGATTAAGCGCATCTGTTGTCGCCCGCTTCTGCGTTTGTGCCATGGAAATAGCCATCTGGTCAGGGGTTACACCCGCAGGTGAATGGAAATGCTGTTCTATCGGTGCGTGAATAGTGGTTTTCCTGCTGTTATCACTATTCACGTTCTGCACCCCGGTCCCAAAACCCGGTTTGCTGAGCGTGGCATCGAGCGGTTTACCATTCCGAAGAGCCTCAAGCTGAGACACCCCGATCCGGTTCGTTGATGCCTGGTCAAAGACGTACTCCCCTTTATGAACGATACCTGCGGGCTGATACTTACCGCCGGGGCCGGTATAGCCGCCAGAGGCAAAGCCAGTATCAGCAACCGCTTTTATGTTTGAGACGATATTGGCGGTTTCCATAGCAACCGTTGCCATAGCCATCAAATTTGACGGGAAGGGCAGACTTGCGGCCTGGGCGATACCCGCATTGATTGCCACCATAGACTGTGCGATCGCATAGGCTTTACTGGCTGCGAACGCTGCTTTGTAGATGCCGGATTGCTGACCAAAACCATCAGCCAGAATACTTAATCCACTGTCCATCATGCTTTGCGTAGTGCTGGTAATGATGGCGTTTTTTTGAGCCTCTATAACCGCAGCAGCGTTAGCAGCATCGGCGCGAGTTTTTTGCATTCTCGCTTCGCCCTCAGCTGTGATAACACCGGCTTTTGCGTAAGCCTCTTCCTGCCGGGAAAGCCAAGCATCCAGATCTTTTTGTGCCTGATCGAGTTGGCTATATTGCTGCTGCATTCCTCCGAATGTTCCTGACAGTTGGCCGCCAGTTGGCGTGGTATTACCCACAACATTACGAACCGTCGAGGGCAGTTGCATATCGGTATTTTGATAAATATCTGCCCGCGTTTTTTCATATTCGCCAGGTTTCAGTTGCCCAGTTGCTTTTGCCTTTTCCAGAAGTTCAAGACGAGTTTTAAGAAGATCATTGGTCTGCTCATCCTTAAACCTGACCTGTTCCTGCATTTTCCGGTAGTCGTCTAAAGTCTTCACCGAGTTTTGCAGCGCTTCCTGATTTTTGTAAGCCTGAAGGATTTCCTGTGAACGCGCCAGAATAGACTTCTGATCAGCGGTTAGCTGCGTTTTAGACTTGAGGTCAGCAATTTGCTGTTCGAACTTAACCCGCGCCTGTGTCGCGCTGTTAAGCTTGTCACTGGCATCCAGCTGGGACTGCATGACGGTAGTCTGCTGGTTTATCTGATCAAGCAGCCGGGTTGCTGCGTCCTCTGTATAGGCTTTTTCTTTGTTGGTCTTGGGCTGCCCAGCTTTTTTGGCCTGCTCAAGTTCCTTTTCCCTTACAGCAATTAGCGCATTGGCTTGATCGATTGCTTCCTTATTTCCTGAGAAAGCAATTTTTCTGGACTGCGCTCTTGCCTCGCGTAACCGAGCTTCTGCACCGGCAACCCTGTCTGCCGCCAGATACTCCTTATTAATCCAGTCAACGGAATTTTTTACCGCCTTATTACCTTCAATGGTAAGTGTGTTCATCGTGGTTTGCAGATCTAATGCCTGGCCGATAAACCTCATCGTAGGGTCAATTGCGCCACCAAGCGCTACGTTTTGCCTACCCTTATCCGCTGCTGTGTAATAATTTTTGATCTCAATAGCTGCAGCTGTCCACGAATCACCTATTTTCAGGATCTCCCGTCGATGCTGATCAATATCAGCATTCAAGGCGGTGAAATTAGCAGAATCCTTGTATTGGGCTACCTTTGTCCTTGCCTCGTCATAACTAAAACCAACGTCGATAAGCTTAATTATTGCTTCGCTCGCACCGTCATTAGTCGTTATAAACATACTACCGACTTCATCAATCGCCTGACCGGTCTTGTCAGATATGGCAACCATATTAAGCGCCAGCCGTTCTGCAGCATCTCCGTTAGCGCCAAGAGACGTTGTGGCTATTTTTGCCGCAGCATCAATTTCTTGTCGGTTCTGATAGACAGCATACGTTAGCAACCCAACTGAAGCTGCTGCCACGCTATAGGGATTAACCAGACCCATGACATATGTGCCAACGCCCTTGATCGCGGGCCCAATGCCGCCGAACATATCTTTGAGCTGACCGCCCTGCTGCATGAGAACCATAAACGGTGACTGCCCGGTAGAAAGACCGACAACGATATCGGTCATCTGAGCAGGGATCATGCGCATAGCGTTGGCAGTCTGAGCTGCAGATTGGCTTGTTTTACCCAATTGCGCCTGGGTTTTCTCCAGGGCATCGCGGGATTCTGCAAGTTTGCTGTTGAGGCGATCGTAAGCCAGGGGCGACAGCATCCCGGATGTTTTAGCTGTATCCAGCTGGCGCTGCTGCTCGTTAAGGCGACGGAATGCTTCACCTACGGGATCTATTTGGGCCTCAAGACGACGCAGTGCATTTACCTGCTCATCATGTGCTTTTACAGCCTCGCGCTCGGCTTGTGCTTCGCCGGTTACTTCCCGACGAGTCTCCTGCAGTTTTTTGCTGTATGCATCATATTGGGAAGTATTAATTGCGCCCGATTTAAAGGCAGTATTCAGTTCACTTTGTTGTTGTTCAAGATTGCGAAGAGCAGCTGCCAGAGGGTCGATTTTATCGAGCATTCTCTGGAATGCATCAGCCTGCGCCTCCTGCTGCACAGCAGCCAGTTTGCTGGCCTTCTCTGCTTCTCGTTGAGCTTGGGCAACACCACTTAGTTCCTCAGTGGTGTCATTCAGCATCTTAGACAGCGAACGAAACTCTTCCTCGTCAATTAGACCCTTATCGAAGTATTTTTTTAGCTCACTATAGCGGCGACCGACTGTATCAATTGCAGCACCAACCGGATCAATGGCTGCTCGTAATTTATTGAGAGCATCTTTTTCTTCGTCAGTCGCTTTTGTCACTTTGAATATGCTGGTTACAGCCTTATCACCAGACTGAGTCATCTTATCAAGCGCAACAGTAAGGCTGTCAGCCTGCTTCTCTGCCCCGGAGCTGTCCAGGCGTATCGCTAGCCGTGATTCTTGTTCTGCCATTTACCTTATCTCCGGGCAATAAAAAACCCGCCGATAAAGCGGGTTAGGAAATACTTAAAAAATGATAATCAGTGAAGGCTACCTTCACTCCTCGATTGAGTTACTGCAATTTAACGCCTCCCATAACAAACCGTTTGTCATCTTTGTTATAGGCTTCAAAATTTAAGGATTTCCCTTCATTGGATCTAACGATATTTACTTCACCATTGTCGCCACCAACGCCTTTCATTGTGAAGGTAGTTGTCTCCTGACCAGCAAAGGTGTTACTGCTGATATCGCTTTGATAGTAAGCCTTGCCGTCAATAATCATATCTACCATCCCGCTGTTATGCAGGTACAGCTTGGTATGATGCCACTTTCCCGTCCCGGTTAAATCGCCAGTGAGGAATTCACAGTTAAAGGAAACATCGCCTTTTTTACATTCCGACGTTATTTCCTCTTTCCCCGTAGCTATCATCTCAGCAATAGAAGATGGGGCTTTAGGGGGGAGTAGTTTTGATATTTGAAACTTGTCATCACAGCCCAACAATGCCATTAAACCAAGCCCGACCACCAAAGCCCTTTTCACATCCCTATCCTCATCATTAACATTTGCTCACAGATTAGCACAGGAAAAGATGGGGAAAATGATATGACTACTTCACTTTTGCCTGTCTTTTCTGCTCTTCAGCCCACTCAGCCCTCCAGGCATCATCGAGGGCCAGTATTGCTGAGTCAAACTCAATGCGGTCGATCAGGATGGTGCGCGATGCCAGGTAGAGCTCGATATCATTCAGAGATAGAGGGAGCGGCACGCCAGCCATTCCTGCATACTGCCTGCCGCGAGAAATCATCGCGTAAGCGTTGAGTATCTCCCCAGTGACCGCATCGATTTCAGGCTCTGGAATGGGCGGGAGATTTAGCTTCTCCCTGCGCCACTTTGCTTTCTCGCCCTGCTCGCCGGCGAAATCCTTTAGCCACTTTTGGGCCTCTATGGCTTTTTTACGGTTTCCTGAGTCTGCTGCTCCTTACCCTGAGCAATGTTTGCCGCCTCAGACAGTATCAGCCAGTATAGCGCCGGGTGCTGTTTCAGCATGGCGGCCCCAAGTTCTGGGGTGTAGTCGAGAGCAACCTCTATACCGTCGACTAACTGACCTACTCCCTCCCAGCCTTTCAGCAGGAACCGAGCGGCGTTATCGATCAGCAGATCATCAACAGAGTCGATATCGTCCACGCTGGCGAGATTAAAATCCGTTGTCCCCACCTTATAACCTGCGTCCATCTTATCGATGTGGCGGCGCACCAGCGCGTTACGAGAGCGATATTGCGTATTCTCGCTGCTGGCCACCAGCAGGCGAAGTTTGAACAGCGATTCTTCTTCCGGCGAGAATTCCTTTTTGCTGCCTTCTGGCTTTTTGTAGGGATAAAACCAGCGCTCGCCATTTAAATCAATTTTCGGGGTAACAATCAGCATAAAAACTCCATAAAAAAACCCTCCAAAGAGGGCTAATGTTAATCACCACCGCCAGTAGTGGCAGGAACGCGGGTAATAGTTGGCGGAGTATTGGCCGCGGTGATATCCAGCTGAACCTGAACAATGTCAGTGCTCCCCGCATCCGGCCAGTCGCCGGAGATCTGCACTTCCGGGAAATCGAACGTATAGGCGCCTTCAGCATTCTCCAGCGTGAAGCTAAACGGCACCGTTTCGCCGGTGAACGTTTTTTTGTAAACCTCCCAGGCAGCCTTTGACCATGACAGCGTGATTTGACCTGACGGGGTAAAGGTTGTCGGAATATTTGCGCCGGCGAATGCAGAACCGGTACCGATGCAGCGCTGGGTCTGCATATTGTTGTTGAACTGAATGTTAAAGGTGTCGACGCAGAAGCCTGTCCCGCCATCAACACCATTCAGCCGGATGTTCGTGACCTCTTTGAAGGAGTAACGCAGCGCCCCCGCCAAATCCACCGGTGCGGTGAAATAGCTTGTGTCGTCCCCTTTCGTCTCCCAGTCCAGCCCTGCAAACGTAATGGTTGCAGTGATATCACCATCGGCCGGGATTTCCATCTGGAAGGTGCCAACCTGGCAACCGCGGGCAATCTGGGCGATCCCCACATCACTGGCAAAGGTCGCCACGGAGAACGTAATACGACCGTTACCCATCGTCAGCACGTTATTTACCCATTCGGCACCGAAACAGCTGGCAAGAAAATCATCATGCTGGTTCCAGCGAAACCGCGTGCCGACATCGCCGCCGACATCCACAGTGCCGCGTGAAACACCCTGCGCCATGCGGTCACCAGCGATTTCGTCATTATCGTTGGTGTTCTGCGTTGGTTTCAGACCAAATGAAGAACGCCGCAGCAGGTTCCACGCCCCTGCTGTTGGCGTGATACCTGGCGTTGTCTCACGAATAAACGCGGCTACTACTTTTGCACCTGAGCTCACAGGAGCCTCCTGTTTTTTGTGCGCTACAGAGCGCGATAGGGAATTTGAAGATTGAGCTGTAACCAGCCATCGGTCTCGCCTGCCGGCACAGCAGAAACGGCGAAATAACTCAGCTTTCCGTCGTCCTTGAACTCAAATAGCTCCGTTAGCTGATCGGCGGTCCGGGAGATAAGCAACGTCCCGGAACCGACCGGAACAAACAGCTGAATTATGAGTAAACCTGTCCTGTGCACGACCGGCCCGTCCCCGATCTCGGTTGCGCCAGCCTGTCCTGCAATGTTGGTGAGGCGGGCCCAGATATCGCGGCCGCCGGGGTCAAATACCGGACCATTGGGATAATCCACCGCATCAGAGGCAATAGCGGTCTGTGCCGCCATTCGGGAAATAGCAGCGTTTCTGATTTCTGTGAGAGTCATTTGTAGGCCTGAATCACACCATTGAACGAGACGGCATAGACGCCTGTCGGCGCCTGCGTTGAGTGGCCATTCTCCAGAGGCACGGAGTAAGGCAGGTTCGACTGGATGTAAATCACCGAGTAGGCTGGCGCCTGGTCAATGATATTTTTGCCATTAAGAAACGTCATTGTCCCACGCGGATCCGGTTCGGTCGGGACCGAGTGATCGGGTTCGCCGATGCTGACAAAATGCGATGCCCTGAAGGTTCCTGCGCGATACTCAGCCGGCCGCCTGATATCCATGCTGTCATTAACACTGACTTTCTTCCTGAGCCTTCCAGTTTTGGTCAGGTTAGCAGGATCGGTATAAAGAGATTCGTTCCATTCCCAAACAGCTTTGTTGTATTGAACCGCGGTCGCGTTGATGGCCCATAACTCCGGGTTTCCTACCGGCGACCTTTGAACAATTTCATTCAGTAGTTGAATGGCGATTGTCCGCTGGCGTAGTTTGACATCTTCAGCCACCAGCCCGGCGAATGCCGCCGGGTCAATGTTCCAGCCCTTAGCCATATCACGCCCTCCGCAGTTGAATGGAGTACGCAGCGCCAGCAGAGTCGGCAGAAGCGGTGATGACCTCGTAGCGCTGAAGCTCACCCGTAATCGGATCCGGTGCGGTGATGATATGCCCGACGGCCGGCTTATCAGTCACCTCGTTAACCAGGGCGGTTAGCTTCACATCACCATGCAGAATGTTAGCGCCATCGATACGGCTCAGTTTATAGCGCGCCAACACTCCACGCCCCGAGTAAGTCACCTGCGTTTCAGTGCCGGTTTCCGTCACCGGGTCCCAGGCACCTCGAACGGTGTAGCTTCCGGCGAACTCGTTAACCGCATCCTGCAGGTCGGTATCGAATGCTGCGGCAACTTCAGTTTGTAACTCGTCACGAATACCCATATCACCCCCTCACCAGCCGCACCTGGGACTGACTAGCGCCATAGGGCTTAAGCATGGCCAGCGCCAGCTGCAGGTCAGAATCAAGCAATGCAGAGCTGTTGGTAGCGAGTTCTGCGAAGGTCTTTGAAACAGAAACGTCGTCAGCGTCAACCGTCTTACTCAGCAATACCCCCGAATCAGTTTTCTGCTGATACAGCCCGCCATTTGCCGCCGACAGCGCCGCATAGGCGCCAGCCTGTTTCACATCGTCAGGAATAATGGTTTCGTGAGTTGCCTTATTGCACGGCAGTTTCAGGTTAAGTCCATTCATCCAGATATTGGCCATCAGCACAGATTTGGCTTTTTTGCTTTCATCTGTCCAGGTGGTACCGAGAATCGAATTGACGTCTTCAACGGTGGTGAAAGTGATCATACATCACTCCATTTCTTTCCAGCCGTGCGCCTTCCAGTTCTCCACTTCATCAGGGTGAACGTTGGCGGTATTGGGCGCACCCGGGAATGCCGGGAAATCGGTAACCATCGCCACCAGCAGCGATGTGGTCGATACGGGTACGTTGTTATCCGCCTGCGTAGAAGCTGTTTGCTCAGCAGCTCGTTGAGCGCGCTGCTCTTTTGTTAATCCGGCCATTAGCCCTCCACTAAAAAAAGGGGCCGAAGCCCCTGTTTATCAGCCCAGCAACAACGCTGAGTGTGCGGACTTAACTGCCGCTACACCCCAGGATAAACCGACTTCGTAACGCACCTGGCGATACTGACGGTACAGTGCTACCTGATAAGTGATGCCAGATACCGGGTCAGTAACGTTCATCACATCATCCGCGGTATCGCCGCCCTGCGGCATTGCCGGGGTTCGGGATGCAAGCAGGAATGCATTGCGATCAAACGCCATGTTTGCGGTGTAGGCGCCACCAGCGGTAATAGCGGTGTTGTCGGCCAGTTCCTGACGTAAGCCAGGAGCAGCCAAGGTGATTGCTGTGGCCGTCGCAGCAGCAATAAGGTATTTATTACTGTCCCCGTCAAACGTCACGATGTCTCCCGCTGCAAAAGCACCTGTGCCGGTATCAATCGAAATCAGAATATCGCCTTCAGCTTTTGCTCCATTCACCAGGTATCCGGCAGCCGGAGATGCAGCGCGTTTCTTAACATGCGCGGATTCGTGGATGTTGAATCCTTCCAGTCGCCCCACGATACCTTCACGCAGAAGCGCATCAGTACCGGACTCGTTTACTTTGAACAGAACAGACTGTTTACCGCGGAGGTTAGCGATAGCCGAAGAACCGAGAACCATCTGCAGATCAGTTGTCGGCGAACCGTTGTCAGAGAGAACCTGGCGCGCATTCGCCGCATCCGACAAATCACCTGCAATACCGAAAGGAGCGGTGCCGGCCGTACCAACAGCACGAGAGGATGCAAAATACAGAGCCGCGAGATCTGCATCCATCTCATTAGCCAGCGCGCGAAAAGCCTGCTTAAACTGATCAGCAAGGATGGTGTTGTATGTCCCTGCGGGCCCCAGCGCCAGTTGTTCCTCACCGTTCCATTTGACCGGGGCCATTTTGGATTTGGTGATTTTGACATCAACAGTGCCGATCGTCTGGTCGCCGTCATTCGGCGCCGTGGCTCCCGGCGTAATATCGACAGTAGTTGCCGGTGGCGCGACCGGCGCAGTAACAGTCTGGTCCTTCGCGGCCGCATCAGCCTTAGCATTGCGCGATACAGCCGGGATAAAACCGACCTGTTCGCGAGATACGGTATCCAGAGCCGTGAAGATAGTCGGGATCAACCCGGTAAGCGTATTAGCCATGTGTATGGATTCCTTGGAGATTAAAATATAGGGTTGGTTGAGCTATCCAGCTCTGGCACCAGCAGCCATCCGACGGCTGGCAAAGAATTAATCGACGATGGTGATACCGTCTTTGAGAGTTGATTGCTGATCTGTCGGGCTCAGACTGGTAAACGCATCGCGTTTCATCGTTTTCTGCCCGAGTGAATGCTGAGACTGGCGAGAGCCTCCTCCTTGATTGCCGCTGGCCTTAAGGATGTGGTCTTTCTGTGGGTACTGCTCCACCAGGAACTCCAGCGCCTCATCAAAGGCTGCCAGCTCGCCCGGTTTAGAGCGTGAATAAATTTTGTTGCCGGAGCCATCATAGGCAACGACTTTGCCGTCCTCGACTTTGAAGGACTGACCAAAGCGCGCTTGCAGCATATCGGCCGGGATTGCCACTTTATCCGCGATGAATTTTGAGCCAGAGAACCGGCCGCCGATCATTTCCTGATAGAGCTGACCTTCGAGCGTTGTCGCCCGTTGGGTGGCCTCTTCAAGCTGAGTCTGGAATGATTTGGTGATATCCGCTTTCACCTGGTCAACGGCACCCGCGTCGATCAGCTTTTTCTGGTCGATTTTGGTCATCATCTCCAGCGCTTCGAGCGCTTTCGCCGGATCGCCAATTTTGGCGAATTTGGCCAGGCTGGCTTCAGCAGCTTCTTTGGCTTCACGATGAGATTTTGCCTCACCATTCAGTGAGGAAATTTTTCCTACTGCCTGCACGGCATCAAAGCCGATCTCCTGTCCGTCATCGTGGACGTACACGGGCAGACCGTTCGCATCAACTTCCGCATAGTGTTTGCCATTTACTTCAACTGTCTTCAGTTTCATGTTGGTACCTTTTCGGGGTCATCCGACCGTTGCACCGCTCACCATCCGGTATTGCGGCAATAAAAAAGGCCGCCCGGAGGCAGCCTTTGAATGAATTTTCATGTTTAAAGTCCGGCGTCACTGAATGCCTGGTCGTCACGTTCCCGCAATTGCTCCAGCGTCAGCCATTCGCCCCTGTCGTTGTAGAACTCATCAGGAGACATGCCTCCATCACGAATCAGCCGGGCCCGGGTTACGCCAACGATCTGGGACTGTCGTGTGAACGACTGGCGCGAGAACCAACCCTGATAATCGGTATCCGAAGGCACCTGCCCGTCCATGCTGGCGCGCGAGCTATCTGATATTTGCCCTACAGCAATACCCAGCTCATCAGACGATTTCAGGATGTAGGTTTCGACGCTGCGACAGCAGAAATGGATTTTCCCGGGTCCCTGCAGATACGGTACCTTATGGCCGATCGGCTTGTTATCCAGTGTGTACTTGAGGCGGTCACGAATCCGACAGTCTTTTGATGTCCGGTTATCCAAAGTGGATAACCACTGTTTACCCTTCAAAATGTCATCGTTCGCATCTGCGAAGCTTTTCCTGGCCGTCGAAGCAAGATGGCCCACAGCCGTTTTTGCAATACTGCCGGCATTGGTGCGGCTCATCTGCAGCGCGCCATCCTGATAACCACGGTTAGCATGACCCCGGACCTTTCTGGCGATTTGCTCATGCGTATCGCCCAGGAGAAAACCCTGCCGCACTGTATTGGAAATTCTTGCCATCCTGTCAGCTTCAAGGTTATCTGCCCACTCCGAAAGCAGGCGCCCCTGAAACGGCTGTGCCATCGCAGTTGCGTAAACGGCATCCGGTGAAATGCCCACCAGTGGATGAAGCGATAGAACATCATCAGGAATCGCAAACTGGAACAGGCTCAGCTGAAAGGCTGCTTCGTGCTGAGCGAGTTGCTGCAGCTCATCAGATAGTCCCGCGTACATTGACTGAACAGCCTCGCGATTGAGAGCTCTGACACTAACGAGCAGCGCTTCCAGTCGCGACACGGTAAAGCTATCGGCATCCAGGCTATCCATCGCCACCAGCAACCTGGCCGTCAGTTCCGCATCGCTGTCATTCAGGATTTTTATCATCCTGTTTGCAACGCTGGTGCTGTACCGCGCTATCCATATCGCATGCGCTATCGATTCATCCTGAAGCTTGTCATTCGCCGTTGCCATTTGCACCACCCGGGTTACTCAGTCCGCCGGCCAGCGTGACCTGCTGATTTCGCAGCTCGTCGATTACCTCTTCGGGCTTCGCATCCGGATCGATAAATTTGAGAGCCTGCAATACGCGAACAGCATCGACCTGACGTATATCACCACCCTGACGGAGCGACTGCACAGCTGTTGCAGCTGCGGAATCAAACGTCTGGGCTGAAACATCCAGCTCGGTGCGTACGTCGACATTGCCGCCTTCTTTCTCGCCCAGCCATTCCGCCATGATCTGCAGAATGTTATCGAGGGCGTCCTCAAGAGAGCTTGCCATCGTATACAGAGGGGAGTTTTCCTGCATGCGCTCTTCATTGGTCTGATCAACGGATTTGGTAGAGGTATTCTCGGCACGTAAGAGTTTTGCCCCGGCCTGCCGCATCTGATCTTCCAGTTTTTCCAACGACGTTTCACCAGCTTCAATCGCTGCCCCGGTATGCTCGACATATTCCAGTCCCTGGCGCTGACGGTCATCGAAACGAGTCGCAGAGGAAGAACCTATCGTCAACGTTTCGCCATCAGCCAGACCGTAAGCCACCAGCAACGGCACGCGAGCGACATGAAGGATGTTGTCCTGTTCACTCTGACTCTGCCAGTGCTTGATATTCAGTAAGGCGAGATTAAGCAGTGGCGGTGATCCACGCATGAAACCAGTGCGTTTCGTGTAGAGCGTTACCAGCGTAATATCGTTACGGCTGGTTGCCCATTCTTCGTGAAGCGTCCATTGCGCTACTCCATTATCACCTGCTTTACGGCGGTATATTTCAACCTTGCCGGGCATGATATGCCGAATTTGTTCAACCTTCGTCTGCCCGTAGTCATCTCCATCAACAATGATTGATTCACGAATACGCAAATCTGTGAGGATGACCTTTCCCCCTTCAACTTTCGACTTCCAGCCTATGACCTGTCGAGGGTTCAGCATCGTAACGTATGGCCTGCTCCCGGCTGCTATTTCATCAGCTTTTGTTCTTACGGACTGAGTATCCACTCGTGGATAGTCCACCAGCGCATGAACCAGACCATACTGAAATCCGATGCTAAAGAATTGCTGCGCCCAGACATCAAGGCGGTTTCCTTCCATATCGATGTCGGTAGAAAGCTTTCGGATAATTTCCGGCGCGCTTTCGCTCAATACCGTTGGCTCAGCAAATACGCGTCCAATGTTCTGTTTAATCGCTTCTTCATAGGCAGGCAGCAAGGTTGCAGCTGCTAATCGTTCTTTGTAGCTGTCAGGGTCTTCGTTCGGCCATTTAGGGAGATACTTCTTGCCCTGTCGGCGCATTTCAAGCGTACCGCCCATCAGCGCATCGTTGATATCCCAAGCCTCAACCATGTCGTTATAGTCGAGGTTGGGTGTTGAAATATCAGGCATGGTTTTACATCCGCAGTTTGGTGACTTTCCCGGTTGGTTTGATGATTGGGAACTGTTTCACGATGAAGTAGCCGCCAGCGTCGTTAGGGTGGTCATTATCGGCTTTTTTGTCAGGCTCACCGTTTTCACCCCATATCTGCTGCTCGAGCGATTCCGTGTAGACCGGACAGCGCTTTACATTCACTTTGTAGCGACGCTCACCATTGCCATTGCAGAACATGGCGTTCATGGAATTAATACGATCTTTTACTGGCGGGTTTGAATCGTTCACTATCACATTGAAGCCAGCCTGTTTGAGCTGGGCGATATCTGTAGTGCTGGCATGAGCTGATTTACGAGAATCACCAGAGGCATCCGGGTAAATATAGATTTCCCTCACCTTCCGGTAGTCATGGCCGTCATACAGCCAGAACCGCTCTTTAATGATACGAATAATGTCCGGTGTGTCGTAAGCCTTAATGATTTCCGTAACTGCACAGGGAAGCCCAAGGCGCAGCACATGAACAATTCCGGCCATTTTTCCGACGTTAAAGTCCATACCGATGTACAGAGGTTCGCCGGGCTGCTCTTCCTCCTGGCAATTGTTCAGCTGACGGTCAAACTGATGGTAAATAGTCCCGCTGGTCAGGTTGGTAAACTGGCCGCGCAGATAAGCCTTAATCAACTCCGGCGGATAAGACTCCATCAGGGATGGAATGTAGTCTGCCGGCAGGTTCTTTTCGTTGTCGAAGGTTGAGGCCTGAACCAGCCCGTATAGCGTTGAGAGCGAAGGTTTATCGCGCACAGCCTTCGCGAACTGTTGATAAACAAACTTAAAGCCTTCAGGCGTCGTGGTGACGTCTATTCCGTTACGCAGACCGGGCACGTTGTAACGCATACGCGCAATGATTTTCCGCCAGGCTAACTGCGCCTTTTTGGCGGGCATCACGTCGAGCTCATCTATCAGGGCATTACCAATTTTGAAACCAACGATGGTATGTGGCTTTTCCATCGAGCGGCATATCGTCGTCCCACGAAACTGCTTCCCGGCGTAGAAATGGACCTCTTTGTTTCCCTCATTGATTTTGACATTCAGCCCCCAGTCATAGGCCACCTCTTCAACCGTGGGATAAAAGATGTCGCGGATCTGCGGATACGTTGGCGCAAAGTAACCCTGGTTGATTTTGGGGTGTTCCCACATCCCTTTGCAGATACCGCCGCAACCAACCCATGTCTTGCCAGAACCAAACCCGGCTACGTAAGCCTTAAATTTGTACTGCATCGCAAGGAAGTTGGCCTGAGGGATGTTAAGCGTCGGTGCTATCGCCATCCTCTTCCCTCACTCGCGCATCGACTACGTTGATATTGATTGCAACTGGCGTTGGTTCGTCATCCTCCGGGTCAGCGGCCAGTTCTTTGCGGAGTTTGTCGATCTCCAACTGCCTGCGCTCGATTTCTATCTGCTGCAGACGCTGGGCGAACTCGCTATCGGCCAGGCCAAGGCGCTTCATCACCACCTCGTACATTCGCTCGCGGCTGATAGCCGTTATCTCTACGCCGTTCTTCCCGAGCTTGACGCCGGAATAGGCAAGTGCAGCATCAGGCGCCAGCTTGCGCGTATCCGCGAAGAACGGCTGACCGATGCCATCACCATTGCAGCGGGGGCATTCAGGGTTAGGTGCGCTGGTATGGTCGTATCCGTAACCGCCAACATCGAGAGGCTCACGACGTTTACGCTCAAGCGCTTCGAGTCGCTTCTCTTCGTACTCCACAGCATCACGCCATTGATACTGGTGACCGAAGCCCCAGCAATAGCGGCAGCTCCCGCGGCGATACTGTGATAGCTGGTTGGCGTCGAAGGTGGCCAGGCGCCACATCTGTTCAAGCACTTCGTCAGCGCTGCCCAGTGTGCGCACAATGGATGCTTTCTGCTGCTGCGCAATGGCCTGCGCAACTGAAGTTTTCTGAAGCAGCTGATAACCAATTTGTTCAGCAGTCTTCTTGCTGTACCCGGCACGAATGGCGGCCTGCGTGGCATTGTTATCCTTCAGGTATTCCGCTACAAATGAACGCTGCTGGGCAGTAAGGCCATCATCGTCCACCAGCTCTTCTGCGCATTTTCCCTTTTGCGCAGCGCGCAATTTTTTCTGCGCAGGTTTTTGCGCAGTTTGCGCAGAAGGTTTTTTGATGTATCGACGGGCGGTAGCGTAATTCAGTCCCTGCGCTTCACACCAATCCTTCGGTGATACGCCGGTTGCGGCATGTTCGGACAGGAACCGTTGCTGAAGCTCGCCCCAGTCCGGTTTTGCCATGGATTATTCCTATTTGACGTGAGTGAGAAAAAGGAATTACTGATTCTCCATAAAATATTCACTTTTATGTTTTGGAATTAAGGCTCTTTAGTTCAGGAGTTATTATGAAAAGAATTATGCTTGCTGTTTTTGTGCTCTGTGGTGCGTTGTCTCTTTCAGGATGTATTTTCCCTCCGGGAGGTCCAGGCGGTGGTCATGGTGGTGGCCCTGGTGGCGGATTCTCGCATGGACCAGGTTTGCGTTAATACCAGCAGGCCCTTTACAGGGCCTATTCGTATCAGGTGGTATCAGTCGATACCTCCTTTTCTGAACGAAAAAAAACACTATCACAGGCGCCTACTGTAATACCTTAGCTGGATTGTTCAGCGCTGGTATCAAAGAGCGGCAACGATTCAGTTGCTTCCTGCACTGCTTTCATCGTCTTTGCTACTACCTCAGTCTCTGATGTGACACGGCTGTATTGCTGAATGAACAGCTGGTACTTAAGCGGATCATCCTGAACAAATTCTACGGCGACTTTTGCTGCTGCTGTGTCGTAGTTCAGGGTTGAAAGCAGGTTGAGACGAATCTGCTGGGCGTCGGTGATTTCGACCATTTCGTACCTCTATGCGGTGTGGGAGGCTTTATCAAACCACTTCGGAAAGTTGCTCCGTAATGCCATTAAAAAAGCCACCAGGAGGTGGCCTTTCTGATGGCTAAGAAAAAGGCCGCAAAAAATGCGGCCTTTTGTCATGCACAGTTATCGATTAAATAAACTCTCAGGAGCCATCCGGGAGAGCATCACTTAAACGAGTAACTGACCTCCGACAGACTGGTGTTGGGACAGAGGTGCAATGAGAGTAGTGTGTTTCTTTTTTTTCACACCAGCAACTACACAATAATGTGTAGTTCGTCTTTATAATCAGTAACTGCTGACCAATTAGTCTGCCCCGACAGATTATTGTTCTGGACATTATTATAGAAATCATTAAATGAATGCCTTCTGTAAGGCATTCAACTATGCGACTCAGTGCTTAGATCATTTAATTCACTAGCTTTTGCATTGCTTCATCCACACCTGACATCCTTAAGAGCAAAACAGATAGCTGAATATGCAATCCCGATAATCCCAGGAGCCCGCTACGCTTGTTAAATCTCATCTTTTTTCTAAACTAATGTATGAGTTTTTTCAGCCATAACAAAGTTCACCTTACTGTGGTACCTGTGAGCTCAAGGGTGAACTACCCCACAAATAGTAGATGCATCATTGGCTACCCTTGCAGCATATCTTCATTTGGTCGTATACACACCAAGGGTTTATTAGGTTACATAACGATGCACCGGTCTAGAATGATCAATGCACTTAAGTGAAAGGCCAATGAAACTTAAAGGTCATGTATTTTTATTATATTGTTGAAACAAAAATTTTATAGCTTATTTTTATATCAGGTATATATCCATCCTGAAGTCCCTACGATCACGGCAAGCAGTAGAAAAATGACTGCTGTTTTGGGCATTAGCACACCATAAAATGCTAGAGCTAACCCGACGAAAGCAACAATCAATACTGGCCACATATCCAGTAAGAGGAAAAGATATCCCTCGAAAGCGCTGTCAATCAGCACGTCCACATTACGCATTCCTATTGATAGATAATTTTCGCTGAAAATCATATCACGAAGCGGTAGCAGACGAACTGCTAATTAGCAAGAATTGGCTTACTAATTTTTGGTGGTTTTCTTCTCGCAGTTAGCCAGCACGGATTTGTTATGCGCCAGAATGTCGCGCTTCGTCTGACGGTCAAGAACGTCGATATCGTGGTCGGTCAGGTAGATGATCCGCACCCAGTTACATGCGGTATCAACGACTGCCGGGGCGTGTAAATCTTTCGCGCAGCTCCCGATCAACATCGTCATCAGGCATATGGCTAACAGTCTGCTGTACATTGCTGGCCTCTTTCGTGACTTCCGCCTTACGTTCTGCCGCGGCGATGCTGGCCGCAGCGTTCTCTTCGATACGCTGCTGCTCTGCTTTGGCTTCTGACTTGCTGGTTCCGCGTGAATGGCCTAACCCAAATGCGCCAGCGATTAAGCCAAGCAGAACGACTACCAGCCCGCTGATAAATTCAAGGCTCATTGCGGCTCCTGCTGTTCATCGGCTTTTTCTTTCAGTTTTGGTTGTCTGACGTACTGAGAGAGGATGGCGAGCACCACCAGAGCCGGGCTAATCATCGCCACAACGTTGGGCGGCAAAATACCTTTGATATCCGGCGGCAACATCGCCCAGGCATGAAGAGCAGCATCCGGAAATGATTGAGCCCATACACCGACCAACGCGCCGGCAGCGCCCAGGCGAACAGACCATGTTTTAAGCAGCAACCGGGCATGACTAACAAACTCCAGCCGGGTATATTTGCGCAGTAGCAACAGAAAGAGCACGGCCACCAGCGCCAGCAGGGCAAAAATAATTATCGTCATAGGCTCACCCGCTCTTTAACCCAGCCGTATAGAAACGCTTCGTTAGCCGGCCTCGCTTCGGCCAACTCAAGATAGCGAGCCCCCTGGCTGCAATTCAGCGCCTTTAGCAGCGTGGCTTCGCCATCTTTGCCACGAACGGCGAGATAACTTTTCAGGGCGGCGATGGTGATGTTGCCGATTGCACCGTCCGGCTTCAGGTCCGGATAAAGCTTGCCCTGCATATTCAGCGCCGATAACCAGCGCTGCAGGAATGTACTTGCGACACGCGGCCCCATGTTTACGCCGGTATCACATAACTCCTGTGCAATGGCTGGCGACAACTCGGCGATGCGGTCAAACTTCGGTTCAGTCCAGTATTGCGACAGGTAAATGGCTTTGGCGGTTTCCCGTGGTAACGCCTTCATATCACCTGCGTAACCATATGCGCGGGCGGTAGTCTGCGTGATACCCCAGCGCGTAGGTCCGCCTTTATCATTCGGGTTATTAACATAGCCCCCTTCTTTGCCGAGAATGCCCTCGATAATCTGATCTGCTGTCATGGCGCCTTAACTCCGGTAATGCGCTCCCAGAAATAGGTCAAAGCAACAGAACCCATTGCCCCGCTAATTCCGGAAGTGGCCAGTATCATGTAAATGCTGAGTCCGCTTTCAATGCTCACCAGGCCAGCAATAACGCCGGTAAACCCTGAAACCACCATTTGGGCAAGAGCATTGATCAAGCTCCATGTTGCCTTGCTCTGCTTCACATCTATCAGGTAGCGGACAAGTCCACCCCAGCAAGCAATGATCAGCA
>OJKA01000336.1_pt1 | contig 19046 bp, 22 predicted proteins | sample 1596451 | NCBI WGS metagenome assembly OJKA01 (sample SAMEA4350155, study PRJEB24818) | metagenome | biome: human; feature: gut; material: faeces | place: Denmark | collected 2013-09 | reverse complement strand
CTTCCGTGCTCTGTAGTGTATTGCTATTCCCTACAGGGATTATAAATCAAATAGTGGAGAGGTACAACATTTTTTCATAACTTGTTTGTGCCTTGAGCGAAGCGAAAGGAATGACAAAAATGATGAAGATTGAGATTATTAACGGAGTATATACAAGGGATGAAGAAGCAATGTCACTATTAACCAGTGGAGAGGATGAACACATGGCAGCGATAGCACAGAAATTGGTTATCCGTCAGGAACGGCAGCGCAAAAAGGCCGAACAGGAACAGGAGCAGGAACGCCAGAAACGCATAGCAATGAACCGCTTAATCAATGGCGATAATTTTGGTTTGTAAGGGAGGGAAGGGCACATGATATTGACAAGATTGTTCCAGTCAATAGGAATACCAATTACGGCCAGAAACTTCATGGTGGATTACTGCGATAGCAACGGGAACCACTTTCATAAGCCGATGCAGACCATCACGCCGCCGGAATGCATGGAGGATGGTATAGAGATAGTCACCAGGATACGGACAGAGTTAAGGCAGTATGGCTTTACTGTCTGCGGTATATCGGAAGTCCTGGGGGATTTTGAAATGGACGAACTGGAGAATATTTTCAATGGTAGCGGTTACGGCAAGCATCCCATGAGGATATTATACATAGATGTGGATATGGCAATGAAAGAGGCCCGCCCACCTCAATAGATGGACAGACCCGGCAAAGGCACACTTCTTTGAACCTGATAATCTGATTATATAAAGGGGTGTGCTAAATGTCAAACGAACAGAGGGCGAACAGAGGGAAAGTATTAAATGAAGTACGGGCGAACTACGGGGAATTGACCAATGAACAGCTTGTGATACGGATTAAGGCCGGGGAGGATGTAGCCGGGAACATGGAGCAGCTTTACAATCAGGTGCGCCGCTTTATCCATGTCCTGGCCTGGAAGTACCGAGACAGCGGGGAACTGGAGGACCTGGAGCAGGAGGGATATCTTGCCTTGTATCCTGCCATTGATGGATATGACCCAGCACAGGGCGTCAAGTTCCTCACTTATGCGGAATACCATATTAAGCAGCGGATGCGCCGATACCTCCAGATGAACGGCAGTTGTTTAAGACTTCCTGTCCACTGCCTGGAGAAGGTGCAGCAGTATAAGCGGTTCTGTAGTTCTTTCCAGCAGGAATATGGCCGGGAGCCATTAGACAGGGAAGCAGCAGCCAATCTTGGCTTTACTCTCCCTCAGATTGAGGATATAAGGGAAAGTGCCTGTATGGCCCGCCTGGGAAGCCTGGACAGCCCTGTGAAGGGCCTTGACGGCGGGGAGGATACAACCATAGGGGATATGGTGGCCTCTGCTGAGGATATGGAAGGGGATGCCATAGAACGGATGCAACAGGAACAGCTAAAGGCGGAGCTGTGGGATTGTGTGGACAGTCTGCCAGGGCAGCAGCCGGCAGTGCTTAAGATGCGTTTCCAGGAGAACATGACAATGGAGGCCATAGGCCGGGAATACGACACATCAGGGGAGGCGGTGCGGCAGATACAGGCCAAGGCCCTGCGGGAGCTGCGAAAGCCCCGGTACAGCAAACGGCTGCGGCCATTCGTACCAGAGGACGAGCGGATTTACAGCATGGCCATAACTGGCAACGGAGTGGGGAAGTTTAACCGCACCTGGACCAGTAGCACGGAGCGAGTGGCCCTGGATGTGATGGACTGGGAGGAACGGCGCCGGATGCATTTGGAGCTGCTGGAGCAGGTAAGGCAGAAAGTTGCGATATCGCAACAAGGATAAGCTTAAAGGATAATTCCATGATATCCTTTCCCCAGGAAGTGGGGGAAACGAACCACTGGGAAACTACAGGGGCAATAGGATTGAACCCCGAGTGAAGCCCGAGAAAATGAAGCTGTGAACAGTGAGGGAACAGTGGGAAATACAAACACAGTATCGGAGTTCAACGCCGAGGGAACACCGGAGAATAGTAGATATAGTGGGATTTGTGAGGCCCTAAAAAGGAATAACGGGACATCGTTATGCACGGGAAAGTTTCGCCCACGAGTGGACGAAAAACGCACGTTTCCCAAGAAGTTGGGAAAGTGGGCGAACTCCTCCCGACAATTTGACCGCTGAAATTTAAGTCAGGAACCTGACAAAACCCAACCTGGTTACCATGTAGGGATGAAGTTGCAAAACAAACAAAACCACAAATAGCCGCTTCCAAAACCAATGAATGTTAAGAAATGTTAAGGCTAACAAATGCTAACATTTGCTGAGATTTGCTAAGGTTTGCTAAGGTTTTAAACCGAAACGAATAGCAGCAAAACAACACGATTGCTAGGAAAAACTAGGGATTTTTCGTTGTAGTACTCCGTTACTATATGGAGTACTCTGTTGGTAACGTTTAATTAATAGGTGTGCGTCGGATGCACGGCTTTCTATGCGAACGTTCGGCACGGCAATACCGAGCGTTCGGTATATTATCGCACGCATTTAAGGACTAAGATGATGAAATCAATTATATGCCGGGAAATCAAGGAGCAGGACGGGGGAGAAGGGTTAGAAACATTCCGGGTGATAAAAGTATTGAGTGAGAAGTGAAAGGCCTGGAAACAGGCTGTAGTGCCTGGGCTACCGTGAAACACAGTATACCCCAAAACAGGGAACACCCTTAAGGGTGTCGTGAAACACGACAGCAGGAGACAGAGGTTCATTGTGTCACGTCAATATATCATGAGTTTTGGCGGATTCCACCAGCAGGGCAGAGGGACACAAAAAGGCAGAGGGACAAAGAAAAGCAGCAGTCCCTTTATGGTTCTGCTGCAATGATTTACATTCCGAACAGGTCAGAATGTGTGCCGGTTCTGTGTAAAAGCAGTTCAGTATCGGTTTGCTGATAAATCAATAACCAATCTGGTTGCAAGTGACATTCCCGATAACCAGCGTAATTACCAGACAAATTATGTTCTTTATTCTTTGGCGGTAAGGGAGCTGGAATTCTCAAAGTATCAACTGCCTTTTGGAATAGGGATGCATCAAGTCCACGTTTCATGCAGGTTTTAAAGTCCTTTTTGAATTTGGTAGAGTACCGCACATCTAGCATAGTCAGTCCTCCAGCAGTTCGTTTATAAGGTCCTCAGTGCTTCCGGTAAACAGGTGCCCTCCCCCGTTCTCTAGCTCTGCAAATGCTTCCAATGTTTCAGCGTTGGGTATTTCATCCGGGATAGCAGCTCCTTGGAGATATGGGATTATGAAAACAAGCTTACCTTCGGGAATCTGGTCAATTAAGCTTTTGGCTAAGTCTCTATTACTCATAGTTTTAAGCTCCTTTCTGCAATGATATCAAAGTTTTAATTGGCTAAAGTCAATGGAGAAGTTCTCATACATATTGACTTTAACAGAATCAGTAAACCGATAAATGGTAGGCGGTGTTTCATTTGGAAAATCATAGACCACGATAATTTCCCTAGCTGGGTCTACAATCCAGTATTCCCGTATCCCCGCGCCCTGATAGAGGGCCAGCTTTTTATAATAGTCCATTTGGCGGCTGGAAGGGGATACAATTTCTATAATCCAATCCGGCGCACCGTTGCAGCCCTTACTGTTCAATTTGTCTTTGTCGCAAATAACGGATATATCTGGCTCCAGGTAGTTTGTATTATTCTTTTCATCCTCTGCCTGGAGGAACACGGCAAACGGAGCCGGGAATACCTCGCAGGAACCATTATTGTTGCGGATGTGGTTTCCTATCTCCAGGTGCAGGAATGACAATGTTCTTTGATGGGCTGTGCTGGGCGGTGCCATATAGTAAATCTGTCCGTTAATTAGTTCAGCCCGTTCACCTTCTGGCAGATTGTAAATATCGTCAATGGTGTGGATTCTTTCTTGTGGTAATGGCATAGGGTCACGCTCCTTCCTGTGCAGTGTTGTCAGATTCAAGGCGCTGGTCAATTGCTTTCTTTATATAGCCGTTGACAGATTCACCAGCAGCAGAGGCAGCAGAGGCAATTTCCTCATACTTCTCTTTTTGAACATCAAGGGGGATTCGTTTAAGGTTTTCTTTACGGTATTTAATATTCGCTTTCTTTTGAGCTTCTGTTAATGACACATGTTCACCACCTTTTATAATTATAGGTAATAGGGGTTTGAAAAATACAGTTACCTACTCCACCTTACAATGATAGTATATCATAAAGTCAATAATGTGTACACATACAAAAATACCAAATATATACGTACACATTTGGTTGTTATTACTATTGATATATACGTACACATATATTATAATATAGTTACAAGGTCAAGGAAAACAAAAGCAGCCGGGGCAGACAATCCCCCACAAACCTATCAGTCGTACCTGTGAGCCGCAAGCAATAGACACGCAAGACTGGTAGGGACTGCGGATTCAATTCCGGTGAGGATGTGTCATGGATGACGAACAATAGCCCGGTAAGAATGCACCAGAAGGAAAGGAGAACACACTATGTCAGAGAGAACATTACTTAAGAAGGTTAATGACCTTAAGGCACTGGAGGCCCAAAAGAAAGCCATTGAAAAGCAGATAGAGGTTCTACAGGAGGATATCAAGAAGGAGATGCAGGCCAGGGGCCAGGAGGAAACAGAGGTGGGGGACTGGATGGTCAGATTCAAGGCTGTTATCAGTAATAAGTTTAATTCAAAGGCATTTGCCGCCGACCACCCGAAACTCTACCAGAAATACATGGGCCAGTCCCAGACCATGAGATTCACAGTGCAGTAAGTGCATAGGGCTGAGAAAACAAAACATCCGGCGGAGGGGAGTAACGGCAATTACATAGAGCCTCTGCCGGGGCCACATACCAGGAAAGGAGATTATCATTAAATGGAGCCTTACAAAGAAAACGTGATTGAGTGGATACGTGACGAAAGCCAAGCATCCCTTACGCTCACCCAGGGGAGGTTTAAATCCAGGATTGAGAAATTGGCAGTGGAGCGGCCAGGGGAATGTGAGATTTTGGCCAGGAATAAGGATGGCAGCATATTTGCTCATGTTCCTATCAGTTGGATAAAGATTAGCCCACCCCGGGAGGTTTCGGAAGAACAGCGCAGACAGGCAAAAGAACGGATGGAGGCTATGCATGTGAATGGTCTGTTATTAAAGTCCAGTACAGGCGAAAACAGATAATTTCCGTTTAAATAGCTTAAGGTGTAGAAATATCCACCTAAGGCAAGAGCGAACAAAAATGTAACACAGAACCAGGGTATTAAAAAACCCCATGCATCGGCAAATGCACAGGGCTGAAAAAACAATACCCGACCACACACCAATGCAGTAGGGATATTCTGATTATATCACAGAATCATCCCTTTGCAATCAAAAAGTAAAGGAGAATGTTGCCATGCAGCGGATTATGGTTCTCCTGGGAAAAGGAGAATTTTAGAACCATGAAGAAAAGTGTAGTAGAAAAGTCCAATGAGATGTTAGGTAAAATAGATACACGATATGATATGACAATACCAGAAATAGAGGAGATTATGGAGTATTACACAGATATAGCAGCGGCTATCTGTTGTGCATTCCGATATGGATATTTACAGGGGACAAATGCAGCAAAGCAGCCATGGTATATTGAAAGAATCGTTAATCTGTTAAAGACAATGGAACCCGGCGAGGTAAAAGACATGTACTATTTTGTACAGGAAATGGCGGTGGTGTAATATGGACGATTGCAAAAAGAGAATCATTGAATTAATAAGCCAAGCACAGAATGATGAAAAACTGGAATTAATATACCGATTTGCTAGAAGGCTGTTGAGTAAGGGGTAAATATAGCCCACCCCCGGAGGGGCAGAGAGTAAAGGGAAACTTCCCCGGACACCTACGCCCCATATTTATCCACATAAAAGATTAGAAATGAAAATTTGGAAAGAAGGATGATTATGGTGAGAGCATTAAAGGAAATATATGGGCTGTTCTATGGGGAACTGACACAGACCGCAACGGCCCAGGAATCATTACATAGGGAGATTGAGAGGATTAAGAATCCCTTAAGGGGCCGGGAGGACTTTGAGGAACTGGAGGAAATCTGTCTGGAGGTAAGCTGCTGTAGCCAGGAGAACGGCTTTATCAGCGGATTTAAGTATGGAGTTGCTTTCATGATGGAGTGCCTGGAGTGGCCGGGGCAGGAATAGCGCTCCGGCCTTGGATGGAAAGGATGTGATTGCATGGCAGTGGATAAGAACGGGAGGACTCTGCCTCCGGGAATCCGGCAGCGGACCAATGGGAAGTATGAGGGTCGGGTAAAGGTAGATTATCAAAGTCATTCTGTCTATGGAGATACCATTACAGAAGTAAAAAAGAGAATGACGGAACTGCGGTATAAGCTGGAGCATGGGGCGTTTGTGGCAAGTTCAAAGATTACGGTGGAGGAATGGTTTAAAACCTGGATGGAGCAGTATAAGGTGAACCAGGTTAAGGCCGGAACCATTATTTCATATACAGACTATTTTAATATATATCAAGGCAAGCCTGGGTAAAAAGAAATTAGTAGATATCAGGGGAGAACATATCCAGAAACTATATAACAGCCTCGTAAAGAAGGGAATGGCGCTTTCAAGCATTAAGGTGGTTTCGGCAATCCTTAACGGCTGCTTTAAACAGGCATTGAAGAATGGGCTGATAGAACGTAACCCCGTTCCTTTGGCAACACTACCCAAAGGGAGGCCAAAAGGACAGCGCCGGGTATTTACGAAGGAGGAACAGGATATTTTCATGAAGTATGCCAAAGGCAGCTATTTATATAACCTGTTTGCCCTGGCAATCAGGACAGGGTTAAGAGGTGGGGAGCTGCGGGGATTGAAGCTTTCAGACGTGGATAAGGCAGCCGGATTGCTGCATATAGAAAGAACCCTTAAATATGCTACAGGCAGGGGATTCTTTGAGGACGCACCAAAAACAGCCACATCCAGGAGAGATATTCCCCTTACTAAGGATATGATTACCATTTTGGATAGGCAGAAACAGCTTTATGGTGAAAAGGTGCTGAGGATGGACGGATACATTTTTCATTTGCCGGATGGTACGCCTATCAGCAGGGAGAGGCTACAAAATGAGATTGACAGAATTGTAAAACGGATTAATGTGGATGGTATGGCGTTTGAGCGTTTTACGCCACATTGCTTAAGGCACACATTTGCTACAAGGGCTATAGAAAGTGGGATGAAGCCGCAGACATTAAAGACCATACTGGGACATTCCACTTTGTCAATGACCATGGATTTATATTCCCACGTACTCCCGACAACCAGAGCGGAGGAAATGGAGCTGATAGCGAAAGCATTTTAAGGGCCGGAAAATCGGCCTTTTTTTGAAGCAGATTTTTGATTGTGGGTAAATTGTGGGTACGGCTTGCGTTTCCTCTAAAAATATGTTACACTATCCCCTGCAATAAGGCCGCAGATTCCCAGTATTCATCAGCATTTCCGGGACAATCTGCAACAAACGACTGGTGTGTTCGAGACCTTCCACACCTAAAACAAAACTAAAGGAGAGAACAGAATATGAGAGAGAGTAACAACAGGCTGTATGTGCTGGCCCAGGGGGCCATGATTGCAGCCATCTATGTGGTGCTTACCATCCTGTTTGCGCCCATCAGCTTTGGTCCGGTCCAGTTCAGGATTGCAGAGGCCCTTTGCATCCTGCCCTTCTTCACGCCGGCGGCAGTGCCGGGACTGTTTGTGGGGTGCCTGCTTTCCAACCTGCTCTGCGGGGCCATGCCCCTGGACGTGGTATTCGGAAGCCTGGCAACGCTGATCGGGGCAGCCGGTTCATGGTATGTGAGGAAGCACAGATGGTTTGTGTGCGTCCCGCCCATCCTTGCCAATACCGTCATCATCCCATGGGTGCTGCGGTACGCGTACGGTTCTGAGGATTTAATCCTTGTGGCCATGGGAACGGTTGGGGTCGGTGAGATACTGGCCATCGGTGTCCTTGGAAATGTACTGCTGATAACCCTGGACAGGTATAAGGACCTGATATTCAGAGGCCGGACAGCCCGGACACGCCACGAACATAATATATTTTAGTAAGATACATGACGGAGAGTTGCCGCGGGGGCGGTAATTCTCCATTTTTTATATAGCTTTTCAGTGTTTTTTTGATATAATAAGGAAGAGATATTTTTGTGCAGACAGCGCTGTGGACAGCTCTACGGGCACAGGGAAGGATTATTGATTATGTATCAGATAGATTTTGGAAAACGGTCACATGTTCATTTTATAGGGATTGGAGGCATCAGCATGAGCGGCCTGGCGGAAATCCTCCTGGAAGAAGGATTTACCGTTACGGGTTCTGACTCCCATGAGACAGGGCTTACGGACCACCTGACAGACAGGGGCGCCAGGGTATACTATGGGCAGAGGGCGGCTAATATAGAAAAGGAACCAGGCATTGACGTGGTGGTGTACACAGCCGCCATCCATGAGGATAACCCGGAGTTCATGGCTGTCAAGGAAAAGGGGATTCCCATGCTTTCCAGGGCAGAGCTTTTAGGGGAGATGATGCGCAACTATAAGCAGGCAGTGGCTGTATCCGGCACCCATGGCAAGACCACCACCACATCCATGATAACGGATATCCTGCTGGCAGGGAATCTGGACCCGACCATTTCCGTGGGCGGCATCCTTCAGGACATTGGCGGCAACATCCGGGTAGGGAGCCCGGATCTGTTTGTCACGGAGGCCTGTGAATATACCAACAGCTTCCTGTCATTCCATCCCACCATGGAGGTCATACTGAACATTGAGGAGGACCACCTGGATTTCTTTAAGGATATCCAGGATATCCGCCATTCCTTCCGGCTGTTTGCAGAGAAGCTTCCCGCCAAGGGGCTGCTGGTGATTAACAGCGGCATTGATTCTGTTGAGGAGATTACAAAGGGGCTGGGATGCAGGGTTGTCACTTTTGGAAAGGACAGTTCCAGTACGTATACGGCAAAGGATATCACATATGACGGGTTTGGGAGGCCTTCCTATGACCTGGTCATACAGGGGGAAGTGGTGAACCGCATTGCCCTGGGCGTGACAGGGGAGCATAATGTGTATAATTCCCTGGCAGCCATTGCCGTGGCCATGGAACTGGGGGCAGGGTTTGACGCTGTCATGGCAGGACTTAAGAAATTCACGGGCACGGACAGAAGGTTTGAGAAAAAGGGGGAGATAGGCGGGGTCACCATTATTGACGACTATGCCCACCATCCCCAGGAGATTAAGGCAACCCTGTCCGCTGCAAAGAACTATCCGCACAGGAAGCTGTGGTGTGTGTTCCAGCCCCACACCTACACCAGGACCAAGGCGTTCCTGGACCAGTTCGCACAGACCCTGTCGGCTGCGGATGAGGTGATACTTGCCGACATCTACGCTGCCAGGGAGACCGATACCCTGGGCGTCAGCTCGCTGGATATTGTAGAACGGATTGAGCGGCTTGGGACAAAAGCCCACTATATCCCGTCCTTTGATGATATAGAGACATTTATTTTAGAAAATTGTATAAACGGCGATGTGTTGATAACTATGGGTGCCGGAGACATTGTAAAAGTAGGGGAAAAGCTGTTAGGCCGGTAGTTATCCACATTATCCACATAGTTTTCAACATTTTATGTAAAGAAGCTATGTGGATTTTTTGATTAACATAAAAAAATGTCAATCAATTCCGATTTTCTTGGATTTATACGGAAAAAAGGGGATTTGGGCATGTCCGTGAATAATTATGTCCACTATTTTTCCACATTATCCACATTATCCACAAGTCGTATTGTGTAAAAATGCGCCTATTTTCTTTTGTATGTGGATGTGTTATGATATGGAATGTAACACATGTGCCGCCCGGCCGGAGAAGTCATGTCTGCCGGCCGATTGATGTAAGGAGTGGTGAGATGGGTGTGAATTTTAAGGACAGATGGAGCGTGCCGTCCACTGCGGTGGCTCATGAATTCATTGATCAATACATGGCCGTGGCCAATGGGGAATATGTTAAGGTGTACCTGTTCGTGCTGCGCCATCAGGGTGAGGATATCACCATAGAAAGAATCGCAGATGCCCTGGACCATACGGAGTCCGACGTGCGCAGGGCCCTGGCTTACTGGGAGAAGCTGGGAATACTTGCCGGAACCAGGAAAGAAGCGCCTGCGTCCTGCGCAGCCATGGGACGGCAGGACAGCGGTCCGGCCCAGCCCAGGGATGCGTCTGCCGGACCACAGCCGGCCAGGACCCAGGCATCCAGGTCCCTGGAGGTTCACGAACCGCCTGCCCATGACCAGGGATTTGGGGGATATGGAACCAATGGCGCCATGTCCAGGGAAATCCATGCACAGGGCGCGGAAATCCAGGTAGCCTATGCACAGGGCCCGGAAGTCCGGGGAACCCATGGGCAGGGCACAGGAATCCAGGATGCCCATGCACAGGGAACGGTGGGACAGGGACGGAGGGAACAGGGCCAGACGTCCCGGGAGGACAGGGACAAGCCTGTATACTCTGCGGAACAGGTGAACCGCCTTTCCCAGGATGAAGGCTTTTCACAGCTCCTCTATATTGCCCAGAAGTACCTGAACAAGGTATTTACCCCCAGGGACTGTCAGGTTTTCGCTTATCTGTATGAGGATTTGGGGATGAATGAGGAAGTGCTGGAATACCTGGTGGAATACTGTGTCCAGAACGGCCACACGTCCATGCGCTATATTGAGGCGGTGGCCAGGAGCTGGCATGAGAAGGGAATCCGTACGGCCCAGGAGGCAAAGGATTATTCGGCTTCCTACAACAGGGATTCGTTTGCGGTGATGAAGGCATTTGGCATAAACAGCAGGAAACCGGCCGCGCCGGAACAGAAGCTGATGGATAAATGGTTTAAGGACTACGGTTTTAGCCGGGATGTGGTGTTGGAGGCCTGCAACAGGACCATCACGGCCATCCACAACCCCAGCTTCCAGTATGCGGACAAGATACTCACGGACTGGAAGGAAGCCGGGGTCAGGGGCCTTGGGGATATCATGGAACTGGACGCCAGGCGGATGGCGGCCAAGGAGGATACGGCCAGGTCCAGGGACAAGCGCCTTCAAACGTATGACACAGCTGTGTCCGGCCAGGGAAACCGTACCAGGAAAGGGGCGCCTAACCAGTTCCATAATTTTGAACAGAGGGACACGGACTATGACGCCCTGATGTTAAAGCAGGTTAAGGAATGGGTGGGGCAGCAGCCCTGATGTATAAGGAGGGCAGATAATGGCATTAAGCAATTCCCAGTATGACGCAATCATGAGGGCGTATGGAAGACAGCAGATTGAGGACCACCACCAGCTGGAGGAACGGCGCCAGGAGATATACAGGAAGCTTCCGGTGGTAAAGGAACTGGAAGCCGAGATTGCCGGCCGTTCCGTTGCCTGCGCCAGAAAGCTTCTGGAGGGGAATCCGGGCGCCCTTGACAAGCTGAAGGAGGACCTTCAGGACCTGAGGGAGCAGAAGGCCCTTATCATCCGGGCGGCAGGATATCCGGACAATTACCTGGAACTTTGGTATAAGTGCCCGGACTGCCAGGATACGGGCCTGATTGAGGGCAGGAAGTGCCACTGTTTCCTGAAGGCGCAGATGAAGCTGCTCCATGACCAGTCCAATCTGGAGGATATACTGGAGCAGGAGAATTTTTCAGCCCTTTCCTTCCAATACTATGACAATAAGGAGATACTGCCCCAGATTGGCATGACCAATGCGGATTATATGCGGCGTGTGGTCAGGGAGTGCAGGGAATTCGTGAAGCAGTTTGATAAAAACCATGAGAACCTGCTGTTTACAGGCAGCACCGGGGTTGGAAAGACATTTTTAACCAACTGTATTGCCAAGGAACTGATGAATACCTACCACTCGGTCATCTATCTCACGGCCAGCGACCTGTTCGAGATATTTTCCAGGAATAAGTTTGATTATGAGAACGCAGAGGAGATGCGGGATATGTACCGGTTCATCCTGGACTGCGATCTGCTGATCATTGACGACCTGGGCACTGAACTAAATAACAGTTTTACCTCCTCCCAGCTGTTCTACTGCATTAACGAGAGGATGAACATGAAGCGCTCCACCATTATCTCCACCAATCTTTCACCGGCCCGGCTGCGGGATTCCTATACGGACCGCGTCACGTCCAGGATCATGAGCGGATACAGGATGATTCCATTATATGGGGGAGATATCAGACTGTTAAAAAAATAAATGTGGAACATGGCGGTTCCTGAAGGATATGCCCTTGACGAATCATGGAGAATGATGGTATAAAAGTATATGCTGGTTATGGCAAAGAGGCCGCCAGCCAAAAACAGGAGGATAAAAACCATGTTATATGAGGAAAAAATCATTGAGACAATTCCAGTTGGCCCCCTGGGTCTTATACCCCTTAAAAGCTGCACGGAATTAGGCGACAAGGTAAATGCCTATCTGGTAGACTGGAGGCGTGAGCGTGAGAGCGAGCACAAATCCACCATTGCATTTTCCGGATATCAGAGGGATTCTTATATTTTAAATGCCATTACACCAAGATTTGGCTCCGGCGAGGGAAAGGGGCTGATACTTGAGTCCGTAAGGGGCGATGACCTGTATATCATGGTTGACGTCTGCAATTACAGCCTTACCTATTCCCTGTTCGGCATGACCAACCATATGTCGCCGGACGACCATTTCCAGGATTTAAAGCGTGTGATTGCGGCAGCCGCCGGCAAGGCCCACAGGATTAACGTAATCATGCCTTTCCTATATGAGAGCAGACAGCATAAGCGCTCGGGCAGGGAGTCCCTGGACTGTGCACTGGCCCTTAAGGAGCTGGTGAACATGGGCGTGGAGAACATCATCACATTTGATGCCCATGACCCAAGGGTACAGAACGCCATACCCTTAAGGGGATTTGAGACGGTCCAGCCCATTTACCAGTTCCTTAAGTATCTGCTGAAGAACGAGACAGACCTTCAGATTGACAGCAGCCATATGATGGTCATCAGCCCGGATGAGGGCGGCACAGGCCGCGCCGTGTATTTTGCCAACATGCTGGGACTTGCCATGGGCATGTTCTACAAGCGCCGCGACTACACCCAGATTGTCAATGGACGCAATCCCATTGTGGCCCATGAGTTCCTGGGAGCCAGCGTGGAAGGCAAGGATGTGCTGATTATTGACGATATGATATCCTCAGGCGAGAGCGTGCTGGATGTGGCTAAGGAGTTAAAGCGCAGGAAAGCCAGAAAGGTATTTGTATGCTCCACCTTCGGCCTGTTCACGGGCGGCCTTAACAAGTTTGACGAGTATTATGAAAAGGGCATTATCGACAGGATCCTGACAACCAACCTGGTTTACCAGACGCCGTCCCTGCTTGAGAGGCCTTACTATATTGATGTTGACATGAGCAAGTACATTGCCCTTATCATTGACAATTTAAATCACGATGCATCTTTAAGCGAATTGCTGACACCTACCAAGCGGATTAATAAACTGCTGGCACAGTACCGCAGCTGATGGCAGGGGCTTGCCCGGACATTCAGACACGCCCAGGGGTGTGCGGATGGCGGGAATGAATTATCAGACGCGCCCTAAGCATACGGGGGCGGATGTCAGGACACGCCCCGGGCGCGGTATGGAGCGCCATGCAATCCGTGTCCGTATAAGAAAGACCGTTTCCCTGAATGAGGACAGTAGCGTTCCGGGAAGCGGCCTTTTGATTTCTGTGCATGTTGTGTTTGGTTCTGCTGCGGGAGAGGATATATCATATGGAAGAAAAGCAGTTTCATAACCAGGTTTACTGGATTACATTCCTGTTCAGCCTTCTGGTTGTATGGGTACATTCTTTTAATGCGGAGCTATACCTGGGAGCCACGCAGGCAGCGGCCGGGGTTAAGAGGCTGGAGTGGATTCTGGGAGAAGGGCTGGGGCAGATATCGGTTCCGGGTTTCTTCATGGTGTCCTCCTACCTGTTTTACCGCAGGTTTAACTGGTCCAGGTTACTCCCCAAATGGAAGTCGCGTATAAGGAGTATCCTGGTGCCCTATCTGATCTGGAACTTCCTGTATTATGCGGGATATGTAGCCGCGACCCGGATTCCCGCCATATCCGGTCTTATAGGAAAGCCTCCGGTGCCTGTCACCATCATGCAGTCCGTGGATGCCCTTGTGAATTATGCCTACAATCCCGTATTCTGGTATTTATATCAGTTAATCCTCCTCATTGCCCTGGCTCCTGTGGTTTATCCTGTCATGAAGCGCACCCTGACCGGGGCAGCGGCCCTTGGGGTGATTGCCTTTGCGCTGTGGCATGGCTGGGATTTCCCTCATCTTAATATGGACGCACTGTTCTACACCTGCGGGGCTGCTTATATAAGCCTTCACAGGGACGGCTGGGGAAGGTTTGCCGAGTCCCTGCCCCCCAGGGGCGGGAGGCGCGTCCTGTGCTGGGGGGCAGCCGTCCTGCTGCTGGCCCTGGTCCTTTTCTTAAGCCGGCCCATGGCGCCTCTTTACGCCAGGCCCCTGTCAGCCGTGCTCAAACGCATCTGGGGCGTGTGCGCTGTCTGGTTCCTGCTGTCAGGCCTCCCTCTTCCCATGGCCCGGGATTGGATGAAACATAACTTCTTCCTATATGCCATCCACTTTGCCTGGGTCAGGCTCTTCAATAAAGCAGGTGCTATCCTCCTTCCCCCTGTTCCTGCATCGGCCCTGTCCATGTTCCTGCTGATGCCCCTGTTCATGGTGATTATAAGCAGCCTTTTAAGAAAATGCCTTCAGTCTGTTGTCCCGGGGGTCTACCGTGTCCTGTCCGGCAACCGCTAAGCAGGGGAAGGGAATCCATTCCGGCCGCCGGGCCCCCCAATGCCTGCTCCCCCTTGCATTTTAGGCCATTCTATGCTATCCTTAACCTGTTCCGCAGGCGTTCTGTCTGCGATGGCTTTGTCTGCGCCGGATGCGCGGTCAGTGGGTGCATGCACAGGCACCTGTGAAGGGCGGTTCGCCCGGTATTCACAAGTAAAGTAAGGGATGGAAAGGGGGGGACCGGGAAAAATAGTGGTTGACATTTTAGCTTAATTATACTATGATTGTAACTGTTAGGGAACATTTGTTCGAATCGGAGGATAACATGGCCAGAGAAGAGAAGAGTAATATAATCAACAGAGATATGAATAAAGATGAGAAGTTAAAGGCCCTGGATGCGGCCCTTACACAGATAGAGAAGGCTTACGGCAAAGGGTCCGTGATGAAGCTGGGGGATTCCAGGGCCAACATGAATATAGAGACCATTCCCACGGGTTCCATCAGCCTGGACATTGCGCTGGGCCTGGGCGGCGTACCCAAGGGCAGGATCATTGAGGTCTATGGACCGGAGTCTTCCGGTAAGACCACGGTTGCACTGCACATGGTGGCCGAGGTCCAGAAGAGAGGCGGGATTGCAGGCTTCATCGACGCAGAGCATGCCCTGGATCCCGTGTATGCCAAGAATATCGGCGTGGATATCGATAACCTGTACATATCGCAGCCGGATAACGGAGAGCAGGCCCTGGAGATTACCGAGACCATGGTGCGCTCAGGCGCGGTTGACATTGTTATCGTGGACTCCGTGGCGGCCCTGGTCCCAAAGGCGGAGATTGACGGTGAGATGGGGGATTCCCATGTGGGACTCCAGGCCAGGCTGATGTCACAGGCACTGCGCAAACTGACAGCGGTGATCAGCAAGTCCAACTGTATTGTGATTTTCATCAACCAGCTGCGTGAAAAGGTGGGCGTCATGTTCGGCAACCCCGAAACCACCACCGGCGGACGCGCCCTTAAGTTCTATGCTTCCGTGCGTCTGGATGTGCGCAGGATTGAGACCCTGAAGCAGGGCGGCGAAGTGATTGGCAACCGTGTCCGGGTCAAGGTTGTTAAGAATAAGATTGCGCCTCCGTTTAAGGAAGCTGAATTCGATATCATGTTTGGCAAGGGCATTTCCAAGGTCGGGGATATCCTGGATTTGGCTGTTAAGGAGAATATCATAGAGAAGAGCGGCGCCTGGTTTGCTTATAATGGTTCCAAGATTGGCCAGGGCCGGGAGAATTCCAAGCAGTATCTTTCCGATAACCCTGAGATGTGTGCAGAGGTGGAGGCAAAGGTAAGGACAAGGTATGAGCTGCCGGGCTCTGAAGAAACAGCAGAAGCAGAGGAAACCAAGGCAAAGGAATTAAAGAAGGGAACCAGGGCAGAAGCATCCAAGGCGCCTGGAGCCAAGACCGAGGGGGCTGACACACCCGATGCTCCCAGGCTGTCATGATGGTCACATCCATCCTCCCTGTAGATAAGAGAAAAAGCAAAGTCTTCCTTGAGGAAGGCTTTGCCTTTGTTTTATACAGGGGTGAGGTGGAGCGGTTTGGGATTGAAGAGGGAAAAGAGCTGGAAGCAGATGTTTACCAGCGCATATTAACTGAAGTACTGTTAGGGCGGGCCAAGGAGCGCGCCCTATATCTGCTTAAGTCCTCGGGCAAGACAGAGGCCTGGATGAAGAAGAAGCTGCAGGAGGCCGGATATCCTGAGGAAGCAGTGGATTATGCCATGAATTTCCTTAAGGAGTATGGTTTTATCAATGACAGGGCCTATGCGGAAAGCTATGTCCGCTCCTATGGAAACAGGAAGAGCCGCAGGCAGCTGGTCTATGAACTCTCCCAAAAGGGTGTGTCCCAGGAGGAGATAAGCGAGGCATTTTCCCAAAACCAGGTAGATGATGTGGAAAATGCCAGGCAGCTTCTGCGCAAACGATTGAAGGGAAAAACTGGGATTTCCTATGAGGAAAAGGGCCGTTTATCTGCATTTCTGGGAAGAAAAGGATATTCCTACGATGTAATCAACCGTGTTATGCGGGAAATCGGCACAGAGGACACGGAAGAATGGCAGGAATGAACTTTTGTCTATATTGACTGTATTGCAGCGAAAATAAGGGGAAGATACTTGACATAATTCTGAAAAAAGTATAAAATTAATACGTTGTAGTTAGTACAATGAAAATTTAATAAGGAGGTGCTCCTGTGTCAGAGATAATGGTCCCTATAGTAATTATCGCTGTGATAATTGTGGCTATTATTATTACTTGGTTTGCAGCACGCAACTACGAGCGTAAGCAGTATGACTGTAAGGTAGGAAGTGCAGAAGAAAAATCAAGGGAAATAATAGATGAGGCATTAAAAACCGCTGAGACAAAGAAGCGAGAAGCTCTCCTGGAAGCCAAGGAAGAATCTTTAAAGACGAAGAATGAATTAGAGAAGGAAACCAAGGAAAGAAGAGCAGAACTTCAACGTTATGAAAAACGTGTATTAAGTAAAGAAGAGAACGTTGAGAAAAAGGCAGATGCCCTGGAAAAGAAGGAGGCTGACCTGGTCAGAAGGGAGAACGTCCTCAGTAAGCGTACAGCTGAAGTGGAAGCCCAGTATGAACAGGGGATACAGGAACTGGAACGGATATCCGGTCTAACCTCCGAACAAGCAAAAGAATATCTTTTAAAATCTGTTGAAGAAGATGTAAAACATGACACAGCTAAATTAATTAAGGAACTTGAAAACAAGGCAAGAGAAGAAGCTGACAAGAAGGCAAGGGATTTGGTTGTTACAGCCATCCAGCGCTGTGCAGCAGATCATGTTGCCGAGACAACGGTTTCCGTTGTACAGCTTCCAAATGACGAGATGAAAGGCCGCATCATTGGCCGCGAGGGCCGCAATATCCGTACCCTTGAGACACTGACTGGTGTGGAACTGATTATCGACGATACCCCGGAAGCAGTAGTTTTATCCGGATTTGATCCAATACGTAGAGAAGTTGCAAGAATTGCATTGGAGCGTTTGATTGTGGACGGACGGATTCATCCGGCCAGAATTGAGGAAATGGTAGAGAAGGCACAGAAAGAAGTGGAGAACAACATGAGGGAAGAGGGCGAGGCCGCCTGTCTCGAGGTTGGTATCCATGGAATTCATCCGGAACTGGTTAAGTTACTTGGTAAGATGAAGTTCAGGACAAGCTATGGACAGAATGCGCTGAAGCATTCCATTGAAGTGTCCCAGCTGTCAGGGCTTCTGGCGTCAGAACTTGGTGTGGATGTACGTTTAGCAAAACGTGCCGGTTTATTACATGACATTGGTAAATCCGTTGACCATGATATGGAAGGCACCCATGTACAGCTTGGCGCAGACCTGTGTAAGAAGTATAAGGAATCTGCAACCGTGCTGAACGCAGTGGAGTCCCATCATGGCGATGTTGAACCCACCAACCTTATCTCCTGTATTGTCCAGGCAGCCGATACCATATCTGCTGCAAGACCTGGTGCAAGACGTGAGACGTTGGAGACATATACAAACAGATTAAAACAATTAGAAGATATAACGAATTCCTTTAAGGGAGTAGATAAATCTTTTGCTATTCAGGCAGGCCGTGAGGTTCGTATCATGGTTGTTCCGGAACAGATCAGCGATGACGATATGGTATTGCTGGCAAGGGATGTTTCGAAGCGCATTGAGGACGAGCTTGAGTATCCGGGACAGATTAAGGTAAATGTAATCCGCGAGAGCAGGGTTACGGATTACGCCAAATAATTATCCAGAAATGCAGATAAATGCCCCAAACCCGTATGAATCCAGTATTCATACGGGTTTGGGGTGTTTTTTACTTCTTGTAACTTCTTATAAGTTCTTATATTTTTAGCCCGAAATGGTGCAAAATTGGTGTAAATCAAAAAATCAAATAGTGTAAAAATTTTAGCAAAAGATTACAGTGGAAACCCTCTTAAAATAAGGGATTGATGAGTGTTTGAATAATGAAAATTCAAACTTCATCAATCCCTTTTTTAACTTTATAGGAAATTCCTTTTAAATCATGAATTATGTAAACAGATAGCCCTGCAAAAGCAGGGCACAGAAAACAGACGATCAAGATTAGAAGATATAAAAACCTTCTTCTCCAAAATCGTCATCGTCGATATCATCAAATTCATGTAAAAAGTAATCCATATCCAAAAGGTCCTCATCACTCATGTCGCGGACTTCATCAGAGGT
>OJKA01000327.1_pt1 | contig 19488 bp, 17 predicted proteins | sample 1596451 | NCBI WGS metagenome assembly OJKA01 (sample SAMEA4350155, study PRJEB24818) | metagenome | biome: human; feature: gut; material: faeces | place: Denmark | collected 2013-09 | reverse complement strand
TATATCGGAGTATATACTGTCTGGGATCGTCGGGAGCCAGGTCACAGAACTCCCTGTAATAATCCTCCGCCTCCCTGATGCTGCCCTCCTTTATGGCCAGCTCCGCCAGCTTAAACAGCAGGCGTTTACCGATAGGGGCACGTTCAAAGGCAAGCAGCAGGATATCCTTGGCCTCCTGATACTCTCCATTCTTCTCGTATATGGTGGCTACCATGGACAGGATATTGACATTGCGCACCCTGCGCCAGTCAATGGTATCCGCAATCTTCATGGCTGTCTCATAGTCGCCTTTGTTCACCATCTTCTTTATCTGCTCAACTTTAATGTTAAACTCGTATTTATCCATCTTTTGCATCTCCCTATAGCTAGTTCCCGGTATGGAAATCCCTGTCTCAAGTACTGGTGCCATATCAGCCTGTCTCACCGGCCAGCACCAGGATGTACCGGGATGTGTTTGAAAACCGTTTTGGGTCATCTGCCCTAAGGGGACACCTCTTAATGATTCCTTAAGGCTGATGACTGGAATGGATTTTCAAACGCACCCCAGTGTACTGACCATGTTGACATCCCTTGGGTTTTTACAAGAAGCCAACGTGCCACCACACTAGATTTCGGTCCTGCCTTCCAATGCCCGAAGAAGCGTTACTTCATCTATGTATTCCAAATCCCCCCCAACGGGAACCCCGCTGGCAATCCTGGTAACCTTAATCCCGGTGGGCTTTATCAGCTTACTGATATACATTGCTGTTGTCTCACCTTCCAGGCTGGAATTGGTTGCAATGATGACTTCTTCAACATCGGACTGAAGCCGCTGCATCAATTCCTTGAGTTTAATATCATTTGGGCCAATTCCCAGCATTGGGGAGATGGCTCCGTGAAGTACATGGTAAATACCATCATACTTGCCGGTCTTCTCATAGGCAGCCAGATCCCTTGTATTCTCAACCACCATGATGGTCTTATGGTTTCTCCTGTCACTGCTGCAGATTGGACACAGTTCCTTATCCGTAAGGGTAAAGCACTCCTTGCAGTAACGCACATTATTCCTGGCCCCGGTCATGGCAGCCGCCAGTTCCTCCACCTGCTCCTTGGGCATGTTGATGATGTGAAATGCCAGGCGCTGGGCCGATTTGGCCCCAACTCCCGGAAGCTTGGACAGCTCTTCTATTAATTTGGTAATCTGACTGCTGTAATAATCCATTAGAAAGGAAGGCCTCCGCCCAATGCCCCTCCAAGTCCGCCTGTCAGCTTGGACATGGCCTCGCTGCTCTCTGTTTCCATCTGGCGGAATGCCTCGTTGGTAGCTGCCATGATCAGATCCTCCAGCATCTCAATATCATCCGGGTCCACTACTTCCTCGGATAACTTGACAGACACAACTTCCTTTTTGCCGGATACGGTCACGCTTACAGCGCCTCCGCCGGATGTGGCTGTATATTCTTTTGACTCCAGTTCCTTAGTCGTTTCTTCCATCTGGCGCTGCATACGCTGCGCCTGCTTCATAAGGTTATTCATATTGCCAGGCATTCCGCCTGGAAATCCGCCACGTTTTGCCATGGTGTATTCCTCCTATATAATCTGTTATTTATTATTATTAATCTTCATATGTAATATCCATATGAATCTTATCTTCCAGCTCTTCTTCTGTTATATATATGGTGTTCAGCCTCTCGCCCTTACCGGCCAGCCTTGTCTTAAAGTAAATGGACCTGCCATAATTGGTTTCCACGTACCGCTCCAGCTCCCCAATCACGGTGGGACGCTTGCCCATGTCGTAGTTCATGGAATCCATGAACACAATGGTAAGGCACCCCTCGCCTCCAGGTTCCACAACCGTATCCCTGAGATAGGATTTGGCTCCCCCTCCTATGCTGCGGACAATCTTAGCCCACTCGTTACGGACCAGCTTTAAATCCTCCAGCTGGGCCTTAGGCAGGCTTACTTTTTCCTCCGGAACCTGGGGCTCTGCCTGAGCCTGCGTGAACTGGGCCTGGGGAACCGGTCCTGCGGGGCTTCCCGGTGCCGCAGTCCCTGGTACGGCAGCCGTCTGGGACGGTCCTGCCATGGGGATTGCCATGCGCCCGGCTTCCAGGTCTTCCATCTGTTCTTCCAGTTCGGCAAGACGCTGAAGGACGGAATCCAGATTGGGTTCCATGGACGGACGGGTTAGTTTAATCAGGGCCACCTCCACCAGCACCCGTTTCTGGGATGCATAGCGCAGCTGGTTGGATAGTTCGGAAAACACCCGGATGTACCGCATCAGCGTGGGTCCGTCCGCCTTTTTCCCATCTTCCTTCAGCTGCTTTAAGTTTTCCTCTGACATATCCAGGAGTCCTTCCGCATCATCCGCGCTCTGAATCAGGAGAAGGTTCCTCATGTACCAGATAAAGTCATTTACGAACTGTCCCAGTTCCCGTCCCTGGATCACAATTTCCTCCAGGGTACAGATACAATCCCTGGTCCTGCCTTCCACGACCGCACCGAACATCTGGCTGAACACGCTGGAATCCACCGCGCCCAGCACCTCCAGGGCATTGTCATAGGTCAGGACCTTCCCAAAATGAAAGGCCACGCACTGGTCCAGAAGGCTGAGTCCGTCACGCAGGGACCCATCGGCTGCCTTTGCAATGTACATCAGCGCCCTGTCCTCCACCTCAATGTGCTCTGCCCGGGTCAGTTCCCGCAGCCGGTCTCCTATGGTTTCCAGGGAAATCCTCTTGAAGTCATAGCGCTGGCAGCGGGACAGGATGGTAATCGGTATCTTATGGACCTCTGTTGTGGCAAGTATGAAAATCACATAGGAAGGCGGTTCTTCCAGTGTCTTAAGCAGTGCATTAAATGCCCCGATTGAAAGCATATGCACCTCGTCGATGATATAAACCCTGTACCTTCCTTCTGTGGGCGGATACTGGACCTGGTCACGGATATCGCGGATATTCTCCACGCCGTTGTTGGATGCAGCATCAATTTCCACCACGTTCATGGATGAACCTGACTGGATTGCCTTACATGTAGGACATTCATTGCATGGGCTTCCGTCCACCGGATGCTCGCAGTTGACCGCCCTGGCAAATATCTTTGCAATACTGGTCTTGCCTGTGCCCCTTGTTCCGCAGAACAGGTAGGCATGGCCGATTCGTTCCGACGTTATCTGGTTTTTCAGGGTCTGCACGATTGGGTCCTGTCCCTTTACATCCTCAAACGAGACAGGGCGCCATTTGCGGTATAACGCCGTGTATGACATTCTGATTACTCCTTGTTACATGGTTTATTCGTCGCCAAAGCTGATTCCCACCATCTTGGCTTCCCGGATCATGGAACTTTCCGGATCAACTGTCTTTAACTTTCCAGCCACCTCTGCAAGCGGCACTTTTGTAATATCATTATTTTTAACAGCTACCATATAACCGTATTCCTTGTCTGCTATGAGCCTGGCTGCTGCTGCCCCAAGCCTTGTGGCAAGGACCCGGTCATATGCGCAGGGTTCTCCGCCCCTCTGCATGTGTCCCGGCACCGTGACGCGCACTTCGCTGCCCGTGACTTCCTGTATCCTGGCCCCGATTTCATAGGCAACAGATGGATATACCATGCTGTTTTTCTTTTTCTCCTTCAGTTCCTTCTTGCTCATACCAGCTTCTTCCCTGGATATGGCGCCCTCCGCCACTGCCAGGATGGAGAAGCGTTTTCCAGCCTTGGAACGTTTGGTCAGGGCGTCGCATACAATGTTGATATCGTATGGGATCTCCGGGAGAAGTATGATGTCAGCGCCTCCGGCCAGTCCTGCATATAAGGTAAGCCAGCCCACCTTATGTCCCATAACTTCCACGATGAATACACGTCCATGGGATGCTGCCGTTGTGTGGATGCAGTCAATGGCATTGGTAGCCACATCCACCGCGCTCTGAAAACCGAATGTCATATCGGTACCCCAAAGGTCATTATCAATTGTCTTTGGAAGGGAAACCACGTTGAGTCCCTCTTCGCTGAGCATGTTGGCTGTCTTCTGGCTTCCGTTGCCGCCTAATACCACCAGACAGTCCAGTTTCAGCTTTTTATAGGTATGTTTCATGGATTCTACTTTATCCAAACCATTTTCATCGGGAATGCGCATTTGCTTGAATGGCTGACGTGATGTGCCGAGGATTGTACCGCCCTGGGTCAAAATACCTGAAAAGTCAGATGATTTCATAATCTGGTAATCCGCATACATAAGTCCCCTGTAGCCGTCTTCAAAACCAATGATTTCAACATCGTCGAACATGTTGTATAAGGATTTTGCCACACCTCTCATGGTAGCATTCAGAGCCTGGCAGTCACCGCCGCTGGTCAGCATTCCGATTCTTCTCATATTGCACTTCCTCCATATCAAACTATTGCTTACTTGTCAATGGTTCTATTATACCCATTTTGTAATTATAACGCAAAGGGTGTCCATGGGCAAGCATAAATTAAGGAACGAATCTGTCAGAAATATTAAGAAATGGGACATAAATCTGTGGGCAACAAATGTCATCTCCAGATTTATATCCCATTTTAAATTCCACGCACCTTGCTTTGTGCAATCGCCACGGACGTTACTCATGCAGTTAACTCGGTCCAGGCTGCCTCACGGCACACGAGAGGTTCCGCTTAGTGCTGCTGCATTCCTGCCCTGACACGGTTCACAGATTCCCGTTGCGTAAGACCCAAACGTCAACGCCACTTACACAAGGCAGCTCCGCAACGTGTTGCCCGAGGCAAGGTATCACCCCTGCTGGAGCGGATTGCAGGTTCAGGGCACCGCTATCTCCCCGGCTGCGTGGAAACTTTATGACTTAGTTGGGTGTTGCACACATTACATGCATATGATATACATTGTGTGTAACCGCCTGTTAAGTATAACTTGTGGGCGGGGTTTTGTCAAGGGGCGGGATTCCCGGCGCAATATCACATTTCACAGGGATACCTGAATCCCCACTGGCCTCTGATTGTATCCATTATCTCCATGACCCGGACAGTAGAGGCCTGGGGCATCTGAGGACACTCCGGACTCCCTTGCCTAATAGCCTTGCGGCACGCCTCCACCTCATACTCAAATCCGGTAATCTGGTCCGGGGTCTTAAAGCTTTCCACCAGTTCCCTGTTCATGTTATATAGGTCAATCCGGGCGCAGTTATTGATATTGTCTATTACCAGGAAACCCTTGTCCCCAAAGACCGTGCCCTGGCGGTCCGTATTGGCCAGGACCGTGGCATGCAGTACGGCAAGCCTGCCGTCCCTCCATGTAATTGTGATTCCCTCCGACACATCTGCGCCCTGGTCGTTAAATACTGCCCCGGAAGTAATGGATTCATAATCCTCCCCAAAAACCATAAGGGCAAAATTAATTGCATAAACCCCTACATCTAAAAGGGCGCCGCCGCCCAACGCCGGATTCATCAGCCGCTCCACGCCTGTCAGTTCATACCCCAGATTGGCTGTAATGGAGATTGGGGTCCCAATGGCCCCGCTGCTTATGATATCAGAAATCATCTTCCTGGACGGCAGATATCTGGTCCATATGCCCTCGGTGCACAATACCCCTGCCTGCCGGGCCATGGATAATACTTCCCGTGCCTGAGGCGCATTGAGTGTAAATGCCTTTTCGCACAGGACATGTTTCCTGTGTCCAATACACAGCTTCATGTCTTCATAGTGACGGGAATGTGGGGTTGCCACATAAATCAGGTCAACCTCGCTGTCCGCAGCCAGCTCCTCATATGAGCCGTACGCCCTGCCAATCCCATACTCCCCGGCAAACCTCCCTGCCCGCTCCAGGGAGCGCGAACCAACGGCATGTATACATACCTCTTCCATCCCCTGTGCGGTTTGCACCATCTTGACTGCAATCTTACCAAGACCCATGATTCCTATCTTCAGCATCTGATTTCCTCCTTTATCTGCCTTCCCTGATTTTCCTGAAAAACTCTTTCATCATCCCGGAACATTGTTCCCCCAGGACACCTGGGCGCGTATCCACCTGATGGTTAAAACCGGGTTCGTGCAGCATATCCAGAACCGACCCCGCGCACCCCGCCTTGGCATTCATGCAGCCTATCACTACACGTGGAATCCTGGCCTGGACAATGGCGCCGGAACACATGGGACATGGTTCCAGGGTAACATACATGGTACAGTCCTCCAGCCTCCAGTCACCCAGTTTTTTACATGCCTTTTTCATGGAAATGATTTCTGCGTGGGACAGTACGCTCTTATCTGCATTCCTGCGGTTATATCCCCTGGCTATGATCTGTCCCTGGCGGACAATCACACATCCAATCGGCACATCCCCCAGGGCCGCGGCCTTATGGGCCTGACGGATTGCCTCGCGCATGAACCGTTCATCCGTCCTGAGCTGTTCTTTTTCTTCCTTCTCTGCCTTAAGGGCGGCAAGGCGCTTCTGCTCCATTCTCTTTTCCCAGTTCCTGCGCCTGGTCAGTTCCCCTTTCTGCTGCTGTGTATATGTCAGGTCCTGTTGGGCCTGGTTTATTTTATCTGCTTCCATAGACAGTGCTTCCTCTTTTTTTTCAACTCTGATTGTGTTATACTTTTTCATTATATAAGACAAGTCATAAAATGAAAAGGGATGGGTTTATTATATCATGAAAATTTGTGGACTGCAAAAGACCACACTGCTGGATTTCCCTGAGCGTGTGGCCTGTACGGTTTTTACCGGGGGATGTAATTTCCGCTGTCCGTTCTGTCATAACAGCGAACTGCTGGGCAGTGAAGCAGAGGAAGATTATACGGAAGAAGAGATATTTGATTTTTTACATAAGCGAAAGGGAATCTTGGAAGGGGTCTGTATAACGGGCGGGGAGCCGACGCTGCAGCCTGACCTGGAGGACTTCATCCGGCGTATCCGGTCAATGGGTCTGGCTGTAAAGCTGGACACCAACGGATACAGGCCAGGACTGCTGAAGGATTTATGTAAAAAAGGACTGCTGGATTTTGTAGCCATGGACATCAAGGCTTCCAGGGATGATTATGGGAAGGTCTGCGGGGTTCAGGGGCTGCATATGGAATATATAGATGAGAGCATTGATTTCCTCTTGTCCGGCAGCGTACCCTATGAATTCCGGACAACCGTTGTCCGCGGCCTTCATACTGCTGATGATTTCAGCAAAATCGGGCCGTGGATCAAAGGCTGCCCCAGGTACTACCTGCAGTGTTTTACGGAATCCGGCCAGGTGCTGGTTCCCGGCGTGTATTCTGACTTTACCAAAGATGAGATGCTGGTTTTTGCGGACCTGGTCCGCCCTTATGTAGGCCAGGTATCCCTGCGCGGAATTGATTATTAATATAAAATCACAAACACGTTCTTTATTGGATTTATGTTCAGGACAGACATTTTAATCCTGGTTATCCATCCTTACATCTGCATACCAATAGCCAAAGCGGCCGTCCTGTGACGGCTGTTTTTTCGAGAGTACAAAATGCGGGAAGCCGAACATGGATGCCATGTATTTTTCATTGCTGTAATAATGGCCCGGTACTCCCAGGATATAACGGACCCTGCCCTGTTCTTCACTTCCGATGCGCGCAAGTATCAGGTACCGGTAATTATAATAACCGTGAAGCAGGAAGCTGTTGTTTCCGTAATTCCAGTTTTCCCTTGGCAAAAGACCGATATCCTGGGGCTTTATGGTAAGGATCTCGCATCCGTTGGCGCTGTCAAAGGCCTGTATCTTGGCGTAACGCTTACGGAATCCTTCCCAAAGCTTATGGGGCCCTATGTCTTCCTGTTCCTCTTCTTCGAGGCGCTGCAGGTCCTGGGGATTTCCCAAAAGTATGTCTTCCTCCCGGACATTGCCTGCCGGGACATTAGCCTCTGGGACATTGTCCTGTGGGGTATTATTCTGCGGGACATTACCCTGTTGGGCATTACCCTGTGGGGCGTTATTCTGCGGGGTATTTCCCTGCGGGGCATTACCCTGTGGGGCATTGTTCTGCGGGGCATTTTCCTGTGGGGCGTTATTCTGCGGGGCATTTCCCTGTCTGGCATTATTCTGCGGGGCATTTCCCTGTCTGGCATTTCCTTCTGTGGTATTCATCACAGGGGGGTTAACCACCGGGGCATTCACCGCCGGGGTATTCCAGCTCTCCGGCCGGCCGGCCATTACATTGGAATCAGGCCTCCTATCCTGGCGGAGAGCGGCCTCTTCTTCCGGCTGTGCCATGCCTCTTTGCGGCATTCCCCGATTGAATCTCATATTCTGTCTGGGCTGCATTCCTCTTCTATTCTGCATGTTGGGACAGGTTGGAATGGAAGAGCGGACCGGGACTCCGGTATCTGCCGAAGCAGGGTTCCCAATCCAGGCATCGGTATCTTCGGCGGTCTGTCCTTGGGTATCCGTATCAGATGGCATGGCGGTCTGGTTCGGGGTATTCATATCCGGCGGCATGACAGTCTCACCCAAGGTATTCCTATCCGGCGGCATGACAGTCTCACCCAGGGTATTCCTATCCGGCGGCATGACAGCCTGGCCCGGGGTATTCCTATCCGGCAGCATGGCAGCCTGGCCCGGGGTATTCCTATCCGACGGCGCCGGGGTCCTTGCCGGTTCCTGCGCCGCTCCCTGCCCGTTCTGTCTTACAGTGATATTGGCCCGTGGATAGCGGCCAGCCCTTCGAAGCATTTCACGCTGCCGCAAAGTACCGGATTCCTGCCAGAATTCCATACCCATCTGCTCCCCGGCCCTAGGCCATGCCCCCGTCTGTCCACCGGGCATCTGCGCCCTGTCCGAAGCCGGATGCATTCCCATTTCAGGCTTTGCAGCATTGTATTGTCCCATATTATTTTCTGGTTGTGTATCATTATACTGATACCACTGATTATCTGTGTTTTCCGCACATCCGGCTCCTGCCTCTGTCTCCATGGCAGACTCGCCCCACACAGGTATTTCATGGTCCTGAACCGTATTTTCCCCAGGCCACCCCGGCTGCGGATTATCTGTGGAGTCCCTTCCTGCCATTGCCTCATCTGCCAACTCAGCTCCGGCCAGCTTCACATCCGCTGATTCCCTTCCTGCCGTCACCGCATCTGCTGATTTTGCATCAGACATTTCCTTACCCGCAGATCCTGCTTCCTCCGGTCCTGCACCCGAGGATTGCGTTCCGGACAGTTCCCCTTCCAAACATCCGCTTCCAACCGGTCCTGCTCCAAAAGGCCCCTCTCCTGACAGCTCTCCTTCCAGGGATTCCGTTCCCATCAGTTCCGTTCCGGAAGGTCCTGCTCCGGTCAGCTCCACTCCCACGGATTCCGGGGCGGGCTGCCCTCCATCCGCGGCCTCTGCGCCGGCCAGTTCCATATCCGCAGCCCCGGCGCCGGCCAGCTCCATATCCGCGGCCCCGGCGCCTGCCAGTTCCATCTGGTCATTCCCTGTGCCGGACGCTGCCGCTGTGCCGGTTTCCGGGACATCCGTGTTCCTGACGCCAGCCGGTTCCATGCTTCTGGATGACTCCAGTAAGGGAATCTTCTTATCGCCAATCTCCCTGGCCAGTTCCTCCACCTTTTTATGTATCTGCTGCTCGGAATCCCCCAGCCTGCCTGAGGTCACGTCTGCCAGTTCCACCTCTGCCGCATGGGCGACGGCGTCTTCCCAGATCGTTGTATATGCGCGCCATGAATCGTCTGCTTCATGGATGGTCAGGCCATAACAATGGTCCATGCTGTATCCGGAGTCAGCAGCATTTTCCACGGACACCACTGCCCTGAATTCACCGGAACCGCCCCTGATAAATATATTTCCCAGCAGTATTTCCTTGCCCGGAGCCAGCAGATAAACCCCAAGGTCGCTGCTTCCCACGTAGACTTTTTTTACATTTACGCTGAGCTTGCACTGCCCGTTCCTGGACTCCAGCTTGGCAAACCCGATATTTTTGCCTTTGACTTCCCCTTCGTAGGCATAGATATAAGATATCAATCTCCGATAATTGGTCATATTTTCACTCCTCGCACCCATAGTCTGCAGCTGCCCCGAAAACGGCCTATCTGCTTTTATAAATATTTTATGCAATTACCCCTTGAAAGTATGTTAGGAAAATGTTATCCTATATTTAAACAGAAATAAAAATTTTTTCCAAGTTGATGGCCGGGCAGTTTCCAGGGTCTGTTTGAAAATTTCGTTCCCTACGTCGGCGGGAATGGATTTTCAGGCACAGCCCATGGCAGACGGACATCTGCAACTATTATTAATGTATGGAAAGGTGGCAATTATTATGAGAATCATCAAAGCAAAAGATTATGACGACTTGAGCCGCAAGGCAGCCAACATCATATCAGCACAGGTCCTTTTAAAACCTGACTGCGTACTTGGACTGGCAACCGGCTCCACCCCAATCGGCACCTATAAGCAGCTGATTGAATGGTACGAAAAGGGCGACCTGGACTTTTCAGCAGCAAAGAGCGTGAACCTGGATGAATACAGGGGCCTGACAAAGGATAACGACCAGAGCTACTACTATTTCATGTATAATAACCTTTTCAAACACATTAATATTAACATGGAGAATACCAATGTTCCGGACGGAACAGAACCTGACAGCGAAAAAGAGTGCTCCCGGTATGAGAATGTAATTGAAGCTTACGGCGGCGTTGACCTTCAGCTGCTGGGCCTTGGACACAACGGCCATATTGGTTTTAATGAGCCGGATAAGGATTTCCCCCGGACCACACACTGCGTGGACCTGACCCAGAGCACCATTGAGGCCAATAAGCGTTTCTTTGCATCCGTTGACGACGTGCCCAAGCAGGCGTATACCATGGGTATCGGAACCATCATGAAGGCCCGTAAGATCCTTCTTGTGGTAAGCGGTGCAGACAAGGCACAGATCCTTCACGATGTACTCTGCGGACCTGTCACACCAGAGGTTCCGGCTTCCATCCTGCAGTTACATAGCGATGTAATTGTGGTTGCGGATGAAGCTGCCATGGCTAAATTATAATTACGGAAAGGGGATTGCCGCAGGGCAGTCCCCTTTTTTATATGCACTGGTGTTAACTTTTGTTTAAGCCCAGCAGCCTTTCTGCATTTTCATGCAACAGCAGTTCAAGCACCTCCGGTTCAAAGGGCAGGGTCCTGAACTGTTCCAGGCTCTGCTTTAAGGGCCTGACCGGATAACTGGTGGCAAACATCATACGGTAGCGCATGAATGAATTGGCCGCCCGTACAAACTGGTCCGCAAAGGGCATGTTGGGCAGGCTTAAGAAGAAATCCGGATAGCAGTATACGTTCATGCACTGGAGCGCGGTTCCAAGGAATTCCTCCACAAAGGGCCAGCAGCCATGGGATACGGTGAACGCGACCCTGGGGAAACGGAGGGCTGTATGCTGCACCGCGATGGGATTGCAGTATGACAGATCCTCCCCTGCCAGGACGCTTAATGTAAATGCGCATATCAGGCCGTGTTCCTCACAGGCAGCGTAAACCGGGTCCAGCTTCCTGTCATCCACATAAACCGGAGGCATGGACCATCCCGGCTCCATGGCAATCCCCTTAATCCCATATGTCTTAACATAATATTCAATCTCAGCCACAGCCCCATCCACATCCGCGGGGTCTACTGCGGGAAATGATATGAACTGTTTCGGATACAGCATCTGAAGGCGGCACACATCCTCATTATCCACGGCTGCCATGCCCGGACGCACCTTCCTCCCCTGTACGACCTGCATGTCAATCCCGGACGCCGACAGTTCATCCATGTATAACCGGAAGTCCCCATGCCGGGCTGATTCAATCCCTATGCTATCCCTGTATATCCCGGGCACATCCTCCGGTCTCTCAAAATCATCTTCCATGGGCCTGGGAAAGAAGTTTCCCTTTGTTACAAAACTCTTATACGGAGGCCTTGTCCTAAAATCAATTACCATCCCTAATCCCCTCCTTGTTTTAGCATTGATATAATGAATAAAAAAGATTATTATATTGATATAGATAATATGTTATTACTTATCAATCACCGGAAAGGAGCAGACCATGACCCTCCGCCATCTCCGCATCTTTGTTGCAGTGGCCGAATCCCTTAATATGCACGCGGCGGCAAAGCAGCTTTATATTGCGCAGCCAGCCATAAGCCAGGCCATCTCTGAACTTGAGAACCATTATAATGTACGGCTTTTTGAAAGGCTGTCCAAAAAAATCTATATAACGCCGGCCGGAAGCCAGTTTCTTTTTTATGCAAAGCACATCCTCTCGCTGTTTGGCGAACTGGAACAGCAGATGAATGACACAACCGCGTATACGGAAGTTAAGATCGGGGCCACCATTACCATCGGCACCTGTCTGATGAACCATATACTGCATGAATTCCAATCCTGTTATCCTCAGGCCGAGGTACGGGTATCCATCAACACCCCGGACTATCTGGGCCCCTCCCTGGCCAGGAATGAACTTGATATCGCGCTGGTTGAAAGCCTCCCCACCAGCCCGGACCTGATATTTGAACCGTTTCTTGACGATGAGATGGTCCTTGTGGTAAGCCCTGACCACAAATTCGCCAAAACCAGATACGCCACCCTGGACGAAATCAGCGCGGAAAATTACATTGCCCGTGAGCCCAGCAGCACGCCGGAACTGTTTACGAACTTCATGGAAATCCACAACCATATTTTGAAAAGCACCTGGTTCTGCAATAATTCGGAGACAACCAAGCTGGCTGTCATCAATAATTACGGCATAACCGTCATCTCCAGGAGGATTGTGGAGCAGGAGCTGAATCACGGTTCCCTGGTGGAGGTGGCCCTGGAAGGCGGTCCGCTGTCAAGAAAGTTTTATATGGTGTATCACAAAAACAAGTTCTTCACCAATGCCCTTTTAGACCTTAAGGAAATATGCCTGGATTTAGAAGTGACCCTTCCGGCTTGAACCTGACCCCAGTTACCTGCACAGGGAAATCATTCCCGCGAACATGATCAGTATATTGATTACATAAGCAAATGCACGCTGGCTAAGACGCCTGCAAAGCAGCCCTCCCGCAAAGATACCGGACAGCACAGGAAGCACGCCCGCGGCAAACAGACGGAGGGATTCCCGGTTCAGGGTTCCCATCAGCATATACTGGAGCACCGTAATCAGGCTGACAATTGTCCACAAAAGCGCCATGGTGGCCCTGAATCTGTTTTTCTCCTCCAGTTCCTGCTGCGCATATAAAAGTATCAGGCTTCCTCCTGAGGATATGGCACCCTGGACAATCCCCCCTGCAATCAGGCATCCCCTTAAGGCCCAGGCCGGAAGGTGCATCCCCGCTGCCCGGGGTATCCAAAGCTTCATGATCCCATATCCGCCAATGACCAGCATGAAGCCGCCCAAAAGATGTTTTAACGCATCCACGTCCAAGGTCTTCAGACCGTATACGCCTATGGGAAGTCCTATGCACATGTAGAAAAGGATCCGGAAAAGCCGCTTAAGGTCCACATGTCTCCAGTTTTTTACTGCAATAAAGAGATTTAAGACGCAGGTCATGGTGGAAGCCATGATGACTGCCTTTGCATCAAACAGCTGGGTCAGGAAGGGTATGCTTATCATGCCGGCCCCAAATCCACCCACGGCCCCCAGCACATTGGCTGCAAACAATATGGACATATAACACAGGAGAAGCAGCGGGTCATTCATGCCAGCGCTCCTGCTGAATCCAGTATCATCCGGAAGAACCTGTCATTGTCCATCTCAAACACCACTTTTACATTTTCCGGTTTTCCGGACCGGTGGGCATAGTCGCAGATGGTGGCGCCGGATAAAGGACCTGGTTCCGTGGGGATTTCCACATACATCATCTCGCTTTTGGTTACAACAAAAGGGTCGATGATACCTGCCACCGCACATGCGTCATGGACCGGACAGCCCCCCAGGTCAATCCACACCCGGTTGTGCATGTTCCAGAACTCCTGAAGCAGGCAGGACATCATAAGTCCGGTCCTGTTGCCCAGCGCTTTCAGCGAATCCAGGAAATCCTGCCCGAACAGTGTCCTGTATGTAACATCGTAGCCGTACATGGTAATGGGCAGGCCGCTTTCAAATACTATCTTTGTGGCCTCGGCGTCCAGATATGTATTGAATTCCATGAACGGCCTGGTCAGGATGAAGTGGCAGGTGCCGCCCATAAGGGAGATGCACCGCACCTTTTCCTCGCACAGCTCAGGGAATGTGCGGATTAACAGCCCCAGGTTGGTAAGGGGGCCTGTGCCAATCAGCACCACCTTTTCCCTGCTGTTCCTGAGTACGTCCGCCATCACCTCCACCGCTTTACGGTCCGATGGTTTTAAAGGGTTGTCCCGCGGAAAATCAAAACCGTCCAGTCCGCTGACCCCATGGCACCCTTCCGAATCCGTTCTTGTATAGGCCCGTACAATGGGGCGGCTGGCCCCTGGGGCCACAATGCATTCTGCCCCGCAGTAATTGAGGATATTGAGGGTGTTCCTCACTACCTTTTCCATCACCTTATTGCCCGCCACATTGGTGATTGCCTTTACGTCCAGACGCGGGCTCCCAAGCGCCAGGACCAATGCCACCATATCATCGTGGCCCGGATCACAGTCTATGATTACCGGAATTTTTTCCATAGGTCTTTTCCTCTCTTTCCGCTTCCTTCATTTCCTTCCTGATCCGTTTTTCTTTTACCTGCTGTTCATGGGCAGAGTAGATGATGATGCCTGCAATGGACACAACATAAGGTATGGCCATCACAACATCCGAAGAAAATGAATTGATCTGCAGCACATTGGCGACCGCGTTGGCGCTTCCGAATAACAGGGAAGCAATCATGGCCCCTATGGGGTTGCCGCGCCCCATTGCATCTGCGGCCACTCCGATAAAACCGCGGCCCGCTGTCATATTCACAATGAATACCTGCATATTGCCCATGGACAGGTACATGCCTCCAAGGGATGCAAAGAGGCCGCTGAGTCCCAGGGCGATCAGCTTTACCTTTGTAGGGTTCTCCCCCACAGACCTGGCGGCGCTGCTGTTTTCCCCCACTGTCCGGATCCTGAGTCCCAGGGGCATCCGGTACATCAGGAACCAGACCACGATGACCAGGATGAACGCCACATAGGTAAATACGTTATGACCTGATACAATATCCCCCAATACGGGTATGCTCCGGATGACAGGTATGTCAATGCCGGGAATCCCCATGCTCTTAACCATGGATGAGGAACCCTTATCCCCGGTAAAGGCATACAGGATCATTACGGCGGCCCCTGAGGTAAAGGTGTTGATGGCCACGCCTGTCAGTATCATGTTGGTATTCATCATGATATGGAAATACCCCATGAAGATTCCCATGACCACACCCACCGCCATCCCGCAGACCAGGGCCAGCCAAATGTTTTTTGTATATGCGCTGACCAGCACGCCTGTCAGGGCGGACATGATCATGGTGCTGTCTATGGTAATGTTGGTCACGCCGCCCTTTCTGGCAATCAGGGAGGACAGGCTGGCAAAGATAAGGGGCGTGGAAACACGGATAATGGTATAGAAAAAGCCGGTTGTCAGGAAATTCTGCAATATATCCATTGATTATGCCTCCTTTGCCTTTTGCGTATTGTACTTAACCCTGAGTTTCTGCTGGGTCCTGGCCAGAAATGCATTGGCTCCGATAAACAGGATCATGACAGCCTGAATGATCATTACGATTTCACTTGCCACATCCGAAGAGCGGTTCATGATGTCCGCGCCCGTCCTTACATATCCCAGGAACAATGCGGAAAACAGGATATATTGAGGCTTATACCTGGCAAGTGTGGCTACCATGATACCGTCCCACCCCAGATTGGTCAGGGAAAACCAGGCAAACCTGGGATTGCGCCCGAACATTTCCATGCCCCCGCCAAATCCGCTGAGCGCGCCCCCGATGAACTGGGCCAGCACGCACATGGCAAATACGTTGATTCCAATGTATCTGGCATAGTTGGGATTGGCCCCTATGAGGCGGATGCTTAAGCCCCACTTGGTTTTGTACAGGAAGAACCAGGTCAGCACAATTGCAATGAGCGCAATAATCAGGTTGGCGTTTACCTTTGTCCCATCAATCAGCGTGGGGAGGAAGCTGTCCTTGGGCAGCGGATAGGAGCCCGAGGAGGTGGAGGTGATGTCCATGAGATAATTGCTGAATATGTAATTCCCGATATAAAATATTACATAGTTAAAAAGCAGGGAGACCACAAAGGCATCCGTACCGTATTTCAGGTTCACGATCATGGGGAGCAGCGCCATCAGCCCGCAGACAACCAGCACCACCGCCATGGAGACCAGTGTCAGGCTGTGGCCATGTACCACGGTAAGCTTCAGGGATACCGCCGCTGCCATAAGGCCGCCGAAGTAATAACACCCTTCGCCGGACAGGGTGCGCTTGCCGGTGGCCCAAAGCACGCATACACCCAGGCCTACGTAAATCAAGGGCACGGTATTCTCTATCAGGTTCCCCATCCTTCGCGTGGAGGTAAACGGCCCCAGCAAAAAGGCGTGGAGGGCCTCCATAGGCTCGTCGCTGACAATCAGGATGATTACGAAGGCTGTCAGCATTGCAATGACAATTGCAAGCAGGACCTTTACAAAGGAAAATGTCTGGTTCAGTCTGTTATTGTTCATAAAATGCCTCCTTTATTTCCTCCGGAGTCTGCTTTTTTATCCCCAGCATGTATTCTCCCAGGGTTTCCTCGGTAATTCCCTGAAGGCTTTTAAAATACGCTGCGATTTCGCCTTCATACATCACGATCAGGGAATCGCTGAGTTCCATGATTTCCGCCAGGTCTGCGGAACTTATAAGGATGGCCGCGTCCCTGTCCCTTAGTTCGAATATCTTCTCATGTATGAATTTGGTGGCTCCTATGTCAATGCCCCTGGAAGGCTGGTCAATGACAATCAGGTCCCTGGGCATGGAAAGCTCCCTGGCAACCACCACCTTCTGGATGTTGCCGCCGGACAGCATGTCCACGGTCTGCTTCTCGCTGTCACATTTCACGGTGAATTCCCGGATCAGCTCCCTGGATTTCCGGGTCAGCTGCTTTTCCTTCACAATGCCTGCCTTGGAGATTTCAGGGTCCGAAAGCCGGTTGGCCAGAAGGTTTTCCTTAATCGTGGCTTCGCTGGCAACGCCAAACAAAAGCCTGTCCTGGGGTATATACGCGGTCTTGGCAATATCCCGGATGTTTCGGATGGACATCCTGGATACGTCGTGGCGCTTTATCCGGATCTTCCCTCTCTGGATAGGCCGCAGGCCTGTGATGCACTCCAGCAGCTCCCTCTGCCCGTTTCCTTCCACCCCTGCTATGCCAAGGATTTCCCCGCTCCTTACCGTGAAGCTCACATCATTCACCTTGAGCTTTCCTTCCCCATATCCATGGTACAGGTGCTCCACCCTTAACACCACATCCCGGGGCCGGGCCTGTTTCTTTTCCAGGTCCATCTTGACTTCACGCCCCACCATCAGCCGCGAGATATCGGATTCCGTAATATCCTTTACATCATATACCCCCATGGACTGCCCGTTCTTCATGATGGTGATCCTGTCGCATATCTGCTTGACCTCACGGATCTTGTGGGAGATGAATATGACTGTGTGCCCATGTTCCTTTAACAGGATAAGCTGCCGGAACAGTTCCTCTGTTTCCTGTGGCGTCAGCACGGCTGTGGGTTCGTCCAGTATAAGTATCCTGGCGCCGCGGTACAGGGCCTTCAGGATTTCCACCCTCTGCTTCATCCCTACCGGCAGGTCCTCCACCCGGGTGTCCGGGTCAATGGGAAGCTGGTACATCCGGGCGATACGCCTGGTTTCCTCCACTGCCTTTGCCCGGTTGATGAAGATACCCTTTTTTGGTTCTTCCCTCAGCATCATGTTCTCAGACACAGTAAGGGATGGCACCAGCATGAATTCCTGATGCACCATACCGATTTTCAGGTTGATTGCCTCGGCCGGGCTGTTGATACGGACCGGCCTGCCTTCAAACAGCACTTCACCTTTGTCTATTTTTTCTAATCCAAACAGCATTTTCATGAGTGTGGATTTGCCCGCTCCGTTTTCCCCCATAACGGCATGGATTTCCCCGTAATCCACACTGAAATCCACATCCTTGTTGGCAACTACACCATTGGGATAAATCTTAGTGATTCCTTTCATTTCAATTGCAGGCGTCTGCATACCATGTCCACCTTCCTGATTTTATCGGGTAAAAATGGGAAGGCAGGCTTTTTTCAAAACTTGCCCTCCCATGTCAGCATGTGCATTGTTATTGTGCGGAACTGATGATCCCATCAATCTCCTCTGCATCCATACCGATGGCAGTTGGTACCGTCACTTCCCCGCTTCCAATCTTACCCTCATACTCTGTCACCACCGCCTTCACCTCATCGGGCAGCTGCGCCTCATAATATTCGTTCTTAACCACGCCGGCCCCGTCTTCCTTCACCCCTACTGTTTCCTGGGACCCAAATGGAAGCTCGCCCTTGGCGAATCTTTCATAGGCAGTGCTTACGGCGTTGTCCACCTTTTTCATGACAGATGCAAGAATCACCTTCTCCAGGCTTTCGTCGCTGTTGGCGTATTTGGCAGCCACATCCTGGTCATTACCAATGGCTGAAACGGATTTATCCCTGGCAGCTTCATATACGCCTACCGCCGCGTTGCCGCAGGCCGGGAAAAGTACGTCCGCGCCATCCGTAATCTGGGCAAGGGCCAGTTCCTTTGCAAGGGTTGCATCATTAAAATCATTGGTAAACGCAACCGCCACCTTTATATCAGGATTGACTGCCTGGGCGCCGGATATGAAACCTACCATAAAGTCATAGATAACAGGTATTTTGGTGGCGCCCACAAAACCGATATAATTTGACTTTGTCATGCTTGCCGCAATCACCCCGGCCATATAGGCGGCTTCATTCTGATGGAAATCCATGGCATATACATTGGGCATGTCCACGGAATCAAAATCCAGGTTCACATCGTAACAGATGAACGGGATTTCCGGATACATGGGCGCAACGGTCTGAATGGTATCCTTCATCAGGGAACCCCCGGTGATGATAAGGTCATAATCCTCTTCACACAGGTCGCTCATGGCCGCCTCCCATTTAGCGGAATCCGTCACGGCCGTGCCCAGTTCTATGATGTCCAGCTCGGCCCCGATTTTGTCAGCAATTGCTTCCGATGCCCGGCATGCCAGGTCGTGGGTTCCCCCGTCCCCACGGACATTGGGCAGGACGGTAACCATCTTCTTTACCTCTTTTGACATTTCCTCTGACTGTCCTTCTGACGCCTCTTTTGTACTCCCGCCGGTGTCATCTGCTGCCACGGCCGCTGTGTTTGTGTCCTTTTTCTCCTCTGCCGGCCAGGCTCCCCCGCACCCAGCCATGGACAGTACAAGCGTCACCGCTGTAAACATTGCAACCAACCTTCTCTTCATTGTGCTACCTCCCTGAATCGTTTTTAAAAATACGTTTTAACTGCTATGTTGTATAAACAGTATAGCAT
>OJKA01000323.1_pt1 | contig 19593 bp, 14 predicted proteins | sample 1596451 | NCBI WGS metagenome assembly OJKA01 (sample SAMEA4350155, study PRJEB24818) | metagenome | biome: human; feature: gut; material: faeces | place: Denmark | collected 2013-09 | reverse complement strand
GTGGGGAGATGCTGCATGTATTATTCCGTGGAAGCTTTATCAGTTTTATGGGGATAAAACTATTCTTGAGGATCAATTCGAAAGTATGAAGGAGTGGGTAGACTATATAAAGGGAATTGATGGGAATGAGCATAACTGGAGAAAAGAATTTCACTATGGAGATTGGCTAGCTTTAGATCATCCATTGGGTGGTGAGAACGGATTTATGGGCGGTACCGACGAGTGTTTTATTGCAGACGTGTATTATGCAATCAGTCTGGGAATAGTTACAAAGGCAGCGCATGTTTTAGGGAAATTAAAGGAACAGGAAGTATATAGCAAATTAGAAAACAAACAATATGAATGGATAAAAAAAGAGTACTATACACAAACTGGAAAATGTTGCATACGTACACAGACTGCACAACTTCTCACTCTTGAATACAAGTTGAGCCATAATCTTGATGAAGCCAGAAAAATGCTAAGAATATTGCTAGAAGAAAGTGATGGGAAATTAAAAACTGGGTTTGTTGGAACACCGTTACTATGTAAAGTGCTTTCCGAAAACAATATGGATGATTTAGCCTATGAACTGTTGTTGAATGAAGAATTTCCCGGTTGGCTAAATGAAGTAAAACTAGGAGCAACAACCATCTGGGAACGCTGGAATAGCTTAGATGAAAATGGAGACATTTCTGGAACACAGATGAATAGCCTAAATCATTATGCTGCTGGTGCAGTGGCGGAATGGATGTTTAAGTTTGTGGCAGGAATCAATATAGATGAAGAAGATGCCGAAACTCCAGGGTTTAGAAAGGTGATTTTTACACCGAGATTGAATAGAAAATTAAAGCATGCAGAAGCTTCATACGATTCAGCAACGGGTGTTTATAGAAGCTCGTGGAAATTTTTGGATGAGAACAATGTTTGTGTTTCAGTTGAGGTCCCATTCGGAGGAGCGGCCAGTTTGATATTGCCTAAAGCAAATGAAGAGCTGTTTCAGGACAGGAGTAATCCAATATTTACTCAAGTCAAAGATGGTATTTGTATACTGAAAGCGGGTAAGTATTCAATAAATTATCGTATTCAGGAAAAAGACTTCACTTATGACGTTGACTGTTCAATGAAAGAACTTCTTTCCAATGAAACAATCAAACAATTTCTAGGAAGTTCCATTCCTTTAGAACACTTGCCTAAAGAGTTTATGAATCTTTCACTACGAAAATTAGCAGTCCAATTCGGGAGTGTACAGGAAGAACAGTTAAATGAAATAAACAAGTTATTAAAAACATTATGATTACACATCAAAGGAGAAAAATAGGATGCAAGATGTACAAATGATTATTTCTAAGATGACTTTAGAAGAAAAAGCAAGTTTATGTTCTGGGCAGGATTTTTGGCATACAGAGGAAATCCCACATTTGGGTATCCCTCAATTGATGATGTCTGATGGTCCTCATGGTTTACGAAAACAAGAGAGCGAAGCAGATCATCTGGGATTAAATGAGAGCATAGCTGCAGTATGTTTTCCTGCGGGCTGTGCAACAGGTTCTAGTTTTGATGTTGAGTTAATGGAACAGTTAGGTGATATTTTAGGGAAAGAATGTCAGGCAGAAAATATAGGAATGTTGCTTGGTCCTGCAGTGAACATAAAAAGAAGTCCTCTTTGTGGAAGAAATTTCGAGTATATGTCAGAAGATCCTTATTTGACAGGAAAAATGGCTGCATCTTATATAAATGGCTTACAGAAAAATGGAGTTGGAGCGAGTATTAAGCATTTTGCCGCAAATAGCCAGGAATATCGAAGAATGAGTAGTTCCTCCGAACTATCTGAGAGAACGTTACGTGAGATTTATCTGCCTGCTTTTGAAGAAGCAGTAAAGAGTTCCCAACCGAAAACGGTGATGTGCAGCTACAATAAAATTAATGGCGTATTTGCATCAGAGAACAAAGAATTGATGACAAAGATTTTGAGAGAAGAGTGGGGGTTTGAGGGCGCCGTTGTTACAGATTGGGGTGCAATCAACGATAGAGTGAAAGGCCTAAAAGCAGGTGTAGATTTAGAAATGCCAGGAACTGATGGGTATAATGATCGGAAGATTATTGAGGCAGTTAAAAATGGCACACTAGATGAGCAAGTGGTTGACCAAGCAGTAGAACGGATTTTAAACGTTATATTTTCTTGTAGGAATAATGAAAAGAATGCGCCAGATTTTAACAAAGAAGCTGATCATGAAAAAGCAGTGCAAATCGAAAGTGAATGTGCTGTTTTATTAGAAAATAATGGTGTTCTTCCTCTAAACAAAGACGAGAAGATTCTTTACATTGGTGAATTTGCTGAAAAGCCAAGATATCAAGGTGGTGGATCTAGTCATATCAATAGCTTTAAGAAGGTATCAGCATTAGAGTCAGCAAAGCAGAAACAACGATCTGTTTCTTATATAAAAGGATTTTCAGCGGATAAAGATGAATATATTAATAATGAATTATTTAAAGCGGTAGAAGCTGCGAAACAAGCAGACAAAGTTGTAATTTTCGCTGGTCTCCCTGATATCATGGAATCTGAAGGCTATGATCGCAAAACATTAGCCATGCCAGAGTGTCAAAATGAGATGATTGAAGAAGTTTTGAAGGTTCAACCCAATACAGTCATCGTTTTGCACAATGGAAGTCCAGTAGAGACTCCTTGGGCAGAAAAATCGGGTGCAGTACTTGAGATGTATCTCGGTGGGCAAGGAGTGGGAGAGGCTTGCGATCGAATTTTATACGGAGAAGTAAATCCAAGTGGAAGACTTGCGGAATCATTCCCGTATCGTTTGGAAGATACACCTAGCTATTTGTTTTATCCAGGAGATGGTAAGAAGGCTATCTATGGGGAAGAAATTTTTGTTGGTTATCGATATTATGATACGAAAAAAATACCTGTACGTTGGGCTTTCGGACATGGTTTGTCTTATACAAGTTTTACATACTCCAACATAAGACTTAGTACTAAGCACTTGACCAACAAAGAACAGCTGATTGTAGAAGTCGATATCTCCAATATAGGAGATGTGGATGGTAAAGAGGTAGTGCAGCTGTACATCAGTGACAAATGTAAAACTGTTTTGCGTCCTGCCAAGGAGTTGAAAGGATTCAAAAAAATATTTTTGAAAAAAGGAGAGACGCAAACTGTATCTTTCGAAATAGATGAAAGAGATCTGGCGTATTATGAAGAAGAGATTCAAGACTGGTATGCACCATCTGGAACATACGAAATTTTAGTGGGACAAGCCAGCGATAATATCATTCTTAGTGAAGAATTTGATTTTATAACGACAAAGTATCTCCCTCTTTCTGTGGATGGTACTACAACTGTAGGAGATTTGTTGAAAGATGTTCGAACTTCAGTACTGTCTCAAGAGTTGTTCTCAGGAATTATTAATCAAAATAGTGGGGAATCAGAAGAAATTTCAGCGGCTGACAAAGAAATGATTGAAGCCATTCTTGAAAATGTACCTTTAAAATCACTAGTTAGTCTAGGGGCGATAACAAACAGAGAACAAGAGCAGATTGAAAATAAACTGAATAGTGTGTTGAGAGGTGAAGAAGAAAATGAATGATACAAAAATTAGTCTGAGAGAAAAGGCCGCCTATGCTTCCCTAAATATAAGGAATATTCCAGTTATGACATTGATTAATGGATATTTGTTAATTTTTTATACGAATATTGTTGGATTAGATCCTAGAGCATGTGCGACGATGTTTCTTATCGCCAGAATATTGGATGGGCTTAATGATCCGCTGGTGGGCTTTTTAATAGATAAACTACCAAGCACTCGCTTTGGTCACTTTAGACCTCCGTTGTTTGTCGGAACTATTTTATGTACATTGAATTACCTATTGCTGTGGTTTGGACCAATGATGGCTACTAGTGGAAAACTTGTGATTGCATATATTTCATATATATTATTAGGAATTCTTTTTCCGATTATGGATATCTCACTCAATAGTCTTCTACCTGTCATGACATCGGATATGAAGGAAAGACAAACACTGAGTGCTATAAAAGGCTTACTCAGTAGATTCAAAAATGGAGGATCTTATGATGAATAAGGAAGTGAGAGCATTTTTGAAAACCATGGTGGATGTAGATATGATACCGGTTCAGGTATATGATTTTACACTTGCACAAGTAGCAGAAATGTTTGCAGCAAAGGTAGAAGATGAACAAGCTGCAATGGTCAATGCAGTACTTTCACAGTTTTAAATTATAATATTATGAAAGGTGAAGAAATGAAAATGAAAAATGTAACTTTTAAGGAAAAAACAGGTCTCTTTTTGGTATTTGCAGGAAATGCACCAATGATGGGACTATTATCATCATTCTTCTTGATTTATTACACAACGGTGGTAGGACTTAATCCAGCAGCGCTGGGAACACTGTTTCTGATTTCAAAAGTGGTAGATGGAATTAGTGATCCAATAATGGGATTTTTTTTGGATAAGTTACCAATTACAAAGTATGGTAAATTCAGACCAATGCTTGTCCTGGGTACTATCATATGTGTAATCAACTATATTCTATTATGGTTTGGAGCAGTTTGGTTCCCAGGAGCAAAATATGTGGTTGTGTATGTGACATATTTACTTCTTGGGTGGACTTTTGATTGTATGGACATTACCAAAAATAGTTTAATTCCAGTAATGAGTGCGGATGCTAATGAAAGAAATGGTCTTGCTCTAACAAGTTCTCTTGGAGGCTTATTCTGTGGTGCAGTATTGGGTATTGCTGCTCCACTTATCGTAGCTGAGGCTACACTTGAAAATTATTATATTTTGATTTTTGGATCAATGTTCTTTGTCTTAATCTGTTCGATTTTGGGTGCATTATTGGTAAAGGAGCGAGTAGCATTTGAGGGATCAGCAGAAGAAAGATATAGCTTTAAAGATATGCTTAAATTTTTCAGATATAGACCTATATGGTCATTCTTTGTTATGTCACTTGTTATCGGAGTCGCAAGCTCTATTGGTGGTGGCATGGGTACCTTCTTTTTTACCTACATTATTGGAGATATGACTAAGCTGTCATTTGTAACTGTTATTTCACTAATTACATCATTAGTGGGTATGATTATTGCGCCAGCAATTGCTAACCGTTTGGGAAAGAAGAAAGTATTCCTGATAGCTATTGCAATCGCTGTATCAACATCACTTATTCGTCTTCTTGATGTAGAATCTATGCTGCTACTTTATATCAGTACTTTCTTTGGAGGTGTTGCAGGAGGTGCAACTGGGCCACTCTTAATCAGTATGCAGGCGGATAACACTTCGTATGTTCAGAAAAAAACTGGAGCCAGAGCAGAGGCTGCAATTGCTTCACTTACTTCTTTCATTGGCAAGATGGCACAGGGAATCGGTGGTGCTATACCAGGATATATACTTGCACTTTTTGGCTTTGTAGGGGGAGCAGGTATACAGCCAGATAGCGTAAAGACAGGTATTATTTTATGTGCCATTATTGCTCCGGCGGTGATTAACACAATTGGTGCAATTTTATTTCATATTAATTATAGGTTTGAGGATTAGTTCATGAACTTAATAAGGCTTAAAGTAAATAATCAGGTCAAACCTTGTGTAGATAAGACTCCATATTTCTCGTGGGTTATTATTAGTGACAAGAAAAATGTAATGCAAAAGTCTTACCAAATAATTGTTTCTTGCGGAAATGAATTATTCTGGGATTCTGGAATTATCGAAAGTGATGAGAGTACTTTTGTTTGCTATGGCGGGAAGACTCTTAAAGACTTAAGATGTTATACGTGGACAGTTACTGTAATCGATAACTATGACGAAAGTGCAATGCTGTCGGCTAATTTCCAGACTGGTTTTATGAACAAAGAATGGCAAGCAAAGTGGGTTAGTTCGCCTTTCAAAATGAAAAAATACAGAAAAGGAAATGGCGGACAAAACGGTGCGGAATATTTTAGACGTGGATTTAATGTAACTAGTCAGATTAAGTGCGCAAGTGTTTATGCTACTTGCAGAGGCGCTTATGAATTATCAGTGAATGGAAAAAGACCTGATGACAGAATTCTTGCACCCGAATTTACATTATATAGTAAATATCTGTGCTATCAGTGGTATGATATCACACAATTGGTGAAACTGGGAGAAAATGTACTAGGAATGCTTGTTGGTGATGGCTGGTATAATAGCAAAAATTTCAAGGATCCAGATAAGGGGATTAAGAAGGAACATGCTGTATTATTCCAGATAAAATTGGATTATGAAGATGGCCATAGTGAGATGGTATGTTCGGATGATAAGATTATGGTCTATGAAAGTCCCGTCAGATCTGCAGATCTATTTGCTGGTGAGCTATATGATGCCAGAAAAGAACTGGAAGGATGGAATGATTTTGGGAGAGATTTCAACGAATGGAAATGTGGCATTATAAAAGGCTATGGATTTAAAAATCTATATGCTCAATATGGTGAGCCGGTCAGACCTGTTATGGAAGTCAAGCCTGTAGGTATGTTTATCAGTCCAAAGGGAGAGACCATTATTGATTTTGGACAAAATATGGCTGGTTTTGTTAGAATGCATGTCAATCTGCCGGAGAATCAGGAAATATCAATAGAGTATTTTGAGGTTCTTGATAAAAATGGAAATTATTTCAACTCTATTGCAATGGCAGAAGCAAGAGGTTATTTACAAATCGATAGGTTTATATCAAATGGTAAAGAGGCAGATTATACTCCGCATTTTACTTATCATGGTTTCAGATATATAAAGATTGAATGCAATAGTAAAGTCAAGATGAATGATTTTATTGCAATTGCTGTGGCAACTGATAGTGAAAATATAGGCGAATTTGAAACTTCAAACAGTACAATAAACAGGTTATATGAAAATACGCGCTGGTCTCAGCGGTCGAATATGGTATCTATACCAACAGATTGTCCTAGCAGGGAAAAAGGCGGTTGGACTGGAGATATTCAGATTTATGCCCGTACGGCGTTATCTAATGAAAATGTCACACCATTTCTGACTAGATGGTTATATAACGTTATGTGTAATCAGATGGATAATGGTGCAATTCCTAATGTGGTGCCACTGGTTGGAATATATGCGACGTTGGAGAAACTGAATCGTATCATCTATGGGAATCACGCCCCTGTAGGTGAAGCCGGCTGGGGTGACGCGATTTGCATGATCCCTTGGGATATGTACCAAATGACTGGTAACAAATTAATCCTTGCTGAAACCTACGAGTCGCAGAAAAAATGGTGCGATTATATTATTTCAGAAGCAAGAAATAAGAGAGGGAAACAGAGGCTTCCAAAGGAATTTGATCAGTATTTATGGAATACAGGACATCAGTATGGTGAGTGGTTGATCCCGAGTCAGACAATGAATGGCTCAGACTTAAGTTCAAAATGGAAGGTAAATACGGCAGCTTACTGTGCTCCGATATTTGGCTATAACTCATGCAATACGTTAAGTAAAGTGGCTGTATTGTTGGGGGACAACGAGTCTGCAGCCTATTATGGAAACATAGCTGAAAAAATGAAACAGGCTATACAACAGGCTGTTATAGAAGAGAATGGTAAAATGCTATTTGATTTTATGGGCGGATACGTACTTGCAATAGCCTTTGATGTGGCTAGTGATCGTCAAAAACCACTCATTGCAGAGCATTTGATTCGCAAAATCAAGGAAAATGGCTATCGCTTAGATACAGGATTTCTGCCAACACCATATTTATTAGATGCTTTGTGTAAAATTGGAAGAGAAGATTTAGCATATCAACTTTTGCTTCAGGAAAAATGTCCATCTTGGCTCTATGAGGTCAAAAGAGGGGCAACGACAATTTGGGAAAATTATGTGGCATACAAAGAAGATGGTAATCCAGTTCAGACAAGCTTTAATCACTATGCGTTTGGCAGTATCGATGATTGGATGTTTAGAAAACTGTGTGGTATAGATTCTCTCAAGCCAGGTTATAAGCAGATTCTAATAAAACCCGAGTTAGGCGGTGGTTTCATCAGTGCAAAAAGAAGCTATGTAAGTGAATATGGAAAGATTTCAGTAGAATGGATGTTGAAAGATAGCCGTTTTAATTTGAAAGTAGAAGTTCCATGTAATACAAGCGCAAAAATTGTGCTGCCTAGTGGAATAACGCACCTGGTCGGTAGTGGAAAATATGAGTTTTCAGATGTAATTATATGAAATAACATGCATAAGCGAGGCGAAATATGATAAATGGAATGAGTGTTCCAGCCCTCCTAGGGCTTAAAGGAATGAAAAAAGTTAATAAGAAGGAATACTATAAAACCGACGGAACCTATCGGGAATTAACCAAAGATGATCTAATGGCAATATATATGCAACATCCGATTTTCGGAGGCTACTCACACATGTTTTTTAATTTGGAAGATAAGCCACTGAATGCGGTTTCTTATGGCTCTCTGTTAACCTTTTGCGAGAGCCAAAAGTCTACAGATAATCTACAGTCAGCAGTTGAGGGATTTAATTATTTGGTAAAACAGGTAGAAAGTAAAAATGCGTGGCTCATTGACCGAATGTACCCAGAGAAGGAAATTAGAAAGAATCCAGCGAAGGCTCATCTTACCGGGATGTTTTATCAGGGCGATGGAACAAAACCACTTGCAGTGGTAGTGCCAGGTGGTGGATTTATTTGTAATTGTACAGCTTATGAAGGTTATCCAGTAGCAATGAGACTGCACAAACTGGGCTATTGTGTCCTAGTAATTAGTTATCCAATTGGAAAGCAATTAGGCGAGAATGAGCAGGAAAAGCAGGGACAGGCAGCTGTTAAAGAGCTTGTGCAGACAGTGAAATATCTGGTAGAACATGAGAGCGAGCTTTCTATTGATATGAACAATTATGCCATCTTTGGTTTTTCAGCAGGAGGACTTATGACCACGGCGTATTCATTTGCAAATTATGAGGACTGCTGCCACAAGAATCATCTGCCAAGACCGAAGGTGATCTTCCCTATGTATGGTCTGGACTGGAATATCAAAGTTTTGCCGGAGGACAAGGGACTGGCGGTATTTTCTATCGTAGGGCGGGATGATGAGTTCGGTTTTGCAAATGTGGAAGATAAACTGGCGGAATTAGAGAAGGTACTGGGCAAAGAAAATGTGTCGGTCAGAATCGTTGACGGACTGGGACATGGATTTGGAATAGGAAATGAAACAAAAGTGAAAAACTGGCTTCAGGAAGCAGTCATCTTCTGGGAAGCCCACAGCTAGGAGCAGATAAAAATTTATTTAAGGAGGATTTCATAATGAGCAGAAACCTGAAAGAATTGATCAGACAGATGACACTGGAGGAAAAAGCAGGACTTTGTTCGGGAGCGGATTTCTGGAACACGATGGGAATCGAAAGGTTAGGGATTCCTTCCGTTATGATGACAGACGGCCCGCACGGCCTGCGCAAACAGGAAGGAGCGGCAGATCATCTTGGCCTAAATAAAAGTGTGAATGCAGTCTGCTTTCCGGCAGCCTGCGCTACAGCATCCAGTTTTGACGTGGAACTGATGGAACGTATGGGACAGATCCTTGGGGACGAGTGTCAGGCTGAGAACGTGAGCATGCTCCTCGGTCCTGCGGTTAATATCAAACGCAGTCCTCTCTGCGGAAGGAATTTCGAATATATGTCCGAAGATCCATATCTGACAGGAAAGATGGCGTCAGCATATATCCGGGGCGTACAGTCGAAAGGCATCGGAACCAGTATGAAACACTTCGCCGTGAATAATCAGGAAACAGACCGTATGCAGATATCGTCGGAAGTATCGGAACGGGCTTTCCGGGAAATTTATCTGCCGGCTTTTGAGGAGGCGGTGAAGAAAGCGCAGCCAAAGACTGTGATGTGCAGCTATAATAAGATCAACGGAGTATTTTCTTCAGAGAATAAGGAGCTTCTGACAGATATCTTGCGGGATGAGTGGGGATTTGAAGGATATGTGGTCAGTGACTGGGGAGCTGTAAATGACCGGGTGAAAGGACTGAAAGCCGGTCTTGATCTGGAGATGCCGGGATCAGAGGGATATAACACAAGAAAGATTATCCGGGCAGTGGAAAATGGAGAACTGGAAGAGGAGATTCTTGACAAAACGGTAGAGCGCATACTGAAAGTAGTCTTCTCCTACACAGATAACAGGAAAGATGAGACTGTATTTGACAGGGAAAAGGATCACAAAGCGGCGGCAGATATCGAAACAGAGTGCGCTGTGCTTCTGGAAAACAGGGGAGTGCTGCCGCTGAAAAAAGAACAGAAAGTAGTCTATATCGGGGAATTTGCAAAGAAACCGCGCTACCAGGGCGGGGGATCGAGCCACATCAATACGGACAGCGTAGTGTCAGCTCTGGAAACTGCGGTGAGAAAAGGCAGGGCAGTGGAGTATGTGAAAGGCTTCTCGTCAGAGCGTGACGAGATGACAGAAGAGGAACTGAAACAGGCGTGTGAAGCGGCAGCGGGCGCAGATGCAGTTGTAATCTTTGCCGGACTGCCGGACAGCTTTGAGTCGGAGGGATATGACAGAACATCCATGGAACTGCCAAAGTGTCAGAATCGCCTTATAGAGGCTGTTGCTGAGATACAGAAGAATGTGGTAGTGGTTCTTCATAACGGAAGTCCCGTAGAAACTCCATGGGCGGAGTCTGTAAATGCTATTCTGGAGATGTATCTGGGAGGAGAAGGTATTGGGGAGGCCAGCGACCGGTTGTTATTCGGGGAGGCAAATCCAGGAGGACGTCTGACAGAGACTTTCCCATATCGCCTGGAAGACAATCCGAGTTACCTGAATTTCCCCGGAGACGGCAGGACTGTTCTCTATGGAGAAGATATCTTTGTCGGATACCGTTACTATGATGCGAAGAAAGTACCGGTGCGCTGGGCATTCGGCCATGGGCTGTCATATACGGAATTTAGCTACAGCAATATGAAACTCTCTTCTGCGGAAATGAAAGATGGAGATATTCTGAAGGTGAGCATTGATGTGGAGAATACAGGGAAGAGGGCAGGAAGTGAAGTGGTTCAGCTCTATGTCAGCGGCAAGGACAGCACGGTGCCAAGAGCAGTGAAAGAACTAAAAGGGTTTGCGAAAGTATTTCTGAATCCGGGTGAGAAGAAGACTGTTACAATGGAGCTTTGCGCGAGAGATCTTGCTTACTACGAGACAAAGATCCACGACTGGTACACTCCGACAGGGACATACGAGATCCAGATCGGGCATGCCAGTGACAATATCAGAGAAACTGCTGAACTTACCTTTACCACGGATGTGCTGCTGCCGTTCACTGTGGATATGACCACGACAATGGGAGAGTTGATGAGCCACCCGAAGACAGCAGGGAAAATAATGGAATATCTTGAGGGGATATCACAGGGAGAAGAACCTAAGAAAGAAGATGGGGAGGTACAGCTTGTGACTCCGGAAATTATTGCGCAGATGCCGCTGAAATCATTTTTAAGCGTTATTCCGGGCGAAGCGATCGAGCAGGTGATCGTGGAGTTAAATGCTCTGTGTCAGTAGTGGGAGGAACGGTTGGCTCGTTATTGGATGAAAAAGTATCAGCATGGAAATGAGGAATAACTATGGGCAAGATTTATGCGGCGAAAACAAATCATATCACAAACCCTTTAGGGTTTTATCTGAAACCGTTGGTATTTTCATGGAAAGTGAAAGGCGGCAGAGGACAGGAACAGAAACATGCAAGGATTGTGATCAGCAAGAACAAAACCTGTACAGATATCTGTCACGACACGGGGGAGGCAGAGCTGGACAGTCTCGCTGCAAGAGTGGAATTTGAACCGCAACCGTATACAAGATATTACTGGAAAGTTATTGTGACAACAGATGCAGAGGAAGTGATCGAATCAGACACGCAGTTCTTTGAGACCGCCAAAATGGATGAACCGTGGACGGGCAGATGGATTACCTGTGACAGCAGTCAGGAACGGCATCCGATTTTCTCAAAGAGGATTCGTCCGGCAAAAGAAGTGAAAAGCGCAAGACTGTACATTTGCGGCCTGGGATTGTATGAGGCATATTTTCTCGGGGAAAACAAAGAAAATCCTAAGAAAATCGGTGATGAGTATCTGACTCCGTACTGCAATAATTATGACCGGTGGATCCAGTATCAGACGTATGACATCACGGAACAGGCAGAACAAGGCGGTGTGCTGTCTGTTCTTCTCGGAAACGGTTGGTATAAAGGCAGGTTCGGTTTCAATGATCCGGAGCGGGAAGCATATTACGGTGACGAGTGGAAGCTGATTGCGGAGGTTCACATAGAGTACAAAGACGGAACGAAAGATGTGATCAGTTCTGATGAAACCTGGTCAGTTACAAGAAGCAATTTGTGGTTTTCCAATATCTATGACGGTGAGAGAAGAGATGATACGCTGCCGCCGGTTGAGGAGTCTCCTGCGCGGATCGCGGAGGTTCCGAAAGGCCGGCTTATGGAACGGTTATCTCTTCCGGTTAAGGTACAGGAGGAGAGGAAACCGGAAGAGCTGATCCATACACCTGCCGGAGAAGAGGTATTTGATCTGGGGCAGGAGATCACGGGAATCTTTCGGCTGCGTGTGCATGAGCCGGAAGGGACGGCTATCAGGATCCAGACAGGCGAGGTGCTTCAGAATGGGTGTTTTTATAATGAGAACTTGAGAACTGCGTTGTCGGAGTATGTCTATATTTCTGATGGTACGGAAAAGGTGATCACTCCTCATTTCACATACTATGGCTATCGATATGTGAAAGTGACCGGGGTTAAGGATCTTTCGTGTGAGGATTTTACGGCGCTTGTTCTTTACAGCGATTATGAGAGCATCGGGGCAATCGAAACAGGGAATGATCTTGTGAATAAATTGATCTCCAATATCGAATGGGGAATGAAAGGGAACTTTCTGGATGTGCCTACAGACTGTCCGCAAAGAGATGAGAGGATGGGCTGGACAGGGGATACACAGGTATTTTCCGCGACTGCAAGCTATCTGGCTGATACCTATGCGTTTTACAGAAAATATTTATACGACCTGTATCAGGAACAGCTTCTGGCGGACGGAATGGTTCCGGAGATTGTCCCCACATTCGGACCGACAAAATGTTCCAGCGTATGGGGAGACGCCGCATGTATCATTCCCTGGAACGTATATCTGTTCAGCGGGGACAAAACAATACTCGAAAACCAGATTGAGAGCATGAAAGCGTGGGTCGATTATATCCGGAGAATTGACGGAGACCATCATGGATGGAGACAGGTTTTCCATTATGGGGACTGGCTTGCTCTTGACCGTACGGGCGCCGCTGCGAACAGCGTGTATGGAGCGACTGATGAAGCATACATTGCAGACATCTACTACGCGGCAAGTGCACAGACTGTTGCAAAAGCAGCAGAGGTGCTTGGACTGGAAGAAATGAGACAGGAATATCAGAAAATCGCAGACCGTCAGTGGCAGGTCGTGAAAGAAGAATATTTTACTGCCACCGGCAGATGTGCGGTGAAGACGCAGACAGGGCTTATCCTTGCACTGAAGTATCATCTGTCTGAAAATGAAGAAATGACAAAGCAGATGCTGAAAAAGCTTCTCAGGGATAATAAAAATAAATTAAATACCGGGTTTGTAGGAACCCCGCTTCTGTGCAATGTCCTAACTGATCATGGAATGACAGACGCGGCATACCGGCTGCTCCTGAATGAGGAATACCCGGGCTGGCTCCATGAAGTGAAGCTGGGAGCAACGACGGTGTGGGAGCGTTGGAATTCACTGGATGAGAGTGGACATGTCTCCAGCACGGGGATGAACAGTCTGAATCATTATTCCTACGGCGCTGTATTGGAGTGGATCTTCCGTCATGCGGCCGGGATTGATGTGACGGAACAGAGCCCGGGAGGCAGGGTGATGCGGATCAGTCCTAAAGTGAATAATGGACTGAAATATGTAAAGGCTGTTTATGATTCGGCAAGCGGATGCTATCAGTGCGGCTGGGAGATATCAGAGGATAATAAAATCACGGTCACTGTTACGGTTCCGTTCGGCGGAAGTGCAGAAGTGGTTCTTCCATATGCGTCGGAATCTGTATATGAAGATAAAGAAAATCCATTATTTGAAGAGGTAGAAAATGGAATCTGCCGTGTGAGAGCCGGAGAATATGAAGTCGCTTATGAGGCGTCACAGCCTTTAAAGAAGAAATACAGCATAGACTCGACAATGGAAGAACTGCTGAACCATCCGGATATCCGCGCGTTTCTTTCTCAAATGATGGAAGTGGATATGATCCCCGATATTGCATATGGACTTTCGCTTAGAGATGTCGCGAAAACATTCGCTGGAGAGATAAAAAAAGATGAGGCGCAGATGCTGGATATGGCACTGGCAAAATTCTAATAAGGAGCAGAACAGCGGTCATAATATCGACAGCGCTTAACCTGCTTCGACTGCTGGATGTGACGTCTATGATTTTAATATATATCAGCGCTCTTATCGGAGGTGTTGCAGGAGGATGGATGGTTCCGGTCAATACCAGCATACAGGCGGACAATACCACTTATGTACAGTATAAAACGGGTAAACGGGCGGAAGCAGCCATCGCTTCACTCACATCCTTTGTCAGCAAGGTCGCGCAAGGTCTGGGAGGAGCAATTCCAGGGTATGTGATCGCGGCATATGGATTTGTTACCGGCTCGGTTGCCCAGCCGGAGAGTATCAATACAGGAATTATCCTCTGCGTACTGATACTTCCGACTATCCTGACTGCCGCAGGGGCGATTCTTTTTGGTACACAGTATACGTTGGATAAAAAAGCAGTAGAGGAAATGCACACGGCAATCGCAGCGCGCAGCAATAAGTAACATATTGAAGGAGAATGCGATGGAACTGTCAAGATTAAAAGTAAACAACCACAGCGACGGATAACACCGATGATACCGCCACCGCCACATCCTCCTTTGAAACAGGTTTTATGAAAAGGGAGTGGAGTGCGCAGTGTTGTTTGAAACGAGAATTGAGTATGAAGACGGCACATTTGAGACAGTTCTCTCTGACGATAAGTTGAAAGTTGCCGATGGTACAGTATGGTGAACCTGTGCGGCCGGTGAAAGAAGTGGAGGCGGTCGGTATGGAGGTAAGCCCAAAGGGAGAGACCATTATCGATTTCGGTCAGAATCTGGCAGGTGTACTGCGGGTAAAGGTGGATTTGCCCGCAGGAACAAAGTTGATACTAGATCACTTTGAGACCAAGGATTCTCAGGGGAATTATTTTAATAATATAGCTGGTGCTGACATGACAGGTCATACACAGACGGATGTATATATATCTAACGGGAAACCCGCAGAGTACAGACCGCATTTTACATATCATGGTTTCCGCTATGTGAGAGTGATATGTGATGCTCCGGTAAAGCCGGAAGATTTTACGGCAGTGGCGCACGCAGGACAATTTTGGGCAAGAGATAAGGAGGAAAAGAACATATGAAAATTCTGGCAATGATAATGCTCGTGCTGCTCATTTTAGCAGTCGGCTTTGTGGGGTATGTTTATAAGAAAAATGCGATGTTTCTGCCGGCACTGTTTGGCATCGGCGGTTTTCCGAATATAAAAAAGAAAGATTATTATCAGGCAGACGGAACATTCCGGAAAGCGGAAAAAGATGATAAAATGGCATTTTTTATGCAGCATCCGGTGTTTGGCGGCTATAAGCATATGTTTTTTAATGTTGAGGATAACGTGTTAAAAGCGATTGCCCCGGCAAAATATGCAGATTTTCTAAAAGCGCAGGGCAGAAGTGATCAGATGGAAAATGCACTGGAGGCTTTTAATTACCTGACCCGGCTTGTGGAAAGTGGAGAGGCGCAGTTGATTTCCGATATTAACTCGAAAGAAATGATAGAACAGAATCCATATCAGTCTCATTTGACCGGAATGTTTTACAAAGGAAAGCAAGGAAAACCGTTGGCGGTGGTCGTTCCCGGAGGTGGATTTATCAGTAATGTGACGGACTGCGAGGGATATCCCGTGGCAATGAAATTACACAAGTTGGGGTACTCCGTATTGGTAATCAGTTACCCGATTGGCAAACAGCTGGGAGAAACGGAACATGAAAAACAGGGGCAGGCAGCGGTCAGGGAGCTGGTGCAGGTAATCCGTTATCTGAAGGAGCATGAGCAGGAACTGTCTGTGGATATGGATGACTATGCGATATTCGGTTTCTCGGCAGGCGGCATGATGACTACGGCATATTCCTTCGCAAATTACGAGGACTGCTGTCACAAAGTAAAACTGCCGAGACCGAAAGTGATTTTCCCGATGTATGGTCTGGACTGGAATGTGAAAGCGCTTGAGCAGGATAAGGGACTGGCGGTATTTTCCATCGCAGGGCGCGAGGATGAATACGGATTCGGAAATGTAGAGAAGAGACTTCCGCAATTGAAATCCGTGTTGGGTGAGGACAATGTGTCTGTACGGATTTACGATAATCTCGGACATGGATTTGGTATTGGTTCCAATACCATAGTACCTCATTGGTTTGAAGAGGCAGTGGAATTCTGGGAGGCACATCGGAAATAATTTTTTCAAGAACAGGAAGAGTGAATTTTGAGAGGTCAAGTGTTTTATAAAATTATAAAACATCTGACCTTTTTTAAAGATGTTGGGGTCAAAAGCCCCCAACTATGATGCCTACGGATTGTTCCGTGCTTTGCACTCCCACAATCCTCCCAATTATTCGCAGAGTAGTCTCGGAAACTCAATAAATAATTGATATAATTCAGAGAGTATTCCAGCAAATCAGTAATACAGTGGTTTGCGAGCGGAGGAGATGATGTTTAGAAGAGCTGCAGTAAAAAAAAGACATGGTAAGCAGCCCTCTTGAATGAGAGCTGAAACAAACGCTATTGGGGAAAGAGTCCGCTTATATGTTGGATAGTTATCCATGGCAGAATCAAGGCACATATTTGATATGTGCAGGTCGGGCATGTGTTTTTCAAATTCATGGAAAGCTACCAGAAAACTGACAGAATCATGTCTTTTGGCACTGGTAAACCGCAAAAGGAGTGGAATATCAACGTGTAGTGAATGGCGCACAATTCACGAGAAATGACAATAGTTTTTTGGAAATTTGCTGAAAAAATTTAAAATCCCTCTCTGAAAATGGGAGGAAACGAAAAAAGTAACAAGTACAAAAAGAGCGGAGATTCGGGTTTTATGGAGTTTCCGAGACCGTTCTGAAATAGATAAGGAGGAAAAAAACATGGGTAAGTACAAAGGGCTGTTCTGGCCGGCAATCTTAGGCGTCAAGCATATGCCGAAGGTAAAGGAATCGGAGTTTTACAATGTCGCGGGAGGGTTCCGCAGGGCTACGATCAATGACAAGATTGCGTTCTTCCTGCAGCATCCCGTATGGGAGGGCAGGCCGGAGCTTTTTATGAAGACCGGGTCGCCAAAGGAAATATATGCCATGTCAGGCATGAGCGTCCATGGTTTGTGCAATCTTATCGGGCAGCCCGCACAGGCGCAGAGCATCGTGGATGGTTTCAACTATGTCGTGGAGCAGAAAGGGCTGAAAAAGGTGCATTTCATCAGCGGGCTTTATGCGGAGGATGAGGTAAGGCGTGATCCCGACAAGGGAAAGGTACAGGGGATCCTGTTCCAGGGGGAGCCAGGGAAGCCCGTGGCTGTGCTGATTGCGGGCGGCGGGTTTGACGGCGTAGCCTCTTATTTGGAGAGCATCCCGGCAGCCATGGAGCTGCACAGGAGGGGATACAGTGCGTTTGTGCTGGTCTACCGTGTGAATGTGGAGCTGCATGAAACCGAACCGCAAGCCAAGGGCGGGGAGGCATCCAAGGATGTGCTGCCGGCGGTAAGGTATCTGATAGGGCATCAGGCAGAGTACGGCTATACGATGGACGGCTTTGGTATGTTCGGGTTCTCCGCTGGAGGCCTGATGACGACAGCCTACGCATTTTCTGATTATAAGGACTGCTGCCATAAACATAATCTGCCAAGGCCCGCCGCCATCTTCCCCATCTATGGCCTGCACTGGGAGCTTAAGGTTCACGAGGAGGACAAGGGGCTTGCTATATTTTCCAGGGTCGGGCGGGATGACCCTACCGGTTTTGCGGCCGTGGAGAAGATCATCCCGGACATCAGGAAAGCGCTGGGGCAGGAAAATGTCGATATCGTCATGTATGATAAGCTGGGTCATGGCTTTGGCCTGGGGATAGATACTGCGGCAGAGGGCTGGCTGCGGGATGCAGTCGCATTCTGGGAGGAGCATCGGAAATGTTGATTTGCTCTTCACGGATTTCAACTGTTGTTTGTGCCGCGGTGCGGCATGTCCGAAAGCGTGGGAGAACAGGAGAAATGACAGTATGGGACAGGTAAAAAACAATGATTCTTTTTTGGGCAAGGCTGAAAAATTAAAGCCTGTGCTGAAGCACAGGATGCTCCGGCCGGTGGGCGTTGTGTCCTTTGAGCGGAAAAAGGCGGACAGCGGGGCGGATTTCTGGAATACGGTGGGAATTGAGCGGTTGGGGATCCTCTCCGTTATGTTATCGGACGAGCCTCTCGCATATCGTGGGATTGTCATCCCACTTTTAGGCTCATATTGGGGCGGGTCCCAAGGCCTTTCATCCACTTATGAGCAAGCTCATGTGGATTTAGACCTTTTGACCTTGGCATCATGACATTACCTGATTTGGGGCTCCCTTTGCGCCATGCCTGCAGTCAGTCCGGAAAGAAAAAGTGGCAATGCCTGTTTCAGACTGTTTTCCACTGCATCTACAATCTGTTTCACAAAAAGTTCTTCCCGTTCTCTTGTTTCCAGATAAGGATCAGCCCGTGTGCGGTAGTAGCGGTCAAAATAATCTACCAGTGCAAGAGAGATTACCTGACTGTAAGATTTAAAATCCTGCCTGTCCATTGTCTGTAAATATTCCCAGGCTCTCCGCTGCTGTTCTTTGTCCAGATTAAAACGCAGGTTTGTGTTGCGGATATTGTTCTGCATGGTTTATCCCCTCCTTTTCAGGCTCATATAAGCAAGAGATTCGTAACCTTTAGCGGTGGCGCAGATGTCATCAATGATGGTGACTCGTGATTTGTCATACGTTCCGAAGTTACGGAACAGGCATCCACCGCCGCCAACCACATACAGGCGCATCAGGTCAGGATTGTATTCATATTTGCGGAGCGTGGAAAAAAGTTCTGCCACATACTGTCTGGCAATAGAACTGATACAATCCAGATATGGTGCTGAAATGTCAGCTGTTCCAAACCGCAGAATCTGTTCTACTGTGGATTCTTCAATTTTCACTCCGAATTTGTCCAGAACAGCGTTCTTTGCAGCAATCATGCATTGGTTTACACCAAGTTTTTCTGTCCAGCATCGGCTCTCCTGCGCTTTCTTATTGTTGATATACAGAATGTTCATGGTTCCGTTTCCGATATCTGCAAGGAGATTGGTTCCCTTGAAATCTCCAAGTTGGTTTACGATAGCCGGATACCCCTGTGGGTAAAGGCTGCATCCCACAAAGTGGAGATGATACTCTTTGCTGTTAAAAAGGTAACGGACTTCTGGATTCTGGAGCAGATAGGAAC
>OJKA01000310.1_pt1 | contig 20540 bp, 29 predicted proteins | sample 1596451 | NCBI WGS metagenome assembly OJKA01 (sample SAMEA4350155, study PRJEB24818) | metagenome | biome: human; feature: gut; material: faeces | place: Denmark | collected 2013-09 | reverse complement strand
CTGGACACGATCGCGATACACGGTATCCACGCGGTCACGCACCGGAAAATCGCCACCTGCGCGGGCGTGCCGCTGGGCTCGCTGACCTACTATTTCAGCGGCATTGAGGCGCTGGTCGAAGAGGCGTTCAGCCTGTTTACCGGCCAGATGTCGGCGCAGTATCAGCAGTTTTTTGCCGATGTGCATAGCCGCGAAGAGGCCTGTGACGCCATTGCGGAGCTGATTTTTAGCGCCCAGGTGACCACCGCGCGCAATATGGAGCTGATGTATCAGCTGTATGCTTTTTGCAGCAGCCAGCCGAATTTAAAAGCGGTCATGCAGAACTGGATGCTGCGCAGCCAGCGGACCCTTGAGCAGTGGTTTGAACCGGCAACGGCCCGCGGCCTTGACGCCTTTATCGAGGGGATGACGCTGCACTTCGTGACCGACAGAGCGCCGCTATCGAGAGAAGCGATTCGACTGATGGTAGACCGGCTGGCGGGAGCGTGAGCGGGGCGCAGAAAACAAAAAACCCATTTATGTAAATGGGTTAGTAAAAACAATGAGTTGTAAAATAATCAATAAGTTAGTTTGGTGGTGAAAGGTGGCGATTACGGGGCATTGCCAACCGTTGCCGCCACTTTGTCGCCACTTCGAATCCTCTTCTCGTACTCATCTACTGCTTGCTCAACTTCACTTAGATACGATTTGAAGGCGTCTAAGACCATGGTCAATGCGCCACTCATAAAAAGAACTTGTTTTCCATCTTTTTTGAATAAAACCGGATGAACATTCATCAGTTCGATAATAAGCTTGCTATTCTGCCCATCATTTTCTATATATTTTGCATCGTTGTGTGCGCAACTATTTCTTAGTTTTGTTATTTTTCTGATGGGTGGATAGTGAGCCGTTGAACTCATTCCTATAAGTTTTTTGATGAAAAGATGACTTCTCTCAAATCCGCTGCCTTTAAGATCTGAAAGGTTTATTGGGGTTTGGTGTCTGCTTGAAAAATTATTACAGAATTTTTCAATTTCGTGCTCAAACATTCCGAAAATAGTTAAGAAAACAGACCTTCTAAATACACTTGGGTAATACTCCAAGAACATCTCATCTAGATCAACTAATGAACTATCAAGACCCATATAGTGATCAATGGACTGATAAAGTCCCTCTTCAGGAGAGATGTCAATTACATATTCTTCTGGGCCTTTTTCTTTATACTCTGCAATCCCTTTTTCAATTGAGGATTCACTTTGAGTTATTAATGTCTCGATAATGGCAAATGTTAAGGAGAAGTCGAAAACTGGAACTTTAAATGAGAATTTGACCATCATTAAACCCTTCAAAAACTTGCTTCATTGACACTCATTGTTGCTAACGGATTAAATCTAAGTGCCGTTTCTAAGTAATCAGGCGCTAGATGAGCATAACGCATTGTCATTTTAATGTCGTGATGACCAAGGATTTTTTGTAGCGCAAGGATGTTCCCGCCAGACATCATAAAGTGTGCTGCAAATGTATGGCGAAGAACGTGGGTAAGTTGCCCGCGTGGAAGCACGATGGAGGTTTTATCCATCACTGATAAAAACTGGAAGTAGCAGTCGGTAAAGAACCTGAAGCCATCTAGGGCGATGATTTCTTCATACAGCTCTTTGCTGATCGGAATGCTGCGGTTCTTTTTACCTTTTGTCCTGACGAACGTGATTCGATACTTTGTGACTTGGGAGCGAGTGAGGTTCACCGCTTCCCGCCATCGTGCACCGGTACTCAGGCAGATCTTAACCACCATAGCGAGCAGGGCGCTTTGGCGTTGGCAGTCATAAAGTAGCTCTGTGATTTGTTCATGCGTCAGCCAGGCCATTTCCTTTTCGGCAATGGTGAACTTACGCATGCTTTCCAGTGGGTTTGGTGCTGTCCATTCTCCGAGCCGGGCCAACTCGCTAAAAACGCTGCTCAGATAGCTTTGCTCCAGATTGATAGTTACCGGGCTGGCACCTTTCTTCCACTTCTCGCTAAAGTAGATTTCACCTGTCAGGCGCTTGTTACGGTAATGCGCGAATAATTTCGAGCTGAGATCAGTAGCGAGAGGGTTTCCAAGTGCATCGACCATCAGCACCAGTTTGTTGTAAACATGCTCGCCAGCGGTCAGGGATTTGCCGTGCAGCTTGAACCAGAGTTCAACGACGTCTTTCAGAGTTCGGCGATCTACCGATTCACCCAACCAGGGCTTAGCCTCCATCTCTTCCATCGTGTGGCGTTCAAAAGCCAGTGCTTCGCCTTTAGTGGCGAACTGCTTACGCACACGCCGCCCAATGCGCCCTGCGGGGTAGCATTCGCAAATCCATTTTCCTGTGTCGAGTTTTCGTACTGCCATAGATAAGGCCCCCATGAATGAGGGATTTATTTAACTGTGTTTTTGTCCAGTATTCAATGTATGGTTTTTAATTTTTATACTTTATCTTTTTCTTCAAATATTGCATTGATTTTTTCCATATCTAAATCATCAGACTGTGCAACCTGTTTTGTTAGTTTCTCAAAATCCCAACGTACAGATGTCATAACTATGGAGTAAATGTTGAAGACAAATGTTTTAAGACAAAGGAATAAATGTATTGAGCTTACCCCTACAAATATATAAATAATCTTGATGCATAGAGGGGTTAGTGAATGCAGCAAAGGGAATTCTTTCGCAAGATTTGAAATAAATCCATTTGCTTGACCAAATATTATTATTAACAGATAAAACAATCCGAATTTTATATAGGTTACGAAAATTTTTATAAATGCAAGGAAATTGTATTTTAAGGTTGTTAACTTTGTTTCTTTGTTGATATGTACAGCCATTCTTACGAACATTTCAGGTTTGCTTAAAGTAGCAAATATAGTGAATCCAGCAATAAGAAATCCTAAGATTGTGACTGAAAAATTAAAACTAAATGATGTCCATGTCCGTAAGTCTGTTTTCAGATGTACTAAGTTACTTTCAAGTATAAAAGCATTATATATAAAGATTAATGTTGCGAGAGAAATATAAACTTTATGACTGCAACTGGTTTTTATTTTTCGCGATAATGCTCTTAAATCCTTGAAGCTCTTTTCACTTGTTATTCCATCGGAGATATCTTTTTTAAGCATTACTGTAACCTTCTAAAAAGCGATTTAATGATTCTTCTTGCATTGTTTTCAGTTTTTCGCGGAATACATATCCTATCGTTAGCAACTAATTTTTTAAATTCTTCATAAGCCGTCTCTGTAGCATCATCAACATCTTTTGAAAGATCAGGTAACTCCACTAACAAACTGAAATCATTATTATTTCCTTGGCGTATATCGCCATTTTCATCGTATCCCTTTACACTAAAGTTTGAGTTTGCAAGAGATGTTGCTGATTCAAGTTCTGAAAATACCTTAGCTTGATTAAGACCATCGGTCGGGTTTGAAAAAATAACCCTGGTATTTTCACTATCAATACCGGAGCTTTTATCTCCGAACGTTTGCCAGAAAAAATCATCATTGTCAATCTCTTCCTTGTTTGTTGGGAGGAGTTTGATGGACAATCTATTAATTTCTTCAAAGGAGTCAATAAACTCTTCCAGTGTTTCTTTGTCTGTTAAAGTTGTTATTCTTAGTTTTGGAGATGGGCAGTCGTTTTTTAAACTTTTTTTAGTTAATCTTTTAATTTTAGGGTTTTTCCTGCGGGAGCTCTTGTTTTCCTCAACCTGATTATTTATATATTCAGTCCAGCTTTCCATCAAACAGTATTGACTAGTGCTCTGAAAGTTTTCAATTGTAGGTGCTCCAGATACCTCCTTGCAAAAAATTAGACGGTGGTTATTTAATATTAATAGAAAGAATGAGCTGGGTGCAGTGTCTAATTCTTCGTAGTCTTCTAATAGGGTATCTCCTTCGAAGACTTGATCTCTTGTCAGTACTGTATTTTTAATGATTCTTCCACAAATTCCCACGACAGGTTTTGTTTTATTATCATCCAATACTACCATTTTTGTATCAATGAAGAAAAAGTCTGTCTTATCTCCTATGTGTCTAATGTATTTACGTTCAGAGAAAGAGGGTGTTACTATTTCATTTATATAATCAAGTAGAACGTTTTCAGAACCAAATTTAAGTGTGTAATTTCCAAACTCAAGTTTTTTTGTAAATTTCATTATCAGCAATCCATTGGTGTTATTGTGAAAATTATTTTGGAGTTAAATGAAATGTCATCTTCTTTACACTGGAAGGATGTAAATGAATTCTCGACATTAATCTTACCGTTTGGTATCTTAGTAATCTTGCGTAAAGATAACTCGTTGTCAATACCCACCAACCATAGGCCGTCTCGAACCCCGAATTCAGCATTACTAATAATGTAGTTTATATTTGTTGAATAATCCTTGAGAAGGATTGGGTTGGCAATTGTAGCCGGTATTATCTTTTCATCGAAGTGGCTGTTCCCGTTCTCAATCAAATTACCATCTTTAAGTATTAAGTATGGGATTTCTATGCCGCTGCCCATTTTTGTTTGTGCATTCTTAGGGCCAACTCCAAATGTTAACCATTTCAAAGAAAAACCAGTTTCAAGTGCACACTGAATAATCCAATCTGCAGGGAAAGTATCCCGCATGTACCTATTGGCTAAAGTACTTTTTGACACTTCCAGATGATCCGCCAGTGCTTGCCGCGTCGTAAAACCATACGCCTCTACCAATCGTTCAATCGCAGCTTTTCCACCCTGATTGGGATTTATTTTGATCTCATTTGGGTACTTTGATGTTGACATATCTCTTATGCGATCCTAGTATCTGTTTTGTTCCCATTTGGGGACTTGTCACGATTACAAACGGCTCACCACAAGCCAATAGGAGATGTTGCATCATGACCCCTAATATTTCAATCACTCTGAACACACCGCACGTCACAATTGAACGCTATAGCGAGCTAACTGGGCTGCCTGTTGACACCATAAACGACATGCTTGCAGATGGTCGGTTGCCTCGCCATCGCCTGCGTAAGGATAAGAAGCGTGAAAAGGTAATGATTAATATCGTCGCTTTAACCGTTGATGCACTCTCAGATTGCCATGTGACTATCAACTAGTTCCATTTTGAGACTTCGCGGAGTAACTGACTATGTTTGACTATCGCATATCAAAACATCCCCATTTCAATGAAGCCTGCCGGACTTTCGCTTTGCGTCACAACATGTCGAAACTTGCAGAGCGTGCGGGTATGAACGTTCAAACCCTGCGTAATAAGCTCAATCCGGAGCAACCGCACCAGCTCACAGCGCCGGACATATGGCTGCTGACCGATCTCACCGAAGACTCAACGCTGGTTGATGGATTTCTGGCGCAGATTCATTGCTTGCCATGTGTGCCAACCAATGAAGTCGCACGGGAGAAAATGCCCCAGTACGTTCTAAAAGCAACCGCCGAGATCGGCCGTGTCGCTGCGAGTGCAGTTTCTGATGTTCAGCTAAATGCGACCACCCGCCGCCAAGTTGTCGAAAGCGTCAACTCCGTTACTCGGCTGATGGCGCTTACCGCTATTTCTCTGCAGGCGCGTTTACAGGCCAACCCTGCAATGGCAAGTGTTGTCGATACGATGACGGGCCTTGGTTCATCATTCGCTCTGAGCTGAGGTGCATATGCTGAACACTGAACCCTCATTTGCGTCGCTTCTCGTAAAACAAAGCCCGGCAATGCACTGCGGCCATGGCTGGATTATCGGGAAGGATGGTAAGCGCTGGCATCCGTGCCACTCGCAGGATGCGCTTCTGGCTGGCCTGTCCACTATAAAACAGGGGAAACCATGGCTATTGAAGGCCCTGCGGCGACTGTTCCACTAAGTCCCGGTAAACGCCTCGATGGACTGAACCATATCGCGGAGCTGAGAGCAAAAGTGTTTGGTTTGAATATTGAGCGAGAGATGGATCAGTTTATTAATGAGATGCGCGATCCACGCGACATTAACCACAAACAGAACGAGAGGGCACTGGCCGCCATATTCTTCATGGCAAAAATTCCGGCAGAACGTCACAACGTCAATATTAATGAGCTGACCACTGACGAAACGCGGGAGCTGATTAAAGCAATGAATCATTTTCGTGCAGTGGTGAGCTTATTTCCTAAACGGCTAACCATGCCGAGTTAACCCAAAAAACAAATTAATGGCGTAAACCCGCCGGGCATTCTTTTGCCCAAATTCAGGAGAATTGATTATGCGAAATAGTGAAACCCGCACCACAAAAACAGGACCAGATGATGCTGGTTTGTTCCAACTGTTTAACGAGACTCGGCTTGATGAACGTAAAAGCTGTGCCTTTGCCGTATCCATCCGCATGGAGGCACTGGCGATCCACATCCTGCAGAAGGAAATGACCGGAGTAGAGGCGGCGGAGTTGCTGCGCCGTGAAGTTGCCCGTTATGAAGCTGAATCACGTGGGGACTGGCACTGATGGCTGATTCCATGGATCTCGTACAGCAGCGCGTCGAAGAAAATCTGCAGCGTCATATTCAGAACGCCCGTGCCAGAAAGACAGGTACAGCCCGCGTTCTTTGCATCGACTGCGACGCGCCAATTCCAATAGCACGCAGACAAGCCATTCCGGGCGTGCAGTGTTGCGTGACGTGTCAGGAAATCGCAGAACTGAAAGGGAAACACTACACCCGAGGCGCGCTGTGAGCTTCGGAGTCTGTCAGTTATGCCTGAGTTAATAAAAGACAACGGCGGCCCAACTGAGGCTGACGGGGTTTTCTCATGGAATGCCCCGAAAAAAGCAATTAATCCCTATCTGGACCCGGCGGACGTTGCGCCGGTGTCCGCGCTTTCAAACCTGATCACTCTCTACGCTGCGGACAACGAGCAGGAACAGCTGCGCCGCGAGGCGCTGAATGATGAGGTCTGGGAACGCTATTTCTTCAATGAATCTCGTGATCCAGTTCAGCGTAAAATGGAACAGGACCAGCTCATCAGTCGCGCCAAAATGGCCCGTGAGCAGCAGCGCTTTAATCCCGATTTAGTCATTCTGGCTAACGTCAGCGCCGAACCTGCCCACGTCAGCAAACCTCTACTGGAGAGGATTAAGTTCTTCCAGGTGCTGGCGAGGCCGAAAGCATATTCCCGCTATCTCCGCGAAACCATCAGACCGTGTCTTGAACGGCTGGAGTGCGTGCGTGAAAGCCAGGTGTCTGCCTCGTTCCGGTTTATGGCGAGCCATGAAGGTCTGGAGGGGCTACTGATTCTGCCCGAAATGAACCAAGATCAGGTCAAGCGACTGTCCACGCTGGTTGCGGCGCACATGAGTCTCTGTCTCGATGCTGCCTGCAGCGATCTGTTTATGACTGATGACGTTAAGCCAGAACAAATCCGCCAGTCATGGGAAAAGGTGGCCGCTGAGGCTATGCGCCTTGATGTAATCCCACCTGCCTTCGAACAACTTCGCCGCAAGAAACGCCGTCGTAAGCCGGTTCCCTATGACCTTATTCCGGGTTCGCTGGCGCGTATGCTGTGTGCAGACTGGTGGTATCGCAAACTGTGGCAGATGCGCTGCGAGTGGCGGGAAGAACAGCTGCGCGCCGTTTGTCTGGTCAACAAAAAAGCGTCCCCGTATGTCAGCTATGAAGCCGTGATCCACAAACGCGAGCAGCGCCGCAAATCGCTGGAGTTCTTCCAGTCGCACGAGCTGGTCAATGCCGATGGTGACACGCTGGATATGGAAGACGTGGTTAACGCCAGTAGCAGCAATCCAGCGCACCGTCGCAATGAAATGATGGCGTGCGTAAAAGGCCTGGAGCTGATCGCCGAAATGCGCGGCGACTGCGCGGTGTTTTACACCATTACCTGCCCATCACGATTTCACGCCACCCTGAACAATGGTAGGCCTAACCCGAAATGGACTAGCGCGACGGTCAGGCAGAGCAGCGATTACCTGGTTGATACGTTCGCCGCATTCCGTAAGGCCATGCATAAGAGCGGTATGCGCTGGTATGGCGTGCGCGTGGCTGAGCCACATCATGATGGCACGGTGCACTGGCACCTGCTGTGCTTCATGCGCAAGAAAGAACGCCGCGCTATCAGTGCCTTGCTGCGTAAATTTGCAATCCGTGAGGACCGCGAAGAGCTGGGCAACAATACCGGCCCGCGTTTTAGTCTGAGCCGATCAACCCGCGCAAGGGCACGCCGACCAGCTACATCGCAAAATACATCAGTAAGAACATCGACGGCCGCGGGCTGGCTAACGAAATCAGCAAGGAAACAGGCAGATCACTGCGGGATAACGCTGAACACGTCAACGCCTGGGCATCGCTTCACCGCGTCCAGCAATTCCGCTTTTTCGGTATACCGGGCCGCCAGGCTTATCGTGAGCTGCGCTTGCTGGCAGGCCAGGCTGCGCGGCAGCAGGCAGATAAAAAAGCCGGTGCGCCGGTACTGGATAACCCGCGTCTGGATGCCGTGCTGGCTGCAGCCGATGCCGGGTGTTTTGCCACCTACATCATGAAACAGGGCGGCGTACTGGTTCCGCGTAAACATCACCTGGTCCGTACGGCTTATGAACTCAATGACGAGCCATCAGCCTATGGTGATCATGGCATCCGTATTTATGGCATCTGGTCCCCGATTGTTGAGGGCCGAATTTGCACGCACGCGATGAAGTGGAAAATGGTTCGTAAAGCCGTTGACGTTCAGGAGGCGACAGCCGACCAGGGCGCTTACGCCCCTTGGACTCGTGGCAATAACTGTCCCCCTGTTGAAAAAATGTACCAAGCAGGGGGCGAATTACCGGGCAGCAAAGAACCTGCAGCGCTACCGGACTTCGAAAACATGAGTAAAAAAGAGCTGCGTGAGCTGACAGCAAGGCTGCGGCTGGTCAAACCGAAGCGCCGTAAAGGCTACAAACAGGAAATTACGGAACACCAACGGCTGCAGCTTGATGCGGAGCTGCGGTCTAGAGGATTTGACGCGAGTGAAACGGAGGTGGATCTGCTTCTGCGTGGCGGAAGTCTGCCATCTGGGGCCGGGCTGCGCCTGTTCTACCGGAACCAGCGTCTACAGGAGGATGACAAATGGCGTCAGTGGTACTGAAAAATGCAGGAATGAGGTTATAGATTAATCAAAGGGTTAGCTGAGTAAAAAGTATTTCAGCTTTAAAATTATATGATGTACTGTATATATAAACAGTAATATTGGGAGGGAGTTGTGAACGATTTGTTCATGGAATCACTTGCACTGCAGCGGATAGAACTTATGGCCCGGCTGGTTGCCAGCTCAGATTGTAGCGATGACGATAAGGAGGTTGCCATTTCGTGGTTGTCAGAACTGACAAGCGAACTGGTGAACAGGTTAAATCAGTACGGGGTAGGTCAGGATGAATGTAAGCATTAATCGTTTTGTTCTCTGTGAAATTCCCTCCCACAGAGCGCACTTGATGTTGAGAAGATAGTGCATGTCTATGGTGCATGGATTCGCATGATCCAGAAAGGATCGCAACGGGCCAGAGCCGCCAGTACTGGCGGGCTTTCTGGCCTATCATGCACCTGCATGAAAACCACTCCATAAAGCGGGCAGGCGTGGCGGGGATACGAGCGCGCGCTGGCATCAATGATCAAGTTGCTAGCCAGCATAAGTTATCAATGATATTTTCAGATGAATCTTACTTAGGGTATCTATGCTATAAAACTGTACTTAAGGACGCTGCATGAAAGTTAGTTTCGATGTTGTGATAAAAAGTGGGAATGATGATGTTGACATGGAGTATGGTATTAAAACTCTTGGAGGTACTTCAGAGGTGACTTGCTTACTTGCAGAGGCAATCCTCCGAAAGAGAATTATCCAACGCAGAACACATGTTAACCCTGCAAGGGCAGTCCTTAAACAAAGTTTTAAAAGCTCCTATGGTCAGAACTTTGACGTCGTGGTATCTGAGCCTGCTTTAGTCTCTGAGTTAAATAAAATGGGTAGAGCAGTATTTTCTGAAGTAATGAGTTACTTTATATCTGAGTCTCTTTACCTTGAAACTAGGCAGGTTTCACAAAAAGCAGCTACCATTATTAATGGGTTGGGGGATATTGAAGATGAGATTATAGGTAGAATTCGGTCTCCACTTAAGAGAATGCATGAAGTTAACGTTAAAAGAGGATATGATGTTGAACTAAACTATAAGAAACCACTCCCTGCAGGAAAACAAAGAATAGCCGAGCTTAATGCAACGACGCGAGTTAATCTATTTCAATCACGTATTGCTAATGTACAAATACAAATTACAGCTATCATCACTCGATTTAACTCAAGGACAGGTAATGGAAGGTTAGTTTTGCAAGGTGAAAATGATACAGTACCGTTCGGTTTTTATATGCCGCTAAAAACTATACAGAGAAGGCAGAAAACTAAAATATCTGGGAATTTACATATCAATAATGGTAAAAACGAAGAGGAGTTTGTTTATCTTACTCTCACAGTTAGCCGCGTTACGATCCTGAGTGGTGAGACCATAAAATACTTAATCCACACGGTAGAGTAATATGATAAAAATATTGAGTTTATTGATAATAGGCTTAGTGTGGTTGTCTTATTATCTGAATTTTGGGCTTGATGGAGAGTTGTCAAGTAAAACTGATGTCTGGGGGCAGTTTGGTGATTATGTAGGTGGAGTAGTTAATCCTATTTTAAGCTTTGTTACAATTTATTTGCTTATCCAGTCTTTAACCTTACAACGTGAAGCAAATTCGACATTGGTTAATGAAATACAGCGGCAGGAACGATTGGAAAAATATAAGAAATTTGAGGTGAGGTTTTTTAGTTTACTAGAGGCTCAAGATATAAACTTCACGAAGTTCAAGATCTCAGTTTCTGGAAATGCAGACGATGATAATGAAGGTAGTAGTAATTCTGATGTTTTTATGCCGAAGGTAAGTATATTAAAGGCGCATGAGGCGGTTGATTATATAGATAATTCACTAGCGGTATTGGTCCGAGAACAGGTTGATAGGAGTGATATTATTGAATGGCTTAATGATTTGGATCTTCATGATTGTTTTTTCTCAGTATCGAGGCGGTTTTACTTGATGCTTAAATTGATTAATGAAAAAGTTGATATTGATGAGCGTGAAGAGCAATATGAGGCATTGTTAAATCTAACAGATACGAAGATTTTGATTCTTATCGCTATTCTAATTGAATATTTTGAATGGGATACGTTGGTTGATATTAAAAAAAGTGGCATTTTGAATAAGCCTGGCTTGGTTAATTATGTCGATAATTATAAGGATGCCCTATGAGTGGGCATCTTTATAATTTATTTATTTAGTTCATAGCCGGAAAATTTTATTATATCTTCATGTAACCATTTATTTAACTCTTCGAAGCGTTTCTGTAGAGGAATGAGTTCATTTCTTACGAAAACCAAACTGGCCTTTTCTACATCCCCAAACCCCCCAACATTGCTAGGCATAATCCCCATCATCTGCGGCGGTACACGGTGCGCTGCCATCATGTCATCCCGGCTCACGTTTTTGATATTCAGAAACTCATCCTTTGCCGCTACTTCTGACAGTGGGATGATCTGGATGCCGTCCTTTTTCCCGTTGGGGGAGTACATAAACAGATTACGAAAGTTACCCGGTCCTTTGGCACTTTTCATCGCATGGCGGATGTTGTTCACGTCCTCCTGGTTCTGCGCCGCGTCGGTCATATACATGATGAACCCGGCGTGGCTGCCGTTGATGTAATACTTACGGCGAAATAGCGTGGCGGACTCATTCAGCAGGGCAGAAGGAATAGCCGACAGGTATTCCGGCAGGCCGTAAATCTCTTGGTTGAGGTCCGGTTCCATCAGGTGAAAGATGCTGCCTTTGGTGAACTCATACGGCTGCGTGGTCATGCCGTACTGCACAAACCAGTAAGTGTCGAGGTCGATCCCGCGCCGGGTGTATTTCGCCAGCGATGGCTCCAGCGACAGAATGCCGCCCAGCCGGTTAGTTCTTTTCTCCAGATAGGCGTTACCAAACACCAGATAGTCCTGCACAAAACGGCTGAATGCCTGCTGGCTTAGCAACGGGTGCGGGATAAACGTGCTGGTCAGGATGTTGCGCTTAACCGCAATCGGTGAGCTGTGATGCACCGCGGCGCGGTAGGTGCGTGCCAGTCCGTCAAAACTCACTGGTGGCTCATACCATCTGTCCATCTGCACGCACTCCACATAATCCAGCAGTTCGCGGCGGTCCAGTACAGGAATGGGGTCGCCAAAGCTGAACGCCTGGGTAGTCGCTGTTTCATTGGCTTGTACGTCAGGTTGCATTGCATCTTGTGCGGTATTCTCAGTCATTAAAAAATCTCCACGATATTGCTGGTATTGGCGGATTCGCCCTGCAGCGGTTCGTTAAACAATACGTGCATCGTTGCCCAGGCCAAATCTGCGTGGCTGGCTTCTTCGCTGCGGCTGGCTTCGTAGGTGGGGCGGTTTCCGCTGGCGGTAGTGGCCCGGCGGATAGCCATGAATGACTGCGCAATGTCGGTATGACCGGCGTCAAACTCAATGCGGCGGTGGCTGATGATGTCGTATGCCTTGAGCACCAGGGCGTTTTTGACGTGGGGGTTATAGACAAACTCCCGGACGGCAGGGAAAAAGCCTTTAACGTTCTCATAGACGCCGTGACCGACGCCGGTGGAGTCAATGCCGATATAGGTCACGTTGTATTGCAGTGTGAGCTGGCGGATGGCTTCTGCCTGGGCGCGGAAGTCCATTCCCCGCCACTGGTGGCGCTCCAGTATGCGGAACTTGCCGCCGGGAACGGCAGGCGGAGCGATAACGACGCATCCGGCGCTGTCACCGTTCTGGGTGCCTTTCGCCGGGTCATATCCGATCCACACCTCGCCCCAGCCAAACGGACGCAAAGCAAGTGCATGAAAATCTTCCCAGACCTCCCAGCTGTCCACCATGCAGGCCTGCAGGTCGGAAAGCGGGAACACGGACGCGAGATCGTCAATAAACTCGCACATCAGCAGGTTCTGGTATTCGTCCGGGCTGTATTCCAGTCGCAGCTGGTCGAGGTCGAACAGGTTACAGCCGCCGCGCACGGCATCTTCCACCGTCACGATCTGCCTGAATTGACCATCAGCAGAAAGTAGGCCAGCCGCCAGCGCAGAGTGGGTCAGGTCGATATCTACACGGTCCGTTTTTGAGCGACCACGGTTATACAGCGCACCTGACCAGAAGGGATAGGCGCTGTGCGTCAGGCTGGACGGGGTGGAAAAATAGGTTTGCCGCCACTTTTTGTGCAGCGCCATACCGGAGGCGACTTTTCGCAGCTCCTGGAATTTCGGTATCCAGAAATATTCGTCAAGGTACAGGTTGCCGTGGTAGCTCTGCGCGGTGCGGGCGTTGGTCCCCAGAAAATAGAGCGTAGCACCGTTCGGCAGGACCATCGGATCGCCTTTCAGCTCTACATCGACCTCTTTGGCAAACTCAATGATGTACTGCTTAAACACGTGCGCCTGAGCTTTACTTGCTGACAGGAAAATTTGGTTGCGGCCAGTCACCAGCGCATCGATCAGAGCCTCACGCGCAAAGTAATACGTTGCCCCGATTTGGCGGGACTTCAGCACGTTGCGGATACGATGCTTTATCCCTGCTTCCCACCAGTGGCGCTGATATTCGAACATGCCAGCGCGGAAAATCCCTTCCAGCTTTTCGATCTGTTCGTCGCTGAACAGGTTTTTTTCAGGTGGTTTGCGGGGGCCTCGGTTGCGGTTTTCCACGTTCGGGTTTAAATCGGCCTCGTTGCCGCCGTTGTTAAATTTCCCGATGCGGGCGTGGCGTTCAGACTGACGCGCCAGCAGGTCGATTTCCTTAAAATCCTTCCCTTCTTTTTGTTCCTTCATGATCAGCTGGCAGTACCGTGCGGCGGTGGTGAGCTGCATCTGGTCAAGCGGACCGTAGCTGCCCCATTTGTCGCGCTTTTTCCAGCTGTGAACGGTTGCGGCTTTCTCGCCCAGCATTTCTGCAATGCGGGCTATGCGGTATCCCTGAAAATACAGCAGTAGTGCCTGCCGACGGGGATCGAGGTCTGCGGGAGTCAATGTTTTGTTCATGGCACAAGACTACGGTCTTGACAGAAGCCTTTCCCCGGCTGGCTTTTGTGTGGTTTACCTCACAAGGTCTGCGCGTTGTTTCACCCCCTCCATCACAGCAACCATAAGGCCTCACTGAGTTATTTGATGGAGTCGCTCAAATGGCAGTTAAAGCAAAACGCTTCCGCGTTGGTGTGGAAGGGGCAACAACGGACGGGCGCACCATCGAGCGTGCCTGGCTGGAGCAGATGGCGGCGAGCTATAACCCGCAGGTCTATACCGCGCTGATTAATCTGGAACACATCAAGGGCTACACCCCGGACAGTCCATTCCGCCGTTTCGGAACCGTGGATAAGCTGGAGGCTGAAGAAATTACGGACGGCCCGCTGAAAGGCAAAATGGCCCTGTATGCGTGGATCACCCCGTCAGCTGATCTGGTGGCGTATACCCGCAATCTGCAAAAGCTGTTTACCTCCATGGAGGTCAATACCAGTTTTGCTGATACTGGCAAAGCGTACCTGGTTGGCCTGGCAGCGACTGATGACCCGGCAAGCCTGGGTACAGAAATGCTGCAGTTTAGCGCCAGCGCCAAAAGCAACCCGCTGGCAGGGCGCAAACAAAGCCCGGAAAACCTCTTTACTGCCGCAGAAGAAACGCTGATCGAGTGGGAAGAGGTCCAGGGCGAAAAAACCTCCCTCTTTGCCCGCGTTACAGCGATGTTCACCAAAAAAGAGCAAACCGATGATGCGCGTTTTTCAGATGTGCATCGTGCTGTTGAGCTGGTCGCCACCGAGCAGCAGAGCCTGAGCGAACGCACCGATCAATCCCTCTCCGCGCAGGAGAAACGCCTTGCTGCGCTGGAAACCTCCCTTCAGGAGCAGCAGACCGCCTTTGCGGAACTGGAGCAGCAGCTGCAACAGGAAGACAGCCGCAAAGATTATCGCCAGCGCGCGCCGGGCGGTAACGCACCGGCAGGCACCCTGACCAATTGCTGATGGAGCATAAGAACCAATGAAAAAGAAAACACGTTTTGCGTTTAACGCCTACCTGCAGCAGCTGGCGCGCCTGAATGGCGTGGAAGTTGAGGAGCTGTCCAGCAAGTTCACCGTGGAGCCGTCTGTGCAGCAGACGCTGGAAGACCAGATCCAGCAGTCCGCCGCATTCCTGACCATGATTAACATCATTGGGGTGACTGAGCAATCAGGCCAGTTGCTGGGTCTGGGCGTTGGTAGCACCATTGCCGGGACGACTGACACGACCACGAAGGAGCGCGAACCAACCGATCCAACGGTCATGGTTGATGTTGAGTACAAGTGCGAGCAGACCAATTTTGATACGGTGCTGACCTACGCAAAACTTGACCTTTGGGCGAAATTCCAGGATTTCCAGGTGCGCATCCGTAACGCCATCGTCAAGCGCCAGGCGCTGGACCGCATCATGATCGGGTTCAACGGTGTGAAGCGTGCCAAAACCTCAAACCGCGCCGATAACCCTCTGCTGCAGGACGTTAATAAAGGCTGGCTGCAGAAAGTCCGCGAAGATGCGGCAGATTGCGTGATGGGCAGCACCACGGCAGAAGATGGCACCACCACCGCAGACCCGGTGAAGGTAGGCAAGGGCGGTAAATATGCCAACCTGGATGCGCTGGTGATGGATTCCGTCAATGAGCTGATTGACCCGATTTTCCAGGATGATGCTGATCTGGTCGTGATCTGTGGTCGTGAGCTGCTGTCTGACAAGTATTTCCCTCTGGTCAATAAGGAGCAGGAAAACAGCGAAAAACTGGCCGCTGATCTGATTATCAGCCAGAAACGCATGGGTGGCCTGCAGGCTGTCCGCGCCCCGTCATTCCCGGCTAATGCCGTGCTGATCACCCGTCTGGATAACCTGTCCATCTACTGGCAGGAAGATACCCGCCGTCGTTCGGTCATTGATAACCCGAAACGCGATCGCATCGAAAACTTCGAATCCGTCAATGAGGCGTATGTGGTGGAGGATTACCGCTGCGTGGCACTGGTGGAAAACATCACTATCGGCGATTTCAGCGCCGGAGCAGGGGAGTAACGCATGAGCCTGAGTCCCGCACGGCAGCACCGCCTGCGCGTTCAGGCTGAACAGGCCGCCCGTCAGGGCGGCAGTGTTCGCCATGCGTCGGGGTATGACCTGATGCTGCTGCAGCTGGCGGAGGACCGCCGCCGCCTCAAGGGGGTGCAGTCCACCGTGAAAAAGGCACAAATCAAGGTGGAGCTGTTACCCAAATATACCGCCTGGGCGGATGGTGTTCTGGCAGCCGGTGGAGCGCAGCAGGATGACGTGCTGATGTTTCTCATGCTCTGGCGTATCGATGCCGGTGATTTTGCCGGCGGCCTGCAGATTGCTGCGCACGCTCTCAAACACGGCTGGGTGATGCCGCAGGCGCTGGGCCGCCGCAACGTGCAGACCGTTGTCGTGGAAGAGCTGGCAGACCAGGCGGAAGCCGCACAGCGCATGAAGGCAGAATTCCCTGCTGACGTGCTGCTGCAGGCACTTTCACTGACGGATGCGCTGGATATGCCGGACCAGTCCCGCGCCCGGCTGCATAAAGCCATCGCTGCCGTGATCAGCGAGTCCCGCCCGGCAGCTGCCCTGAACCACTACACGTTTGCATTGCAGCTCGATCCCCGCTGCGGTGTGAAAAAAGAAAAAGAGCGGCTGGAGCGCCATTTGCGTAACAGCCACTGACGGAACGTGCCCCGCGCACGGGCGGCACGGGATGGCGACAGGCAGCGCCTTATCAAAATCCCGTTCACCGCCCACCTTTTCAGGAGAAAACCCGCATGAGATTTGTTGCGCCAGAACAGGCGCCGGAACAGGCGGAGGTCATCAAAAACACCCCATTCTGGCCTGATGTGGATTTGTCGGAGTTTCGCAGCGTGATGCGAACGGATGGCACGGTGACGTCGCCGCGTCTCGGGCAGCTTATCCGGTCTGCTATGTCGGAGGTCAACGCGGAGCTGTACGAATTCCGCAAGCGCCAGCAGTTGCTGGGATTCCAGACCCTGGCAGACGTACCGGCGGAGGTGCTGGACGGCAAAAGCGAGCGCATCCACCACTACCATAACGCTGTGTATTGCTGGGCGCGTGCCCAGGTGAATGAACGTTACCAGGACTATGACGCCACGGCATCCGGCGTCAAACGGGGCGATGAGCTGGCGGAAGCCAGCGGCGATCTGTGGCGTGATGCCCGCTGGGCAATCAGTAGGGTGCAGGATGCACCCCACTGTACGGTGGAGCTGATCTGATGAAAGTGCGTGCGTACCAGGGTGACACGGTGGATGCGCTTTGCTGGCGTCATTACGGGCGCACGCAGGGCGTCACAGAGCAGGTACTGCAGGCAAATCCGGGGCTGGCTGAGCATGGCCCTTTTTTACCTCACGGGCTGCAGGTGGAGCTGCCGGATATTGCAACCACTACCACGGTGCAGACCGTCCAGTTATGGGACTGAATTATGACGCTTGAACGGATCAGCGCCTTTATTACGTACTGCATCGCTGTACTGCTGGCGTGGATGGGCGATTTATCGCTAAAGGACGCATCTACGGTGGGCGGTGTGCTGATTGGTCTGCTGATGCTGGCGATCAACTGGTACTACAAACACAAAACCTATCAGCTGCTGCGCGGCGGGAAGATAACTCAGGGGGAATATGAATCCTTCAATCGTTAAGCGCTGCCTGGTGGGGGCAGTGCTGGCCATCGCTGCCACGCTGCCCAATTTCCAGCAGCTCCACACCTCAGTGGAGGGGCTGAAGCTGATTGCTGATTACGAGGGATGCCGCCTGCAGCCGTACCAGTGCGACGCTGGCGTGTGGACCGACGGCATCGGTAACACCTCCGGTGTGGTGCCGGGGAAGACCATCACAGAGCGGCAGGCGGCGGGGAACTTCATCACCAACGTATTACGGGTAGAAACCGCGCTGGCGCGGTGTGTCCTGGTGAACGTGCCGCAGTACGTTTATGACGCCCTGGTGTCGCTGGCGTTCAACGTCGGCACGGGCAATACCTGCAGCTCAACCATGGTGAAGTTTATCAATCAGAAGCGCTGGCGCGATGCCTGCTATCAGCTGCCGCGCTGGGTATATGTCAAAGGCATATTTAATCAGGGGCTGGATAACCGCCGCGGGCGGGAGCTGGCCTGGTGCTTAAAAGGAGCATAACGAAATGAAGAAGAAATTTATCAGTGGGTTGCTTTCTGTGCTGTACGCGGCGTTGATGATTTTAAGTCTCTTTGTCCCAAACGGCATGGCCTCAGCGCTGGTCACCGCATTGACCTGGGTCGCCTGTTTGCTGGTCTGGGTGGCGGTGCTGTTTTGCCTGGCTGGGTGGTATGCGGGTGGCATTCATCGGGAAGAGGCAACGCAGGCGCTGACCCGCTTTTTCAGTACGCCAGGAAACCAGGTGATCAGATGGGCCAGGCGTTCGCTGCTTGTGATTTTTCTCGCCTTTACGGGCCACGTTATCACCCTGGCATTTTATCTGCTGACGCTGGTCGCGCTTAAGGTCCTGCGTGCGCAGGTTGTTGATGCGCAGCCGGTGACGGTATGACGCACGCGCTGGCGGTTATTCTGGCGCTCGTACTCGCGGCGCTGGGCTGGCAGTCATGGCGACTGAATGAGGCCAGTCACACCATCGATCAGCAAGGCAGGGCCCTGAAAACGGCTGGCGACAAACTGGCAAAAACGAACAGCCAGCTCATCGCCCTGTCTATCCTGTCAGAAACCAACAACCGGGAACAGGCGCGGCTTTACGCGGCGGCAGAAAGTACAAACGCGCTGCTGCGGGGTCGCCAGCGCCGGATTGAGGAGCTAAAACGTGAAAACGAGGATTTGCGCCGCTGGGCTGGTACTCCTTTGCCTCCTGATATTATCAGGATGCGCGAACGTCCGGCCCTCGCCGGAGGTGCAGCTTACCGTGAATGGTTGTCCCAGGGTGACGCAATGCCGCCTGGAAAAGTCAGCGGCCAGCACTAACGGCGATTTACTAGCGGCACTGGATGAGGCAGAGGCGGCCTGGTCAATCTGTGCTGACAAGGTGGACGCGATAATTTCCTGCCAGGAGCGAAACAGTGAACAAACCTCAGTCCTTACGCCTCGCCCTGAATAAAGCCGTGGCATATGTCCGGGACAACCCGGACAAGCTTCATTTATTCGTGGATAACGGATCGGTGGTGGCGACCGGCACAGCGTCGTTGTCCTGGGAGTATCGCTATACCCTTAACGTGGTGGTCGTGGATTTCAGCGGCGATCAGGGATTACTGATGGCTCCCGTGCTGGCCTGGCTGATGGAGAATCAGCCCGATGCAATCCTTAACCCGGAACTGCGTGAAAAGCTGTTTACGTTTGAGGTCGATATCTTGCGCAATGATATCTGCGATATCAGCCTGAACCTGCAGCTGACAGAGCGCGTGATCGTCAGTGCTGAGGGTGACGTGTCCAGCGTTGAAGCTGTGCCGGAACCGGACGAACCGGACGAAATGTGGGCGGTGCGCCGTGGCTGAGCTACAGGAAGTTGACGCCTGGTTAGATGCGCTGCTGGCGGGGCTGGAGCCTGCCGCACGTAAGCGAATGATGCGGGAGCTGGCGCAGCAGTTGCGCCGCAGCCAGCAGAAAAATATCAGGATGCAGCGTAACCCGGACGGTACGGCATACGAACCACGGCGGGTAACGGCACGCACGAAAACTGGCCGCATACGTCGGCAAATGTTTGCCAGACTCCGCACCGCAAAATACCTGAAAGCTGTTGCCACCCCGGACTCTGCTAGTGTCGAATTTGAGGGCAGGGTGCAGCGTATTGCCCGCGTTCATCATTACGGTCTGCGTGACCGTGTCAGCCGCAGGGGGCCGGAGGTGAAGTATTCAGAGCGCCAGTTACTCGGCATCAATGACGAAGTGGAGGACATCACACGCGATACCTTGCTCTACTGGTTAATAGGGTGAATTTAAATGACTAGTTAGAAGTAGGTTATATGTTTAATTATCACTTTTTAAGTTTTCTTGATAAATAAAATAAACCTGCAATACAAATTATTAACAGTGTGACTGATATTGAATTGTGCACACTCCATTTTTCTGGATCTATTACTGATAACATTAATAAAATAACAGAGGCAATGCCAAGCATTATTGGTTCTACTGCTTCATCGGGGCCTTTGGTTATTAACATAAAAGCAAGTTGGAATCCACAGGAAACAGCTAAAGCTTTTGCTACATAACTAAGTGTCTTTATCTCTTTTATATGTGTTAAAAACTTATGATCTGATAAAAAATTAGGGTGTAAGGTGTCGATTATTTCAACACCACCTTTTACAAGTAGGAAAATAGTCAAGGCTGCAAAAATCAATCTCTGACAAAAAAACTGTATTCTATTGGCTGATATTTCTGCTGGGTTTAGAGACTCATCAGAAGTATTAGTGGTTGGATCGTCAGATTTATATTTAAAAATATTTTTGATATCTAT
>OJKA01000306.1_pt1 | contig 20691 bp, 19 predicted proteins | sample 1596451 | NCBI WGS metagenome assembly OJKA01 (sample SAMEA4350155, study PRJEB24818) | metagenome | biome: human; feature: gut; material: faeces | place: Denmark | collected 2013-09 | reverse complement strand
ATAGATTCATCAACAGGAGGAATGATATGAAAAAAGCACTATTAGGGAGTGTATTGGCTTTAACAGTAGCAAGCTTCGGCGCATCTGCGGCAGATATGATTTCCAAGGATGAAGCGCACCACTTCAAGCTTGAATACCTTGGTAATGTATCTGTAGGGGCTTCAGGTGGACAAATTTCTTCACCTTCAGATCTTCATCAAAAACTCTCAAAACTGGCAGACGAGAAGGGCGGAAAATACTACGTCATCATCGCTGCCCGCGAGCATGGCCCTAACTTCCAGGCCGTCGCAGAAGTCTTTAAATAATTTTCTCGGATAACACAAAAACCCGCTTATGGCGGGTTTTTGTTTACAGACAGCCAAAAAAATGCCCCTGATGCGGGGCGAGTGTGAGTCAAAACTTTTCTTATGTTTATCTGTTTTGTGCTCTAAGGCTTTGGGACAATAACACCCTGTTCAAATAATGCAATCCAAATGCATATTTAAATGCGACGGCAGCATACGTTACACAGATAGTCTACTCTTTACATACAGTTATGGTGAAAGGCAGTTAATCGTTAGCTGTCGCCTGCTGGAGAATGGAAACAGTAAACGGTTGCAAGAGGTAAACATGAACGTTGACGCACTGACGCAAAAGGCAGAAGAAGAAATTTCAGCGCTTATAACCAAAAAAATTTCAGAGTTACGTAAAAAAACAGGGCAGGAAGTGTCTGAAATTGAGTTTATCGCTCGTGAAGCCATGACAGGCCTCGAGGGATATGAGGTAAAAATCAAACTTATTTAATCAAAATTATTACCTGTTTCGGGACACTGGATAAAGCAGAGCGGCAAACGTCAGCCAGGACTATCCTGCGCGTGGCAGGATTAAAGCCCAAAAAGCCCGGTGACGCTGCGCTTACCGGGCCTACAATTAACGCAATCCACAGGCCGGGCAGGGCGTAGCCGCCACCCGGCTTACCAGGCTTACACTATCGCGTTCGGGCACGCTTCGCCCTTTTCGAGTTGACGCAAATTCCCCAGCGTGGTTTCCGAAATGCTGATCAGCGCTTCGGCGGTCAGGAACGCCTGGTGTCCTGTGAACAACACGTTGTGACAGGCAGACAGGCGACGGAACACGTCGTCCTGGATCACGTCATTAGATTTATCCTCAAAGAACAGATCGCGTTCGTTCTCATACACATCCATACCCAACGCGCCGATTTTTTGCGTTTTCAACGCTTCGATAGCCGCCTGAGAGTCGATCAGCCCGCCGCGGCTGGTATTGATGATCATCACGCCGTCTTTCATCTGGTCGAACGCCGACTGGTTAAGCAGATGATAGTTCTCCGGGGTCAGCGGACAGTGCAGGGAGATAACGTCAGACTGCGAGAAGAGCGTTTTCAAATCGACATACTCCACGCCCAGCTCCAGCGCAGCGGCGCTTGGGTACGGATCAAACGCCAGCAGGCGCATGCCAAATCCTTTCAGGATGCGAAGGGCGGCCACGCCAATTTTGCCGGTACCGATCACGCCTGCGGTTTTACCGTACATGGTAAAGCCGGTCAGCCCTTCCAGAGAGAAGTTAGCATCACGGGTTCGCTGATAGGCACGGTGAATACGACGGTTGAGCGACATCATCATCCCGACGGCATGTTCTGCCACGGCTTCCGGAGAATAGGCCGGGACGCGAACAACCTTCAGACCCAGCTCTTTGGCGGCATCGAGATCGACGTTGTTAAAGCCCGCGCAGCGCAGGGCAATGTATTTCACGCCCTGTTTTTTCAACTCTTCCAGCACCGGTCGGCTACCGTCGTCGTTAACGAAGATACACACGCCTTCGCAGCCGTGGGCGGTTTTAGCCGTCTTTTCAGTTAGCAGAAAGTCGAAAAATTCAAGATCGAAACCGTACGTCTCGTTAACATGTTGCAGATACTTTTTGTCGTACTGCTTTGTGCTATATACCGCGAGTTTCATAAGACTTTCTCCAGTGATTTTGGAACCACGTTAGCATGTTTAAAATTATCTTACAATTTTTCAAAATTCATTGAAATCAATAAGTTCTATGAATTATTGTAGAGCATCTACTCTTAAAAATGGCATTACCTTCAACTGACTGGCTAAACATGCGACAATGAGCGGCAAGAACGGCTTATTTTTTTCGCAAAATCAGGATATTAACTGCCCATGAAGGGTAAATACAAAGCCGCAATCGCGCTATTACTGCTGCTATTTCTTGTGCCGCTGACGCTGCTGATGACGCTCGCCCAGTGGGTACCCACGCTCGCCGGGATCTGGCTCCCCGTTGGAACGCGCATCGCGTTTGAAAAAAGCCCACGGCTCACGCGCCACGCCCTGATCATCCCCGATCTCCGCTATCTGGTAGAAGAGTGTGAAATTGCCCGCGTGGAAAACGTGACTCTGTCACACCCCAGCCGCTGGGATCTGGATATTGGCGCACTTGAACTTAACTCTGTCTGCCTGAGCAAATTACCGCAATCGGCGCCATCTACGGTGGCGCCGAAAACGCTGGCGCAGTGGCAGGCCATCCTGCCCAACACCTGGCTGACCATCCATCGCTTTACCCTTTCTCCCTGGCAGCAGTGGGAGGGTGAGCTGCATGCCTCACTGACGCCAGCCCGCCAGGACATCACCTATAAAGGCGAGCAGGTGAGCATTAAGGGGCATTTACGCGGCCAGACCCTTTCCATCAGCCAGTTCGATGTGCAACTGCCGGATCAGCCGCAGCCCGTGAAGCTGGTCGGTGAATTCACCCTGCCGCTGGTGCCGGACGGCGTGCCGGTGAAAGGGCATACGGTCGCGACCTTTAACGTGCCACAGTTATCCTCGCTGGTCGATGCCGATCTGGACTGGGAGGACAATCAGGGCCAGCTGGTGGTCATGGCGCGGGACAACCCCGATCCGCTGCTCGATTTACCGTGGCAGATCACCGCTCAGCAGTTGACCATCAGCGACGGACGCTGGAACTGGTTAGCCTCCGGCGTGCCAATGAGCGGACGCGTCGGGCTGAAAGTGGATAACTGGCAGCAGGGGCTGGAGAAAGCCACCTTCACGGGGCGGCTCAACGTGCTGACCCAGGGGGATGCGGGTAAGGGCAACGCGGTGCTGAATATCGGTCCCGGCTCGCTCAGTATGGATAACAGCGCTATGCCGCTGCACCTGAGCGGGGAAGCCAAGCAAAACGATCTGATCCTGTATGCCAGGCTCCCGGCGATGCTGACCGGCAGCCTTTACGATCCGCAGCTTACGTTTGAACCCGGCGCTTTATTGCGCTCGCGCGGGCGCATCATCGACTCGCTGGATATCGATGAGATCCGCTGGCCGCTGGCGGGCGTGAAGCTCACGCAGAAGGGCGTGGACGGCCGCCTGCAAGCCATTCTGCGGGCGCATGAAAACCAGATGGGCGATTTTGAGCTGCATCTGGACGGCCAGGCTAACGACTTTTTACCGGACAACGGTTTGTGGCAGTGGCGCTACTGGGGTAAAGGGAATTTCACGCCAATGAACGCGCGCTGGGATGTCCGGGGAACCGGGGAGTGGCGCGACAACGTTATCGAACTGACCGATCTTTCCACGGGGTTCGACAAATTGCAGTACGGTACGATGCTGGTCAGCAAGCCGCGCCTGGTGCTGGATCACCCGGTGCGCTGGTCGCGGGACCCGGATAACCCCACCTTTAGCGGCGCGCTCGCGCTCAATGCCGGGCAAACAAGCTTTTCAGGCGGAAGCGTGCTGCCGCCGTCCGTTTTGACCTTCAGCGTTGACGGGACAGACCCGACGGTGTTCCAGTTTAAAGGGAACCTGCATGCGGACGACATCGGCCCGGTCCAGGTGAATGGACGCTGGGACGGCGAACGTCTTCGCGGTCAGGCCTGGTGGCCAAAACAGTCTCTTACGGTGTTTCAGCCGCTGATCCCGCCAGACTGGAAAATGACCCTGCGCGGCGGCGAAATGTACGCGCAGGTGGCTTTCTCCGCGGCGCCCGATCAGGGGTTTGAGGCCGGGGGGCACGGGGTGCTGAAAGCGGGCAGCGCGTGGATGCCGGATAACGAGATCAACGGCGTGGATTTTGTTCTGCCGTTCCGCTTAAGCCAGGGCACCTGGTCGCTGGGCACGCGCGGGCCGGTAACGTTACGAATCGACGAGGTGAAAAACCTGGTCACAGCCCGAAATATCACCGCGGATCTCCAGGGCGATTATCCCTGGACCGAAGCGAACCCGCTCCTGCTCACCAACGTGAAGGTGGAAGCGCTCGGCGGGAAAATCACCATGCAGCAGTTGAGAATGCCGCAGCACGATCCGGCTTTACTGCGCGTGGATAATATATCCTCCAGCGAACTCATAAGCGCGGTGAATCCGAAGCAGTTTGCCATGTCCGGCCCGGTGAGCGGCGCGCTGCCGTTCTGGCTGGACAATGAAAAATGGATCATTAAAGATGGCTGGCTGACCAACCCGGGGCCGATGACGCTGCGCATCGACCAGGACACGGCGGATGCCATTGTGAAAGACAATATGGTTGCAGGGGCGGCGATCAACTGGCTCCGCTATATGGAAATTTCGCAGTCGTGGACAAAACTCAATGTGGATAATCTGGGTGTGTTAACCATGCAGGCGGCCATTAAAGGCACCAGCCGCGTCGAAGGTAAAAGCAGTTTCGTAAATCTGAATTACACCCATGAAGAGAACATTTTTACCCTCTGGCGCAGCCTGCGCTTTGGGGACAATCTGCAAACATGGTTTGAGCAACATGCGGCGATACCCCTTCTCCGCGGTTCGACAGGCAAGGAAAGTGAGGAACAACAATGAAAAAGAGAGCTGGTGTACTCACCGTGGCCGTCGTCGCGCTGCTGTCAGGCTGCACGCCGCGCATTGAAGTGGCGGCGCCCAAAGAGCCGATCACCATCAACATGAACGTGAAAATCGAGCATGAAATCCATATCAAGGTGGATAAAGACGTTGAAGCCCTGCTGAAATCCCGCAGCGATCTGTTCTGAGGATGTCATGAAACGATTAGCTCTGATGTTACTGGCGCTGGGGATGAACGTTCACGCCGCCACGCTTACGCTCAACGATGCGCGTGCCCAGGGGCGCGTAGGGGAAACCCTGAGCGGCTATCTTGCGCCCGTTCAGCACGACGCTGAAACCCTGGCGCTGGTGAACCGTATCAACGCCGCACGCACGGAAAGTTACCAGCAGCTGGCTGACAGTAATAATTTGCCCGTCGACGAGGTGGCGAAGATGGCGGGACAAAAGCTGGTGGCCCGCGCGCAGCCGGGTGAGTACGTGAAGGGAATTAACGGCAAGTGGCTGAAAAAATAGCTAGCGATAACGCCTGCGGTATTCGCCCGGCGAAACCCCGAAACGCTGCTTAAAGGCGGTGGAAAAATGGCTATGGTCGGTGAAACCCCAGCTGTAGCCAATCCCCGCCAGCTTTTCGTCATCGCTGATGGAACGCAGCGCCTGAGCGCATAAATCGAGGCGACGGTTCTTAATATACTGCGCTACCACCAGCCCTTTCCCGGCAAACATGCGGTACAAGCTACGCACGGACATGCCGCTCTCTGAAGCTATCCACTCCGGTCTTAACGCCTCCGACTGAATATGATCATCAATCAGGGACAGAACGTGGCGGAACTGACGCTCCTTGCGCGGCAGCACCTCGTCACGCTGCTGGAAGGCCGGACGCAGCAGACACACCATCGCCTCAAGCGCCGCTTCGCTTTCACTGGCGCTGAGATCGGCATTGCCCATGCTCTCCTGTAGCAGTCGGTAGCTCAGCTGTACGGTAGGCAGACTGCGGGAGAGGGGCAGCGCGCATCTCACTTCCTGAAAACGCGCGTGTTGCTCAATGATTTGTCGCGGGAGCAGCAGCGAAATCTGGCGGGAACGCTCCTGCCAGTAAATGGAGCACGGGCGGGAGGCGTCAATCAGCGTGATATCCCCGGCTTTCAGCATCGCGCGCTGGTCGTCCTGTTCGATTCCGGCGCTGCCTTCCAGCTGAAACACGGTGTAGAACCAGGCGTCGTTGCCGTTTTTGATCTCCTGACGGGTGCGAAACAGGTTAACGCCTGCGGCGGTCACCGTGCTCAGCTTCAGACTTTGGGTGTAGCTGGTTTCCAGCTCGCCGAGAAACGCCCCCTCTAACGGACGTGCCGCAAAGCGCCCACAAACCTGGTTAATTTGCGCCAGCCACTGCTGAAAATTGTCCTGTTCGCTTGCACACGCCATTGATGTTCTCGCTGCACCGTCACTGTTTTCGCATTGTTGCATTTATGTTGCATTTTGTCAGGGCTACGAGGCTGACTATAGGAAAGAACACTCAACGGTTACAGCGATATAAGCGGGAATTATCACGATTTGCGGACCCTGTCACAGCTGGCAAAGCGAATGTCACACAGACAAAAGCAGGAATGCGAATCCCCTCTTAGACTGCATACACACCCTGCGAAGCATAACGAAGGAGTATTCTATGTCCGAATCACACGTCGCCATCCTGCCGGGCGTGCAGCAGTTTTTAGATCGCCAGCACGGCCTGTGGATCGAAGGGCGTCAGGCGGCATCCGATAGCGAAAAGCGTCTGAACGTCTACAACCCGGCGACCGGAGAGGTTATTGCCTCTACCGCCGATGCCAGCGTCGATGATGTCGATCGTGCGGTGATGTCTGGCTGGCGCGCCTTTGTCGCCCGAAGCTGGGCCGGACGGCTGCCGGCAGAGCGGGAACGCATCCTGCTGCGGTTTGCGGATCTGGTGGAACAGCATGGCGAAGAGCTGGCACAGCTCGAAACCCTGGAGCAGGGGAAATCGATTAACATTTCCCGCGCCTTCGAGGTGGGCTGCACACTGAACTGGATGCGCTACACGGCAGGGCTGACCACCAAAATTGCCGGTAAAACCCTCGATCTCTCGATTCCACTGCCGCAGGGCGCGCGTTATCAGGCGTGGACGCGTAAAGAGCCGGTGGGAGTCGTGGCGGGGATTGTGCCGTGGAACTTCCCGTTGATGATTGGCATGTGGAAAGTGATGCCCGCGCTGGCGGCAGGTTGCTCCATCGTGATCAAACCGTCGGAAACCACGCCGCTCACCCTGTTACGGGTGGCGGAACTGGCGAGCGAGGCGGGGATCCCGGAGGGTGTGTTCAACGTGGTGACCGGCAGTGGCGCCGTCTGTGGCGCGGCGCTGACCTCGCACCCGCGCATTGCCAAAGTGAGCTTTACCGGTTCGACGGCGACGGGCAAGCAGATTGCCCGCGCGGCGGCGGACACGCTAACGGGCGTGACGCTGGAGCTGGGCGGCAAAAACCCGGCCATCGTGCTGAAAGATGCCGATCCGGCGTGGGTGATTGAAGGGCTGATGACCGGCAGCTTCCTGAACCAGGGGCAGGTCTGCGCGGCCAGCTCGCGCATTTATATTGAGGCTCCGCTGTTCGACACGCTGGTCAGCGGGTTTGAACAGGCCGTGAAATCCCTCAGCGTCGGGCCGGGCATGTCGCCGGAGGCGTTTATCAACCCGCTGGTGTCGCGCGCCCACTGCGATAAGGTTCAGGCGTTCCTGGATGAGGCGAAGGCGCACAATGCGGAGCTGATCGCCGGGAACCGGGGGCCAGACGGCAAAGGCTATTACGTTTCGCCAACGCTGGTGGTCAACCCGGATAATCATCTGCGACTGACGCGTGAAGAGGTCTTCGGGCCGGTGGTAAACCTGGTTCGTGTGGACGACGGGGAAGAGGCGCTTCAGCTGGCGAACGACACTGAATATGGCTTAACGGCCAGCGTCTGGACGCAGAACATTAGTAAAGCGCTGGCGTATACCGACAGGTTACAGGCCGGAACCGTGTGGGTGAACAGCCACACGCTGATAGACGCCAACCTGCCGTTCGGCGGCATGAAGCAGTCCGGCACCGGGCGCGATTTCGGCCCCGACTGGCTGGACGGCTGGTGTGAAACCAAGTCGGTGTGTGTGCGGTATTAAAAAAACGCCGGGTGGCGGCTACGCCTTACCCGGCCTACGGGATCGAGGAAAAGGTGGGTTTTGTAGGCCGGGTAAGCGCAGCGCCACCCGGCGTAACTTACAGCGACCACCGATCCCGCCCGGCCTCCTTCGCCCTGTACAGCGCCGCATCGGCGCGAGCAATGATTTCCGGGCCGGCCAGTCCTGCGGTATAGCCTGCAATGCCCATACTCGCCGTCACACATTCACTCACCTTCGACGCGCTGTGTGGAATGGCTGCGGTACGCAGGCCAGCCTGGATCCGCGCGGCGACTTTCTCAGCAACGCTTTCTTCGCAATCAAAGAGGATCACCACAAACTCCTCGCCACCGTAGCGCGAAACCACATCCTCTGGCGTGCGCACCGAGGTGTTCAGCACCTCTGCCACCCGCGCGAGACACGCATCTCCCGCCTGGTGACCGTAGGTATCGTTATACAGTTTGAAGTAATCGATATCCAGCATCAGCACCGCGAAGCGTTTGCCTTGCTCCACGGCGTTTTCCAGCACCAGCTCCATCGCCCGGCGGTTGGCCGTTTTCGTCAGCGGATCCTGATGGGCCAGCGCATCCAGCCGCGAAATTAAACGCTGATTCTGCTGGTTGCGACGCCACGCCTCTTCAAACCAGCTCAACAGGATATAGCGCCCGCACACGAGAATGAACGTGAACACCACCCACAGCCCGGCAAAGCGATAATTAATTTCCTGATTCAGCAGCATGCTGGCAACGGGCAGGCTTATCCATAGCGGAACGGTGAAGCAGAGCAGTGCCACCGGGTGAAAATAGAGCGCGGTCATACCGGCCATCAGCAGGGTAACGAATATAGGCCAGGGATGAGGAAGCTGTAATACGTTGATAAACCAGTAACAACTTATCGACCACAGCAGGCTGCACATAAACAAAACGGCGCTGACGCCGCGGATGTGGCGCCAGGCCATGATCACCAGCGCCACGGAAAGGATCACCACGCCCAGCATGGAGGCGTCAATCATCTGCCGCAGCGGGGGGCTGATGTGCAGGAGGGCATCGATATGGCCGAACAGCGAATTGCGCAGCAGGACCATAAGGGCAAAGCTGGCATTCACAAAGGCGAGCCACGGCAGGTTCACGGCCAGCCCGTGAGCAACCATTGATTTACGGGTAGGCCATGTCGCGGGTTCGGGTATGGTTGAGTGTCTTTTTTCCATTGAAGAGAATTTTCCTTGAGCGGGCGGAACGTCCGCACGCGAGTGCTGCCTTTACGGGGTCACAATGTTAAACCAGAATTCAAATTTATCCATGTAACCGAGCATGGCATCGAGTTTTGCGGCATCGCCGGTCACTTTGATATCGCCGTTATCCTGTTCCAGCGCATCCGCTTCCAGGTTTCGCGCGGCCTGATTATTTGGATCGGCAAAGAGCACTGTGCTGACCACCTGGGCCACCCAGCGGTAGTTCCCCTGGTCAAGGAACTGGCAGAAATAAAACATCCCGCCATCGCGAGACTCCTGACGATCTCATTGATTCTTATCCTAAAACCTCTCAGTAAGCTGTGACGTTGTTTGTGGAGACTTCGAATCCTGGTGAAAGTGTGTCAAGAAAGGCAAAAGGATTAAGCGAGGTAACAATAACTATAATCGGGGAGAGTAATTCAGCAAGTAAGCGGATGAAAAACCGGGCATTACGCCCGGTCGGTGGGTTATTTCTGCTCTTTTTGCTTGCCGAGCGTTGGCGTCTCGTCAAAGAAATTCCACGGCTTGAGTAACGTATGCACCCATTCCGTCGGCATTATCGGCCACTCCTCGGCACGGGCGACATGGGTGGTGCCGGTGGTCATCCAGATGACGTTATCCTGGTCGTTCAGCGACTCGTTATCTTTGCTGTACTGGCCTAGGCCGGTATCGTGCGTGGAACGGTTCGGGTATTTTCCCTCCGGGTACATCTCGTCGGGATGGTAACGCGTCACCCAAAGCTGTTTATCCATAAAGCTCAGGCGGTGATAAATCCACTCGTCCGGGGCAAACTTCGCGCCGGACGCTACCGGGTGTGTACCGCCCGCGTAAGGGATGATCTGATACGAGACCGGGTTGCCCATGCGGTTCTCTTTGCTGGTATTGCTTAGAAGGCGGATGGTGCCCGGGTCAAACTTCTGTGCCGCCTGCTTTTCGGTATCAATATCATACTGATTAACCTGCATGGTGCTGGTGCGCGGTCCGCCAGCGGTGTTCGGTTTGACGTCCGGATCCATGGCCACCAGCTTGTTGTTGATGCCATCCACGTCCATATCCAGACGGAAGTTGTAGATGTGCTGGTGGGTGGTACCGACAATATTATGGTCGATCAGCGTTCCGTATCGGGTGTCATCCTTCGCGGTGGCATCATGCATGGTTTTCGTCTGCACGCCTTTCACCGCTTCAATGCCCGTAGCCCCTGCATCAATGCCGATAGTGCCGTTTTCGTGGAATACCCAGTCGAAGATGTAATCGTAGTTACCCACGGTGCTGACCCAGCGTACCACCAGCTCGCGGCGTTCGGCGCTGACGTTGGGTTTACCTAACTCCTGATGCTTATATTCCGGCCCGGCGTAACGCTCGAAAATGGCGATCGCCCGGGGGATCTCCATTGGCGCGCCGATATAATCCGGGATGGTTTCGTTGAGCATCACGGCGTTAGACGGAACATCCTTGCCGCGCACCAGCGGGGAGGTCAGGGTACCCATGCCGTAATCGCCGGAGTCCAGGTAGGCTTTAAAGTACCAGCCGATATCCGGGTCGCCGTACGGCACAATCATGCCGCCGAGCGACCCCTGATACATCACCTGTCGTTTTTTGCCGTTGTCGTTATAGGTCACGGTGGAAATTATCGGGCCGACGCGTGAGTCCAGGCTCAGATGAAAATCCCAGTTCTGCCAGTGCACCCTATCCCCGGTGATGGTGTAGTTCTTGCCTTCCGGCTCGATAATCTCCAGCGGTTTTTTCACCGTTTCAACGCGGTCGCGGCCATCATAAGGGCGCGGCGTGAGCGGCACCGGCACGACCGGGCCTTCCTCAATCTTCTGGATTTTCTTCTGCTCGAGATCCACCACCGCAACCAGGTTTTCGATCGGGTGCGCCCAGTAGTTACCGTCGCCCACGTCGAGATAGCTGATCACTTTCAGCAGGCGGTCTTCCTGTTTCAGCCCATCCTTGCCGTCAAAAAAGCCGACGGTAAGCGGAGTGGTGATCACTTTCTTCGGGTCGGTAATGCCGCGCTTTTTCAGCACGGCGGCAAACTCCGGGCTTTCATTGATGATCTGCTGCACGGTATTGAAGTCATCCAGCAGCACCATGCCGTGCGCGTCTTTGATTGGCTCCCAGCGGAGGATCTTTTTCTCCTTCAGATCCACCCGACTTTCGATGATGTGTTTACCATCAAGCATGATGATATTGGCCTGGCGGGGCGCATCCACCGCCGTGCCGTTAAGCACAAAGTCCCAGACTTTGGCCTTTTCTGGCTCCGCCAGCGCAATCTGGGTAAAGCGGGTATTGGGTTTAAAATCCGCAGAGGCTTTCACAATGGCTACGGCCTGGTTGATTTCATCAGCCGTCAGCGCGTTTAACGGGTGGGGGCTTTTTTCAACCTGGAATGTCTGATCAAGACCGGACTGAAAAACATCGTTGATAAAGGTCTCCGGGATAAACGCCTTATTGTTCTTCATCACCACGGGCACCTGGAGCGTCAGCGGTTTGCCGTTAACGATGGCGGTATTTGCGCCGGGTTTGACCTTCACAAAGGCACCGTCTTTGACGATGGTGAACATCTGGGCGTAATCATCCCACTGCACGTCCGCGCCAAACGCCTGAAGCGTTTTGTCCATCGGGACCATATGCGCCTCGCTGCCGTGAGCGTAAACAGGGGATTGCCAGGCGCAACAGAGCGCAACGGCCATGGCCAGTGCCGTTCTACGGGCAGAAAAAGAAGAATTGCTTCCCATCGCAGACCTCATCTTGTTGTGTTTATTGTGTTGTGTCAGCCTTATCCTGACAGGCGCGCACGAAAAGCGTTTGCCTGCATCTGCCAGGTTGTTTGTCAGTCTTGCCAGGTTAAAAAAAGAGCGGGGGTGCATCACACCCCGGTCAGGTAGTTGTAGGCCGGGTAAGCGGAGCGACACCCGGCAAGAAAGAGGTGGGTCAGAAGTCACCCTGCTGGCGCGCCACCAGCGTCAGGATGGAGTAGAGCGCCACGGCCTGCTGGTGCTGGTTGAAGATCTCCACCGCCCATTCCACCACGCCGGTGGGTTTTTCCTCGGCAGTGCGCTGTTTCTTCAGCGTTTTACGTTTACAGGTCAGGCGCACCTGAATGGTATCACCCGGCTTGACCGGCTCAATAAAGCGCAGGTTTTCCATGCCGTAGTTGGCAATAACCGGCCCAACCCCGGCATCGACAAACAGCCCCGCCGCGGCGGAAATCAGGAAATAACCGTGTACCACGCGCTCACCAAAAATCGACTCCGCCGCGCCAATTTTGTCCATATGGGCGTAGAAATGATCCCCGCTCAGGCAGGCAAAATTAACGATATCCGCTTCCGTCAGGGTACGACGCGGGGTCAGCAGGCTGTCGCCCGGCTGTAACTCCTCGAAGTATTTACGGAAGGGATGAACGCGATCTTCCTGCACCTCCGCGCCACGGACCCACTGTTTACCGATCGCGGCGAGCATGGACGGGCTGCCCTGAATGGCCGTGCGCTGAAGATAGTGCTTCACCGCGCGCAGGCCGCCCAGCTCTTCGCCGCCGCCCGCACGTCCCGGACCACCGTGCACCAGTTGTGGCAGCGGTGAACCGTGGCCGGTGGATTCTTTCGAGGATTCCTGGTTGAGGATCTGAATACGTCCGTGGGCGCGCGCTGCCCCGGCAATAAACTGCCGCGCCACGCGGGTATCTGCCGTAACCAGCGTTCCCGCCAGGCTGCCGCCGCCCGCCCGCGCCAGCTGCATGGCGTGTTCGGTGTTACGGCAGGGCATCAGGGTTGCGACGGGGCCAAAGGCTTCGGTGGCGTGAACGGCCGGGGTTTCGTCCGGCTGCGGGCAGAACAGCAGGGTGGGCGGGAAGAATGCGCCAGCCGCCTGCAAATCAGCTTTACCACCCAGACGGATCTGGCAGCCCGCGGCAAGCAGATGATCGACTTTTTCCTGCACGTCAGCACGTTGCTCACCGTTGACGAGAGCCCCCATCTTCACCCCTTCCTGGGCTGGATCGCCGACGACTACTTTCTCCAGCCGCGCAATCAGCGCCTGGCTGACGGCGTCAACCTGCGCTTCCGGCACGATGATGCGGCGGATGGCGGTACATTTTTGTCCGGCTTTAGCGGTCATCTCGCGCACCACTTCGCGAATAAACAGTGCAAACTCCGGGTGTTCCGGCGTCACGTCCTCACCCAGCACGCAGCAGTTAAGAGAATCTGCTTCCATGGTAAACGGAATGGAATGCGCGACGATATTCGGGTGGACGCGCAGACTCTGCCCGGTGCTGGCCGATCCGGTAAACGTCACCACGTCCTGGCTGTCGAGCTGGTTCAGCAGATCGCCCGCGCCACCGCAGATCAGGCTGATGGCGCCGTCGGGCACCAGTCCGCTCTCGACGATCGCTTTCACCATCGCCTGAGTCACCTGCGCGGTGGCGGTGGCGGGCTTGATGATGGCGGGCATCCCGGCAAGCCAGGTGGGCGCGAGCTTTTCCAGCATCCCCCAGCACGGGAAGTTGAACGCGTTGATATGCACCGCCACGCCGGATTTCGACGTTAACACGTGACGTGCCGCAAAGCCGCCTTCCTTCGACAGCGGGATCAGTTCATCCTCCGGCCACAGGGTATCGTCCGGCAGCTCACGGCTGCCGAGGCTTGCGTAGGTGAAGAGGGTGCCGATACCGCCTTCAATATCCACCCAGCTGTCGGCCTTCGTCGCGCCGGTCTGGGCTGACAGGGCATAAAACCGATCCTTCTGGCTCAGCAGATGTTTGGCCACCGTCTTCAGCATGGCGGCGCGCTCGATAAAGCTCATTGCGCGGAGCGCTTCCCCGCCGTGTTCAATGGCGTAACGGCGCGCGGCCGCCATATCCAGCCCTTCGCTGGTGACTTCAAATAGCGTTTCCCCGCTGATGGCGTGGGTGATGGTGCGCTCGCGGCCCCGGCCTGATTGCCAGGTGCCGGACAAGAAGCTGGCTAACTGCTGCATTTCTTCTCTCCAGGTGTTTCGTAATTTCACTATAAATAGTTTGATCGTGAATCATAAAAAGCAAGTCGAGTTTTAATGAATTGTTAACGTTGTGATCTGTATTGCTTAACCTGACCACCCGAAAGCCTTGCATCATCGGCCTTTCATGAAAAGGCTTGCGAGCGTCGTCACAAAATAAACAAACGCTTCTTGGGGTTATATTTAACCTTTGTGTAACTTTTAAAAAACCAAATGATTCACCATTTTGCTATTTGTGGTGATTTAACGAATCAAAAAGGTGGTTATGTGACGCAAGAACAACGCTTTGAGCAACGCATCGCACAGGAGACGGCCATCGAGCCGCAGGACTGGATGCCGGATGCCTACCGCAAGACGCTGATCCGCCAGATTGGACAGCACGCCCACTCTGAGATTGTCGGCATGCTGCCGGAAGGGAACTGGATCACCCGCGCGCCGACGCTGCGCCGGAAAGCCATTCTGCTGGCGAAGGTGCAGGACGAAGCCGGACACGGCCTGTACCTCTACAGCGCGGCGGAAACGCTGGGCTGCGCCCGGGAGGACATCTATCAAAAGATGCTCGACGGCAAGATGAAATACTCCTCCATCTTCAACTATCCGACCCTGAGCTGGGCCGATATCGGCGTCATTGGCTGGCTGGTGGACGGGGCGGCCATTGTGAACCAGGTGGCGCTGTGCCGTACGTCTTACGGCCCGTATGCCCGGGCGATGGTGAAGATCTGTAAAGAAGAGAGCTTCCACCAGCGTCAGGGTTTTGAGGCCTGTATGGCGCTGGCGCAGGGCAGCGAAGCCCAGCGGCAGATGTTGCAGGACGCCATCAACCGTTTCTGGTGGCCCGCGCTGATGATGTTTGGACCCAACGACGACAACTCCCCAAACAGCGCCCGCAGTCTGGCCTGGAAGATCAAACGCTTTGGCAACGATGAGCTTCGCCAGCGCTTCGTGGACAACACGGTGCCTCAGGTGGAGATGCTCGGTATGACCGTGCCGGACCCCGACCTGCGTTTCGATGAAGCGAGCGGCCACTACCGCTTCGGCGAAATCGACTGGCAGGAATTTGACGAGGTGATCAACGGGCGCGGGATCTGCAACCACGAACGTCTGGCCGCAAAACGTAAAGCCTGGGACGACGGCGCATGGGTGCGTGAAGCCGCTCTGGCCCACGCGGAAAAACAACGCGCCCGCCAGGCCGCATAAGAGGAATCAACCATGAGCAATGTTTACTGGCCGTTATACGAAGTTTTTGTCCGTTCGAAGCAGGGGCTGTCGCACCGGCATGTGGGCAGCCTTCACGCTGCCGACGACCGCATGGCGCTGGAAAACGCGCGCGATGCCTATACCCGCCGCAGCGAAGGCTGTTCCATCTGGGTGGTGAAGGCGAGTGAAATCGTCGCTTCCCAGCCGGAAGAGAGCGGGGAGTTTTTCGATCCGGCGGAAAGCAAGGTCTACCGTCATCCGACGTTTTACACCATCCCTGATGGCATCGAGCATATATGAGGTTGGGGATGAACAACGTATCTGCTTATGCCCTGCGTCTGGGCGACAACGGTCTGGTGCTCTCACAGCGTCTGAGCGCCTGGTGCGGCCATGCGCCGGAGCTGGAAATTGACCTGGCGCTCGCCAATATCGGCCTTGATCTGCTCGGGCAGGCGCGCAATTTCCTGACCTACGCCGCTGAACGGGAGGGTAAGGGCGATGAAGACACCCTGGCCTATGGCCGCGATGAGCGTCAGTTCCGCAATCTGCTGCTGGTGGAACAACCAAACGGCAGCTTCGCTGACACCATTGCCCGTCAGTATCTGATGGATGCGTGGAACGTGGCGCTCTACGAGCGGCTGATCCATAGCAGCGACAGTCAGCTTGCCGCCATCGCGGCAAAAGCCATTAAGGAGGCACGCTATCACCTGCGCTTTAGCCGCGGCTGGCTGGTGCGGCTGGGGGACGGAACAGAAACCTCCGCACAAAAAATGCAGCAGGCGGTGGATAGCCTGTGGCGCTTTACGGCTGAACTGTTCGACGCCGACGACGTCGAGCTGGCGCTGATTGATGACGGCGTGGCGGTTGATCCGCGCGACCTGCGGGACCCGTGGGAGCGCGAAGTGTTTGCTGGCCTGGCGGAAGCCACCCTCCGCGTGCCCGGAGAGGTGGCGTATCGCACGGGCGGCAAGAAGGGGCTACATACTGAACACCTCGGGCCGATGCTGGCAGAGATGCAGTATCTCCAGCGCGTTTACCCCGGCCAGCAGTGGTAAAGGAGGACGCCATGCAACGCCTCGTCGACATCGCGCCTGCACAAATCCCGCAGATTTGGGCGCTGTTAAGCCAGATCCCCGACCCGGAAGTGCCGGTGCTGACCATCACCGACTTAGGCATGGTGCGCAGCGTGAAGGCGCAGGGGGAAGGCTGGGTCATCGGCTTCACGCCAACCTATTCGGGCTGTCCGGCAACGGAGCATCTGCTGGGGGCGATCCGCGAAACCCTGACCGAAAACGGCTTTAGCCCGGTACATATTGTGCTGCAACTGGAGCCCGCCTGGACCACCGACTGGATGACCGACGATGCCCGCAGGCGCCTGCGTGAATATGGCATCAGCCCGCCTGTCGGCCATAGCTGCCATGCCCACGTTCCCGCAGAGGTGAGCTGCCCGCGCTGTGCGAGCACCGATACCTCGCTTATCAGTGAATTTGGTTCTACGGCCTGCAAAGCGCTCTATCGCTGCAATACCTGCCGTGAGCCCTTCGACTATTTCAAATGTATTTGAGGCTGCCATGACAACGTTTCATTCATTAACAGTGGCAAAAGTGGAACCCGAAACCCGCGACGCGGTGACCATTACCTTCGCGGTGCCGCAGGCGTTACAGGAGGCGTACCGCTTCCGTCCCGGTCAGCATCTGACCCTGAAAGCCAGTCCTGGCGGGGATGAACTGCGCCGCTGCTACTCCATCTGCCGGAGCACCGCGTGCGGTGAGATCAGCGTGGCGGTCAAAGCCATCGAGGGCGGACGTTTTTCCCGCTATGCCCGGGACGAGATCAAACCGGGCATGGCGCTGGAGGTGATGGTGCCCCAGGGGCAGTTTGGCTATCAGCCGCAGGCCGAACGCGAAGGCCACTATCTGGCGATTGCCGCCGGGTCCGGGATCACCCCGATGCTGGCGATTATGTCCGCTACGCTGGCCACTGAAGCCCACAGCCACTTCACCCTGATTTACGGCAACCGCAGCAGCCAGAGCATGATGTTCCGCCGGGCGCTGGCGGACCTGAAAGATAAATACCCGCAGCGTTTGCAGCTGATCGCCATCTTCAGCCAGGAGACGCTCGACAGCGATCTGCTCCATGGCCGCATTGACGGGGAAAAGCTCCAGGCGCTGGCAAAAACGCTGGTGAATTTCCGTCAGTACGATGAAGCCTTCATCTGCGGCCCGTCGGCGATGATGGATGAGGCCGAAGCGGCGCTGCAAGCGCTGGGTATGCCGGAAACAGCGATCCATCTTGAGCGCTTTAACACGCCGGGTACCGCCGTTAAACGGACAGCCAGCGTGCAGGCCGACGGGCAGAAGGTCACCGTCCGTCAGGACGGGCGCGACAGGGAGATCACCCTGACGGCGGACGACGAGAGCATTCTTGACGCGGCCCTGCGTCAGGGGGCGGATCTGCCTTACGCCTGCAAGGGCGGCGTATGCGCCACCTGCAAATGCAAAGTGCTGCGCGGAAAAGTCGATATGGCGACCAACTACAGCCTGGAGCCGGACGAGCTGGCCGCAGGCTATGTGCTGAGCTGTCAGGCGCTGCCGTTAACCGCCGATGTTATCGTCGATTTTGATGCGAAGGGGATGGCATGAGCGAACTGATTGTCACCCGTCATGGCCGCGTGTTGCAGCTGACGCTTAACCGTCCGGCGGCGCGCAACGCGCTCAACAATGCGCTGCTCCTGCAAATCGCGGAGCAGCTTGAGGCCGCCGCCGCGGATGCTGAGATCGCCGTCTGCGTGATTTACGGCAACGAACGCTGCTTTGCCGCCGGGGCCGATCTCAACGAAATGGCGGAGAAAGACCTGCCCGCCACCCTGAACGATATCCGCCCGCAGCTGTGGGCGCGGATCAACGCCTTCACCAAACCGCTGATTGCCGCCGTGAACGGCTTCGCGCTGGGGGCAGGCTGTGAGCTGGCGCTGCTCTGCGATGTCGTGATTGCCGGCGATAACGCCCGTTTTGGCCTGCCGGAAATCACCCTCGGGATCATGCCGGGCGCAGGCGGCACCCAGCGGCTGATCCGCAGCGTGGGTAAATCGCTGGCCAGCAAAATGGTGCTGTCGGGCGAAAGCATCACGGCGGTTCAGGCGCACAGCGCCGGGCTGGTCAGCGACGTCTACCCGGCCTCGCTGACGCTGGAGTACGCCCTGAAGCAGGCGGCGCTGATGGCGCGCCACTCGCCGCTGGCGCTACAGGCGGCGAAGCAGGCGCTTCGCCAGTCGCAGGAAGTCCCGCTTCAGGCCGGGCTGGCGCAGGAGCGTCAGCTGTTTACGCTGCTCGCGGCCACCGACGATCGCCGGGAAGGTATCAACGCCTTTTTACAAAAACGCACCCCAGACTTTAAAGGACGCTAATTGTGGAATCTATTCTGAGCCATGTTGAGCAGGGCGTAATGACCATTACGCTGAACCGCCCGGAGCGCCTGAACAGCTTTAACGACGTCATGCACCAGCAGCTTTCCGAATGCCTGAAGCAGGCCGAGCGCGATGACGCCATCCGCTGCCTGCTGATCACCGGGGCAGGACGCGGTTTCTGCGCCGGGCAGGATCTTAACGACCGTAACGTCGACCCGAACGGCCCCGCGCCCGATCTGGGCATGTCCGTTGAGACTTTTTACAACCCGCTGGTGCGCCGCCTGGCAAAACTGCCGAAGCCGGTGATTTGCGCGGTTAACGGCGTGGCGGCGGGCGCGGGGGCCACGCTGGCCCTCGGCTGCGACATGGTGATTGCGGCCCGTTCAGCCAGCTTTGTGATGGCCTTCAGCAAGCTCGGGCTGGTACCGGACTGCGGCGGAACCTGGCTGCTGCCGCGCGTGGCCGGACGCGCCCGCGCCATGGGGCTGGCTCTGCTGGGCGATAAGCTCAGCGCCGAGCAGGCACAGGCCTGGGGAATGATCTGGCAGGTGGTGGACGATGAGCAGCTCTCCGCCACCGCACAGCAGATGGCGCTGCATTTTGCCTCGCAGCCGACCTTTGGCCTGGGTTTGATCAAGCAGGCGATCAACGCCGCAGAAACCAATACCCTTGACGCCCAGCTTGATCTGGAGCGCGACTATCAACGTCTGGCCGGACGCAGCGACGACTACCGGGAAGGCGTCAGCGCGTTCCTGGCAAAACGCGCGCCGAACTTTACGGGGAAATAAGATGGTGAATATCCATACGGTCGCCGTCATTGGCAGCGGCACCATGGGCGCCGGTATTGCCGAAGTGGCAGCCAGCCACGGTCATCCGGTTCTGGTGTACGACATTGATGCAGCGACGATTTCCCGCGCCATCGACGGCATTCGTCAGCGGCTCTCCTCTCGCGTTGCGCGCGGAAAACTCTCTGCCGACGCCGGGGAACAGATCCTCGCCCGCCTGACGCCGGTGACGACTATCAGTGCTCTGGCGAAAGCCGATCTGGTGATCGAGGCGGCCTCCGAGCGGCTTGAGGTAAAAAAAGCGCTGTTTACCCAGCTGGCAGAGATCTGCCCGCCGCAGACGCTGCTTGCCAGCAATACCTCGTCCATTTCCGTTACCGCGATTGCGGCGGAGATAAACCACCCTGAACGTGTCGCCGGGCTGCACTTCTTCAATCCTGCCCCGGTGATGAAGCTGGTGGAAGTGGTCAGCGGGCTGGCGACCTCTCCCGAAGTGGCCGATGCACTGTGCGAGCTGGCGCTGAGCTGGGGAAAGCAGCCGGTACGCTGCCAGTCCACGCCGGGGTTTATCGTCAACCGCGTGGCGCGCCCGTTCTACTCGGAAGCCTGGCGTGCGCTGGAAGAGCAGGTGGCAACGCCCGAGGTGATCGACGCCGCCCTGCGAGACGGCGGAGGCTTCCCGATGGGGCCGCTTGAGCTGACGGACATGATTGGTCAGGACGTCAACTTTGCCGTGACTTGCTCCGTGTTTAACGCCTTCTGGCAGGAGCGTCGTTTTCTGCCGTCGCTGGTGCAGCAGGAGCTAGTGCTGGCGGGGCGTCTGGGTAAGAAAAGCGGGCAGGGCGTTTACCGTTGGCTGGAGGAGAAACCCGCCGTCAGCTGGCTCGCCCCGGTCAGCGACAGCTTCAGCCCGATGCGCGTACAGCGAAGAAGTGACGGTGTCACGGAAATTGACGATCTGTTGCTGATCGAAACGCAGGGTGAAACTGCGCAGTCGCTGGCGCTGCGCCACGGCTGCCCGGTGGTGGTGGTCGACCGCATCGAGCGGGATGTGGCCGTGATAGCCGCCGCACCGGGCAACCCGCACGCCGCCACGCAGAAAGCCATTTACTGGT
>OJKA01000299.1_pt1 | contig 20901 bp, 18 predicted proteins | sample 1596451 | NCBI WGS metagenome assembly OJKA01 (sample SAMEA4350155, study PRJEB24818) | metagenome | biome: human; feature: gut; material: faeces | place: Denmark | collected 2013-09 | reverse complement strand
GAGATGAGCTGGTAATACTGGTTGCCGCTGGCGACAACAAATTCAATGTCGCGGGCTTTAAGCTGCTCAAACTGTGCCTGGAAGCGGTCACGATCGTACTGCTTGGCATCATCAAGGAAAGTTCCGTCCATATCGGTGACGATAACTTTTACGGTCATACTGTGCTCCTGGGTCACTGCGTTTGAAACATTCTAATAACAAGGTGACGGGGAGCACAAATTTAATTTCATTCGAAAGTCAAAGCAAAACGGCAACCGAAGTTGCCGTTTTTAGTGTTTTCTCCCTCTCCCCGTGGGAGAGGGCCGGGGTGAGGGCATCAGCGTGCGCATTTCCCCCTCACCCTAACCCTCTCCCTAAAGGGAGAGGGGATAAACCGTTACAGCGTATGCTCAGTACGGGCAATAATATCGTCCTGCGCATCTGGCGACAGGGCAGTGAAGAACGCCGAGTAGCCCGCCACGCGCACCACCAGGTCACGATACTGATCCGGGTGTTTCTTCGCTTCCAGCAGCGTTTCACGAGACACAATGTTGTACTGAATGTGCCAGCCTTTATGCACCTCGAAGAAGGTGCGCAGCAGCACCATCAGCTTCTGGCGATCGCTGTCGTTTTCCAGCGTCGACGGGTTCAGCTTCTGGTTTAGCAGCACGCCGCCGAGAATCGCTTCCGTCGGCAGTTTACCCACGGAGCCAATCACCGCCGTCGGGCCGAGGTGGTCGGTACCGGAGGCCGGGCTTGCCCCTTCCGCCAGCGGGGTGTGGGCTTTACGCCCGTCCGGCGTTGCCATGGTTGCTGCGCCAAACGGCACGTTTGCGGAGATAGACGACGTGCCCGCATAGTAGTTACCCCCAATCGGGCCGCGGCCGTAGCGTGGGTTATGGTACTGCTTCAGCTCTTCAATGTAGGTCTGATAAGCACGGGTCAGCAGCAGATCCACGCTGTCGTCGTCGTTGCCGTACTTCGGCGCGCCGTTGATCAGGCGCTGGCGCAGCTGCTCGTGGGTCAGCCCCTCGAAGTCATCCGCCAGCGCCGCCGCCAGCTGTTGCTGACCGATAACGCCCTGGTCAAACACCAGCTTCTTCACCGCTGCCAGGCTGTTGCCGAGGTTGGCGATCCCCACCTGTAGGCCGGAAACCCAGTCATACTTCGCGCCGCCCTGCTTAATGCTTTTCGCGCGTTCGATACAGTCGTCCACCAGCGCCGAGCAGAGAATATCGTGGACGTTCTCTTCCAGCATGGTGTCCACCACGTACTCGATCTCAATGGATTTGCGGGTGTAGTAGCGGATCTGGTTATCCCACGCCGCCATGACCTCATCGAAATTCCCGAAATTACCGGCAGAAAGCGCTTTTTCCTGCGGCAGGAACACCTGGCCGCTGGTGGCGTCGCGACCGCCTTCCAGCGCCGCCAGCATCACGCGGGCGAAGTTGATAAAGCTCATGCCGGTGCAGCGATAGCCCCACTTGCCGCCGACGGCGGTTTCGATGCAGCCAATAGCCGCATAGTCATACGCGTCCTCTCGTTCCACGCCGAGCTTGATAAATTCCGGGATCACGATTTCATCGTTGTTAAACGCCGGCATCCCGAAGCCGCAGCGGATCACCTGCACGCAGGCGTCGAGGAAGTCGTTGCTCATGCCCGCGTGGTAGCGCACGCTCAGGTTCGGCTGGGTGGAGCGCAGACGGCCGCAGGATTCGAGAATGGCGTAAGAGAGCGGGTTGACCGCGTCCATCGGTTCACCGTTGACCAGCTTCTGGCCGCCGATGGTGACGTTCTGATACAGCGGGCTGCCCGCAGAGGCTTTGGAGTGCGAGCCGGAGCGGATTTTGTTCACTTCCAGCAGCTTCAGCCAGCAGCTGTGCAGCAGCTCAATGGCGTGCTCGCGATCCAGACTCTGGTCCAGCTCCACGTCGCGGCGGTAGTACGGGTAAAGGTACTGGTCCATACGGGCAAAGGAGACGGAGTGACCGTTGGACTCAATTTGCAGGATCAGCTGAATGAAGTAGCACAGCTGTAGCGCCTGCCAGAAGGTTTTTGGTGGTTGGTGGGCGATGATGTCGCAGTTTTCCGCCATGGCCAGCAGCTCGTCGCGGCGGCTGTCGCGGGTTTCTGTCGCGGCCATTTCACGCGCCAGGTCGGCAAAGCGTTTGATGTGCAGGCTTACGGCTTCCAGCACGATATCAATGGCTTTCAGGAACTGATCGCCGTGCAGATCGTCCAGCACCGTCAGGTTGATGCGCGCCCGGCGCTCGGCCACTTTCGCGCGCAGGCCGTCCAGCCCTTTCTCCAGCACCAGCGGGAAATTCACCGCCAGGTGTGCGTCACCGGAGGTCATGTTGCCTTCCGCTTTGATGATGCCGGTTTCCAGCAGGCCTTTCTGCTCGTCGGTGAACATGCCGTAGCAGCGGTCCTGCACCGTCTGGCCGCGCCACCACGGGCAGATCTCATGCAGCACGCGCTTGTTCTCTTCGCTCACCGCAAAGCCCGCGCCCGGACGGTCCGCCAGATCGTCAATCTCTTTCTCAATCCAGGAGACGGTATATTCCGGGAAGATCGGCGCGGCGCGCACTTCGCTTGCCTGGTTACCGATAATCAGCTCGTCGTGCTTGATCCAGATGGTACGTTTTGCCAGGTGGTGGGCGAGGGCCAGCGCGCGACGTACCGGGATCGGCTTGTCCAGATGCTGCTGATACATTTCGGTATAATGCTGCGCACGCTCGGTACAGACCGGCGGCTTAACGATATGCACCAGCGCCGTTTTGTGCGCCTTGATGCGCTCGCTGAGGGTGTTGAGATTCAGGGTTGTCATAAGTTTATCCTCGTAAGGTCGCGGTTAACCCTTTCTGGCATGCATACTGCTGTGCGAAGTCCAGCAGGGCAGGGTTATCCAGCGGTTTGTCAGCGGCAAAGTAGGGTTGGCCGAGCAGGGTGTATTTGTTCATGCCCAGCGTGTGATACGGCAGAAAATGAATATCGTGAACGCCGAGTTCGTCGGCGGCGAAATTGGTAATGGCGGTAACCGACGCTTCATCGGCGTTAAAGCCCTGGATCAGCGGCACGCGAATGGTGATTTTTTTCCCGGCGGCAGCCAGGCGCTTCAGGTTGTCCAGGATCCGTCTGGCTGAGCCATCGGTCCACTGTTTGAATACGTCACTGTCCACATGCTTCAGGTCCGCCAGGAACAGATCGACATACGGCAGTGAAGGCTCGATATAATGCCAGGGCACGTGAAGGCAGGTTTCAACGGCGGTATGAATGCCTTGTTCATGGCTGGCTTTAAACAGGGCATGTGCCAGCGCCGGGTTCATGAACGGCTCGCCGCCGGAGAGGGTGATCCCGCCGCCGCTGCGGTCGTAGAAGGGCTTGTCGCGCAGCACGGTGGCCATAATCTCCTCCACCTGCTTCTCTTCACCGCAGACGGTAAGCGCCTGGGTCGGGCAGCACTCGGTAAGGGCAGTGAGCGTCTCGTCGTTAAGCTTCTCACGATGAATGACCAGCCCGTTCAGCGCGCGTTCAACACACCCCGGCGCGGCCTGCTGACACAGGTCACAGCCGTCCAGGCACAGACGGGCATCAAACAGGACGTCCCGCGTGCGGGAGCGGCTTTCCGGGTTCTGACACCAGCGACAGCCCAGCGAGCAGCCTTTCAGGAATACCACGGTTCGAATACCGGGGCCGTCGTGGGTGGAGTAACGCTGTATATTGAAGATCATTTTCTTGCCCTCGAATTACATATGAAGATTAAATTACTTTCGAATGAAAGTTATCTTGATATGGGTCAATTCCTGAGCAGGTTTTGCTGTGATAGGGTAAGTGCAGGCTAAATTTGAGGGTGACATCATGGAACTTTATCTCGACACATCTGACGTTGCGGCAGTCAAAAAGCTGGCGCGTATCTTTCCGCTGGCGGGCGTGACCACTAACCCAAGCATTGTGGCGGCGGGTAAAACGCCTCTGGACGAGCTGCTGCCCGCGCTGCACGACGCGCTGGGCGGCAAGGGCCGGCTGTTCGCTCAGGTGATGGCGAAGACCGCCGAAGGGATGGTGGAAGACGCACGTAAGCTGCGCGCGATAATCAATGACCTGGTGGTGAAAGTGCCCGTGACTGCTGAAGGGCTGGCGGCGATCAAAATGCTGAAAGCAGAAGGGATCCCGACGCTGGGTACGGCGGTGTATGGCGCAGCGCAGGGGATGCTCTCCGCACTGGCGGGGGCTGAGTATGTGGCTCCTTACGTGAACCGCGTGGACGCGCAGGGCGGGGACGGGATCCAGACGGTGGTCGAACTGCAACAGTTGCTGACCCTGCATGCCCCGCAGTCAAAAGTGCTGGCGGCGAGCTTTAAAACTCCGCGCCAGGCGCTGGACTGCCTGCTGGCAGGGTGCGAGTCCATCACGCTGCCGCTGGACGTGGCGCAGCAGTTTATTACCTCTCCGGCGGTGGATGCGGCAATTGTGAAGTTTGAGCAGGACTGGCAGGGGGCGTTTGGACGGACGTCTGTCTGATGCGGTTGCCGGGTGGCGCTGACGCTTACCCGGCCTACATTCGCATTGCTGTTGCCGGGTGGCGCCGTTCGAGCCGTTGTAGGTCGGGTAAGGCGAAGCCGCCACCCGACTTTTTTATTTGCTGCACACCTCACACCCCGGGTTACGCATCAGCTTCATCTCGCGGAACTGGCAGGTCATCGCGTCATACATCACGATTTTACCCGCTGCGAGCGTGCCGTAATGCGCCAGCACTTTGATCGCCTCCATGGCCTGCAAGGAACCAATCACGCCAACCAGCGGCGCCATCACGCCCGCCTCGACGCAGGTCAGCGCATTCTCGCCAAACAGACGGCTCAGGCAGCGGTAGCAGGGCTCTCCTTCAGCGTAGGTGAAGACGGTGATTTGCCCCTCCATGCGGATGGCCGCGCCGGAAATCAGCGGCGTTTTATGGGCAAAGCAACCCGCATTGAGCTGGTTGCGAATGGCGACGTTATCGGTGCAGTCCAGCACCAGGTCATGCCGTGCAATCTGCGCAAACAGCGCGTCGTCATCCAGCATCGCGTCAATCAGGGTGAACTGAACGTTGGGGTTAATGCGCGCCAGCGCCGTGCGTGCTGATTCCACTTTAGGCTGACCGACCGTCGCGTCGCTGTGCAGCGTCTGGCGTTGCAGGTTGGACACCGACACGGTGTCGAAATCCAGCAGCGTCATGCTGCCGACGCCCGCCGCAGCCAGATATTGCGCTGCCGCGCAGCCCAGCCCGCCAAGACCCACAACCAGCACGCTGGCCGCCTTGAGCGCTTCCTGGCCCTCGAAATCAAATCCGCGCAGCACGATCTGGCGGTTGTAGCGCATCATCTCCGGGTCGCTCAGTTCCACCGTCATGTCAGCCTCCGAACAGGTGGTTAAAACGTTCCACTTCAACCCATTCGCCCGCCTCAACGTGGCCGCGATCGCGCTCCAGCACGATAAAGCAGTTACCCTGGCTGAAGGAGCTAAAGATGTGCGAACCCTGATGGCCGGTGGTGCTCACCTCCAGCTCGCCGTCGGCGTTGCGCGCCAGAATGCCGCGCTGGAAATCGAGACGGCCCGGTGATTTTTTGAGGCGCGTTGCCGCCTGCACGCGCACACGCTCCGGCAGCGGGCTGGCATTGTTGCCTGAAAGCTTCGCCAGCAGCGGGATCACCAGCTGGTAGAAGGTCAGCGCGGCGGAGACCGGGTTACCCGGCAGGCCACAGAACCAGCTGTGCGGAAGTTTGCCAAACGCGAACGGTTTGCCCGGTTTAATCGCCAGCTTCCAGAAGGCGATTTCACCCAGCTCTTCAAGCAGGGTTTTGGTGTAATCCGCTTCGCCAACCGATACGCCGCCGGAGCTGATCACCACGTCGGCAGAGGCGTCAGCGTCGATAAACGCCGCGCGCAGTTTTTGCGGATCGTCAGGAATGATACCGAGGTTAATCACCTCGCAGCCCAACTGCTCAAGCATCAGGTGCACCGCCAGACGGTTGGTGTCGTAAATCTGCCCCTCGTTCAGCGGCTGACCCGGAAGCTGTAGCTCGTCTCCCGTGGAGAACACCGCCACGCGCACTTTGCGGACCACGTCAATCTCCGCGATGCCAAGCGATGCCAGCACCGGCAGTTCGGCGACCGTCAGCTTTTGCCCGGCGGCAAAGACCGTTGCGCCCAGGGTAATGTCTTCCCCGATGTGGCGGATATTTTGTCCCGCTTTGACGCTGGCGGTAAAGCGCACGCCGTCGTCCGTTTGTTCGGTCTCTTCCTGCATCACCACGGCTTCACAGCCCTTTGGCACCGGTGCCCCGGTCATAATGCGCACGCAGGTGCCCGCTGGCCACTCACCGTTAAACGGCTGCCCGGCAAACGCTTTACCTGCCACCGGCAGCGGCTGACCCGTTTGCAGATCCGCCAGACGTACGGCATAGCCGTCCATCGCCGCGTTATCGAACCCCGGCACGTTCAGCGGCGAGACGATATCGCGCGCGGCAATACGGCCAAAACAGCGCACAAGCGGCAGTGTCTCAACGTCGTGCAGGGGAGTAATACGATCAAGCATCTGCGAGAGTGCCGTCTCAAGCGGCATCAGTCCGGCGGTAAAATCCATGGTGGGCTCCTGCGGAGTAACAACGAAAGCGCTCATTATGGCAGAAAAGTGCGGCTAACTGTATGACCCGATGGGTGTACGCTTTACATCACAGTTGCGTCTTTCTATATTCAAAAATCATCTGAAGATTCGTCGACGATAATGATATTTATAGAAAAAGCAGCCAGCCAGGCTGATGGGTGATGCGAAATGAGTAAAGCGGTTATCGCAATTCATGGCGGTGCCGGGGCAATCACCCGTGCACAGCTCAGTCCCGAGCAGGAGAAGCGTTATATTGATGCGCTGAACGCCATTGTGGAAACAGGCCAGCGCATGCTGGAAGCGGGCGACAGCGCGCTGGACGTGGTGACCGAGGCGGTACGTCTGCTGGAGGAGTGCCCGCTGTTTAATGCCGGTATTGGCTCGGTCTTTACGCGCGATGAAACGCACGAGCTGGATGCCTGCGTGATGGACGGCGTCACTCTGAAGGCGGGCGCGGTAGCGGGCGTCAGCCGTCTGCGTAATCCGGTGCTGGCCGCGCGTCTGGTGATGGAACAAAGCCCGCATGTGCTGCTGGCCGGGGCGGGGGCGGAAAAATTTGCCGTCGAGCACGGGATGGACACGGTCTCGCCCGATCTTTTTTCCACCGAGGAGCGTTACCGGCAACTGCTGGAGGCCCGTACAGCGGGGATGACGCAGCTGGACCATGCCGCGCCGCTCGATGAACGCAGCAAAATGGGCACGGTAGGCGCGGTGGCGCTGGATAAAGCCGGTAATCTCGCCGCCGCGACGTCGACAGGCGGTATGACCAACAAACTTCCCGGTCGCGTCGGCGACAGCCCGCTGCCGGGGGCCGGGTGTTACGCCAATAACGCCACCGCGGCGGTGTCATGCACCGGCACCGGCGAAGTGTTTATCCGCGCGCTGGCGGCCTACGACATTACCGCGCTAATGGATTACGGCGGATTAAGCCTGAGTGAGGCCTGCGAGCGGGTAGTGATGGAGAAACTGCCGGCGCTGGGCGGGATTGGCGGCTTAATTGCGGTGGATCGGGAGGGCAACGTGGCTCTGCCGTTCAACAGTGAAGGGATGTACCGGGCGTGGGGGTATGCCGGCGATGCGCCCAGCACAGGCATTTATCGTGAATAAGGGGGCATTGCGTGCCGCACCGTGAAGAGCTGGACAACTGCGAAGTGCTGGCTGTCCACCAACTGAATATTGCGTTTCAGGAAGAGCGGCAGTTCATCCCCGCAGTACAGAATTTATCGTTTTCGCTCAGGCGCGGCGAGACGCTGGCGATTGTTGGCGAATCAGGTTCCGGTAAATCCGTTACCGCGCTGGCGCTGATGCGTCTGCTTGAGCAGACGGGCGGGCAGGTCACCAGCGAGCGGATGCTGTTGCGCCGTCGCAACCGTCAGGTTATCGATCTCAACGAGCTGAGTGCGTCCCAGATGCAGGGGGTGCGCGGGGCAGATATTGCGATGATTTTTCAGGAGCCGATGACCTCCCTGAACCCGGTTTTCCCGGTGGGCGAGCAGATTGCCGAATCTATCCGCCTGCATCAGGGACTGAGCGGTGATGAGGCGCTCAACGAAGCAAAACGGATGCTGGAGCTGGTGCGTATCCCTGAGGCGCACGCGATTTTGTCCCGCTATCCGCATCAGCTTTCCGGCGGCATGCGCCAGCGGGTGATGATTGCGATGGCGCTGTCGTGCCGTCCGGCGGTGCTCATTGCGGACGAACCCACCACGGCGCTGGATGTCACTATTCAGGCCCAGATCCTGCAACTGATTAAGGTGTTGCAGCAGGAGATGGAGATGGGGGTGATTTTCATCACCCACGATATGGGGGTGGTGGCGGATATTGCCGATCGGGTGCTGGTTATGCATCAGGGCAATGCCGTGGAAACCGGCACGGTGGAGCAGGTCTTTCATGCGCCGGTGCATTCTTATACCAAAGCGCTGCTGGCGGCGGTCCCGCGTCTGGGGGCCATGAATGGCAGTGATTTTCCGCGCCGTTTTCCGCTGATCTCACAGACCGAACAGGGCCAGCAGGAAGACGAAACCGAGCAGGATACGGTGGTTCCCGGCAGGCCAATCCTCGAAGTGCGTGACCTGGTGACCCGTTTTCCGCTGCGTAGCGGGATCCTCAATCGCGTGAAGCGCGAAGTGCATGCGGTTGAAAACGTCAGTTTTGATCTCTGGCCGGGCGAAACGCTGGCGCTGGTGGGGGAGTCCGGCTGCGGTAAATCCACCACCGGGCGGGCGCTGCTCAGGCTGGTGGCGTCGCAGGAGGGGAGCATCACCTTCAACGGTGAGCGCATCGACACGCTTCCTAACAGTAAATTGCAGGCGGTGCGCCGGGATATTCAGTTTATATTCCAGGATCCTTATGCGTCGCTCGATCCGCGCCATACGGTGGGGTACTCGATTATGGAGCCGCTGCGGGTGCATAACCTGCTCGACGGTGAAGCCGCGCAGCGCCGCGTCGCATGGCTGCTGGAGCGCGTGGGCCTGAAGCCGGAGCATGCCTGGCGTTATCCGCACGAATTTTCTGGCGGTCAGCGTCAGCGTATCTGCATTGCGCGGGCATTGGCCCTCAATCCCAAAGTGGTGATTGCGGATGAGTCCGTGTCAGCGCTGGATGTCTCTATCCGCGCGCAAATCATCAATCTTCTGCTCGATTTACAGCGGGATTTAGGCATTGCGTTTCTGTTTATCTCCCACGATATGGCGGTGGTGGAGCGGATCAGCCATCGCGTGGCGGTGATGTACATGGGGCAAATTGTTGAAATCGGCCCCCGTCGGGCGGTGTTTGAAAACCCGCAGCACCCGTACACCCGCAAGCTGATGGCCGCCGTACCGGTTGCCGATCCTGAGCATCGTCACGCCCAGCGCGTGCTGTTGCAGGACGAAATGCCGAGCAATATTCGTAAACGGGGCGAAACCCTGGAGCGCGTGGCGCTGCGTGAGGTGGGACCCGGTCATTTTGTCGCACCACCGCGTCAGGGCAATGCATTCTCGCGGTTATAACTTACAACAGGCAGGAGAACACAATGGTTCCTTTTGTTGCTCGTAAATGGCTGCTGGCCGCGAGCGTGACGGCTGCGCTGGCCGCCGCCCCCGCGTTCGCGGCGAAAGATGTGGTGGTGGCTGTAGGGTCTAACTTTACGACCCTGGATCCGTATGATGCCAACGACACCCTTTCTCAGGCGGTGGCAAAATCCTTCTACCAGGGGCTGTTCGGCCTGGACCGCGAGATGAAGCTGAAAAACGTGCTGGCGGAAGGCTATACCGTGTCGGACGACGGGCTGGTCTATACCGTTAAGCTCCGTACCGGCGTGAAGTTCCAGGATGGCACCGACTTCAACGCCGAGGCGGTTAAGGTCAACCTGGATCGTGCCAGCAATCCGGAAAACGGTCTTAAACGCTACAACCTGTATAAAAATATCGCCCAGACCGAGGTGGTTGATCCGGCAACGGTGAAGATCACCCTCAAAGAGCCGTTCTCGGCGTTTATCAATATCCTGGCGCACCCCGCGACGGCGATGATTTCGCCCGCCGCCCTGAAAAAATACGGCAAAGAGATTGGCTTCCACCCGGTGGGGACCGGACCGTACGAACTGCTTACCTGGAATCAGACCGATTTTGTGAAGGTAAAAAAATTCGCCGGATACTGGCAGCAGGGGCTGCCGAAGCTGGATACCATCACCTGGCGGCCGGTAGTGGACAACAACACCCGCGCCGCAATGCTGCAAACCGGCGAAGCGCAGTTTGCCTTCCCGATCCCGTACGAACAGGCGGCGCTGTTGGCGAAAAACAGCAAGCTGGAACTGGTAGCCAGCCCGTCGATCATGCAGCGCTACATCAGCATGAACGTTACGCAGAAACCGTTTGATAACCCGAAGGTGCGTGAAGCCATCAACTACGCCATTAACCGCCAGGCGCTGGTGAAGGTGGCCTTTGCCGGCTACGCCACCCCGGCGACGGGCGTGATGCCGCCAACCATTGAGTACGCGCAAAGCTATCAGCCGTGGCCTTACGATCCGGCGAAAGCGCGGGAACTGCTGAAAGAGGCGGGCTATCCGAACGGCTTTAGCACTACGCTGTGGTCGTCGCATAACCACAGTACCGCGCAGAAGGTGCTGCAATTTACCCAGCAGCAGCTGGCGCAGGTGGGTATTAAAGCCAGGGTCACGGCGATGGATGCCGGACAGCGAGCGGCGGAAGTGGAAGGCAAAGGACAGAAAGAGAGCGGCGTGCGGATGTTCTACACCGGCTGGACGGCTTCAACCGGAGAAGCGGACTGGTCCCTGTCGCCGCTTTTTGCTTCCCAGAACTGGCCGCCAACGCTGTTCAATACCGCGTTCTACAGTAATCCGCAGGTGGATAAAGATCTGGCCGATGCCCTGAAAACCACCAAACCGGAAGAGAAAGCACGCCTGTACAAAGAGGCGCAGGACATTATCTGGAAAGAGTCGCCGTGGGTGCCGCTGGTGGTGGAAAAACTGGTCTCAGCCCACAACAAAGCGCTGACCGGTTTTTACATCATGCCGGATACGGGCTTTAGCTTTGATGACGCGGATTTGAAATAAAACTCATGCTGAATTATGTGTGTAAACGCCTGCTGGGGCTTATCCCGACGCTGCTGATTGTGGCCGTGCTGGTGTTTTTGTTTGTCCATATGCTGCCCGGCGATCCGGCGCGTTTGATTGCCGGACCGGAAGCGGATGCGACGGTTATTGAACTGGTGCGTAACCAGCTCGGTCTTGATCAGCCGCTGTACAGGCAATTTCTGCGTTACATTGGCAATGTCCTTCAGGGCGATTTCGGCATCTCAATGGTGTCGCGTCGTCCGGTGTCGGAGGAGATTGCCAGCCGCTTTATGCCTACCTTTTGGTTAACGATTGCCAGTATGAGCTGGGCGGTTGTCTTTGGCCTGGGCGCGGGGATTGTCGCCGCCGTCTGGCGCAACCGCTGGCCGGATAAGCTCGGTATGGCGCTGGCGGTCACCGGCATCTCTTTCCCGGCGTTTGCGCTGGGCATGCTGCTGATGCAGATTTTCTCCGTCGAGCTGGGCTGGTTGCCGACCGTCGGGGCCGACACCTGGAAGCACTACATTCTGCCCTCTATGACGCTAGGCGCGGCCGTTGCGGCGGTTATGGCCCGGTTTACCCGCGCCTCGTTTGTCGACGTGCTGAGCGAAGATTACATTCGCACCGCGCGGGCAAAAGGGGTGAGTGAGAAATGGGTTATTCTGAAGCATGGTTTTCGTAATGCGATGATCCCGGTGGTCACGATGATGGGGCTACAGTTCGGCTTCCTGCTGGGGGGCTCTATCGTGGTTGAGAAGGTCTTTAACTGGCCGGGGCTGGGGCGCCTGCTGGTCGACTCGGTCGATATGCGTGACTATCCGGTTATTCAGGCTGAAGTCCTGCTTTTCTCGCTGGAGTTTATTCTTATCAACTTAGTGGTGGATGTGCTCTACGCCGCCATTAACCCGGCCATCAGGTATAAGTAAGATGCGATTACTGAACTGGCGTCGCCAGGCCATTTTAAACGCTATGCCGGGGATCAGGCCGGATCATATTCGCACCCCGTGGGTTGAGTTCTGGCGTCGATTCCGTCGTCAGCCCGTCGCTATGGTCGCCGGGTTGTTTGTGTTACTGCTGATCCTGGTGGCGATTATCGCCCCCTGGATAGCCCCGTTTGATGCGGAAAACTACTTCGACTACGACCGGCTGAACGATGGTCCGTCGATGATGCACTGGTTTGGCGTTGACTCGCTCGGGCGCGATATTTTCAGCCGCGTGCTGGTAGGGGCGCAGATCTCGCTGGCGGCCGGGGTCTTCGCGGTGCTGATGGGCGCAGCAATTGGCACCGTGCTGGGGCTGGTGGCCGGGTACTACGAAGGCTGGTGGGACCGCATCATCATGCGTATCTGCGACGTGCTGTTTGCCTTTCCCGGTATTCTGCTGGCGATTGCCGTGGTGGCGGTGATGGGCAGCGGCATGGCGAACGTCATTATCGCCGTGGCGGTATTCTCGATTCCCGCTTTCGCGCGTCTGGTACGTGGCAACACGCTGGTGCTGAAGCAGCAGACCTTTATCGAGTCGGCGCGCAGCATGGGAGCCAGCGATGCCACCATCCTGTTCAGCCATATTCTGCCGGGAACGGTCTCGTCTATCGTGGTCTATTTCACCATGCGCATAGGCGTGTCGATTATCTCGGCGGCCAGCCTGTCGTTTCTGGGGTTAGGGGCACAGCCGCCGACGCCGGAGTGGGGCGCGATGCTGAACGAGGCGCGGGCGGATATGGTGATTGCGCCACACGTGGCGATCTTCCCGAGCCTGGCGATTTTCCTGACCGTGCTGGCGTTTAACCTGCTGGGGGATGGGCTGCGCGACGCGCTGGATCCGCGGATAAAAGGGTAGTGCTGTGGAATGTGCCGGGTGGCGGCTACGCCTTACCCGGCCTACAAAAGGGAAGCAGGGTGTTTAAACCCGGCTACCCCACAGGTCATACTCATCCGCGTTTTCAACCTTCACGCGAATAATATCACCCGGCTTAACCTGTGTTTCGCCGTTCAGGTACACCGCGCCATCGATTTCCGGTGCATCCGCCATGCTGCGGCCAATCGCGCCTTCTTCGTCCACTTCGTCGATAATCACCAGAATTTCGCGGCCCACTTTCTCCTGCAAGCGTTCAGCAGAGATCTGCTGTTGCAGCTGCATAAAGCGGTTCCAGCGCTCCTCTTTTACCTCTTCCGGTACCTGGTCCGCCAGCTCGTTGGCCGTTGCGCCTTCAACCGGGCTGTACTTGAAGCAGCCGACGCGATCCAGACGCGCCTCTTTCAGGAAGTCGAGCAGCATCTGGAAATCTTCTTCGGTTTCACCCGGGAAGCCGACAATAAAGGTGGAGCGCAGGGTCAGATCCGGGCAGATCTCACGCCACTGCTTGATGCGCGCCAGTTGGCGATCCACGGAGCCAGGACGTTTCATCAGCTTCAGAATGCGCGGGCTGGCGTGCTGTAGCGGGATATCCAGATACGGCAGGATTTTGCCTTCCGCCATCAGCGGGATCACATCGTCAACGTGCGGGTAAGGATAGACGTAGTGCAGGCGCGTCCAGATCCCGAGCTTAGCCAGCTGCTCGCACAGGCCGACCATGCTGGTTTTCACCGGCTCGCCGTTGTGGAAACCGGAGCGGTGTTTGACGTCCACACCGTAGGCGGAGGTGTCCTGGGAGATGACCAGCAGCTCCTTCACGCCCGCGTCGGCCAGGCGTTTGGCTTCTGCCAGCACCTCGCCAATCGGACGGCTCACCAGATCGCCACGCATCGACGGGATGATGCAGAAGGTACAGCGGTGGTTGCAGCCTTCGGAAATTTTCAGGTAGGCGTAGTGGCGCGGCGTCAGCTTCACGCCCTGTTCCGGCACCAGGCTCAGGAACGGGTTGTGCTTTGGTTTGGGGACGTAGTGATGAACATGTTCCAGCACCTGCTCGTAGCTGTGCGGGCCGGTGATCTCCAGCACTTTCGGGTGCACTTCGCGGATCTGATCCACCTTCGCGCCCAGGCAGCCGGTGACAATCACTTTGCCGTTTTCCGTCAGGGCTTCACCAATGGCTTCCAGTGACTCCTGGACCGCGCTGTCGATGAACCCGCAGGTGTTGACGATCACCATGTCGGCGTTGTCGTAGCTTGGCACCACGTCATAGCCTTCAGTGCGAAGTTCAGTCAGGATGCGTTCGGAGTCCACCAGGTTCTTCGGGCAGCCGAGGGAGACAAAGCCGATTTTCGGCGGGTGCGTAACATTGCTCATAGGTTAAAAATTCATCAATTATGGAGTTATCAGGGCGGGATTTTACAGCGTATCGCGGGGGATTTATACACTCTTGATGGCGCAGTTGAGGCGGGCAATCGTTGTAACATTGTAAAGAATGTTAATCAGTTATCGTTTATTGATCTCAGGCATTACATTGTACAAAAAATGACCTTATCCTTAATAAGGTAACATGGCTGACAGGGGAGGAAATAGCATGTCCGTTGACAGACTGAAACGTGATCTGCTTAACAAGCTGATCAACGCCCGAATCGACCTGGCCGCATATCTGCAACTCCGCAAGGCGAAAGGGTATATGTCAGTCAGCGAAAGCGAAAATCTGCGTGATAACTTCTTTGAACTTTGCAATTTCATGCGTGAAAAAGCACCCATCCTGAAAGCGCACTACGCTGAAAGCGAATTAGTGGCGCTGCGCCGCGCCGCCGAGGTGCTCTCCATCGCCGGGGTCTGTTTGATGAACGGACGTCACGACTGCCCGAATTTTATTGCCGTTAACGCGGAGAAGCTTGAAAACTGCCTGACCACACTCGCGCTTTGCATCATGTGTCTGAACAAGCCGGAAACGCTTGCCCGGCACTGAACCCGGGGGAGGCAACTCCCCCTTCTGATTAAGCTTTTGTAAAAGTGGTAACGCACCCGGGAACAGTGGCTAATCTTTAAGCCATATGTCGATAAAGGAGTGCGTTATGCCTCGATCCTCGCTGATTTTCCTTCCAGTCTTGTTATTCCCGCTTTCACTGCTTGCAGCGCCTGAGACGGTTAAGGTCGACGTGCTACAGACAAAACTGGATCACCCCTGGTCGCTGGCGTTTCTGCCAGATAACAAGGGGCTGCTCATCACGCTCAAAGACGGGCAGCTTAAGCACTGGCAGGCAGGAAAAGGGCTCTCCGATCCGATTGTCGGCGTGCCGAAAGTGTGGGCGAGCGGCCAGGGCGGACTGCTGGACGTCGCGCTGGCCCCGGATTTTGCACAGTCGCGGCGGGTCTGGCTCAGCTTCGCCGAGGCAGGTAATGATGGCAAAGCGGGTACCGCCGTGGGCTACGGGCGGTTGAGCGATGACCTTTCGCGCATTGAGGGCTTCCAGGTGGTGTTCCGACAGATGCCGAAGCTCTCTACCGGCAACCACTTTGGCGGACGGCTGGTGTTCGACGGCAAAGGCTATCTCTTTATTGGCCTGGGTGAAAACAACCAGCGCCCGACGGCGCAGGAGCTGGACAAGCTTCAGGGCAAGGTGGTGCGCCTGACGGAGGACGGAAAAGTGCCGCCGGATAATCCGTTTGTGAACACCGCCGGTGCGCGCCCGGAAATCTGGTCCTATGGCATTCGCAACCCGCAGGGGATGGCGATGAATCCGTGGAGTGACACGCTGTGGCTCAACGAACACGGGCCACGCGGTGGGGATGAGATTAACATTCCTGAGAAGGGCAAAAACTACGGCTGGCCCCTGGCGACGCACGGGATCAATTACAGCGGCCTGAAAATCCCGGAAGCGAAAGGCGAGCACGTTGAGGGCACCGAAAAGCCGCTGTTTGTCTGGAAAGTATCGCCCGCCGTCAGCGGCATGGCGTTCTACAACAGCGACGTCTTCCCGCAGTGGAAAAACAAGCTGTTTATCGGCGCGCTGAAGGAGAAAGACGTCATCGTGCTGAGCGTGAAGGGCAATAGCGTGACGGAGGACGGACGCATTCTGGGCGATAAAGATCAGCGTATTCGCGATGTGCGCGTCGGGCCGGATGGCTATCTGTACGTGCTGACTGACGAGACGGACGGGCAACTGCTGAAAGTCAGCCCGTCCAGGTCGTAATCAGGTCACCGGGATCATCACCACGTTGCGATACGCCGGGCGCTCGCTAAGCTGCTGGATCCAGCGCTCCAGGTGAGGGCGCGGGCTCCAGCTAAGACCCATGTTAGTGAGGTTCCAGACGAAGGGGGCGACGGCGATATCGCCCACGCCGAAGGTGTCGCCGGAGAACCAGGCGTGCTTCGCCAGTTCGTCGTCCATCATCGCGAACAGGGATTCGCAGGCGTCCTGGGCGGCATGAATAGCGGGATAATCACGTTCGGCTTCCGGCGTGCGGATAAGCCCCATCAGGATCACCCGGTGCGTGGGGGAAAGCGTCTGGTTTGCCCAGTCCATCCATTTTTCGCCCTGCGCGCGGCGGGCTGGATTTTCAACCCACAGCCGACCCTGGCCGTACTGCGCGGCGAGATAACGCACGATGGTGTTGGACTCCCACAGCGTGGCGTCTGTCTCGTCATCGCGCAGCAACGGCACCAGTCCGTTTGGGTTCATCGCCAGATAGTCGGCGTCTTTATTCACCCCGAACGCCATGCCAGCCATGATTTGGTTGAACGGTAAATCCAGCTCCTCCAGCGTCCAGAGCACTTTCTTCACGTTAGTCGAATTGTTCCTGCCCCACAGCGTAATCATATTTACTCCCGATGAGATGTGAATCCGAGTCAGCTTTTCGCCATGGTGAGATAAACCTAACAATTACGCAACAGATGCTAAAAAAAACGCCGCAATCAAAGCGTATCTGAATGTTATTGCATAAACTTTAAAAACTTTACCTGGAACAGGTTTCTTTGAACGCTGTAGTGCGCTATTACTCATCGCTTCTTGCGACACGGTGATTGTGACGTGATTTTTAGAATGGACACTCGGGTGGCATTTATGACGCAAAAAACTTCTTCTCTGCGCAGCCTGGCGGCAGGCTCGGCGCTGCTTTTCCTTTTTGCCCCAACGCTCCATGCGGCGGAACAGACGGCGCCCGAAGCGCCGCCTGTCGATGCGCGCGCCTGGATCCTGATGGATTACGCCAGCGGGAAAGTGCTGGCGGAAGGTAACGCCGACGAAAAACTCGACCCGGCGAGCCTGACGAAAATTATGACCAGCTATGTTGTCGGCCAGGCGTTGAAAGCGGGCAAGATCAAGCTGGATGACATGGTCACCGTCGGCAAAGATGCCTGGGCGACGGGTAACCCGGCGCTGCGCGGCTCGTCCGTCATGTTCCTGAAGCCCGGCGATCAGGTCTCCGTTTCCGATCTGAATAAAGGGGTCATTATTCAGTCGGGAAATGATGCCTGTATTGCGCTGGCCGATTACGTCGCAGGCAGTCAGGACTCATTCATTGGGTTGATGAATGGCTACGCGCAAAAACTGGGTCTGACCAACACCACCTTTAAAACCGTTCACGGCCTGGATGCGCCGGGTCAGTTCAGCACCGCGCGCGACATGGCGCTGCTGGGCAAAGCACTGATCCATGACGTGCCGGATGAGTACGCCATCCATAAAGAGAAAGAGTTTACCTTCAACAATATCCGCCAGCCTAACCGTAATCGTCTGCTCTGGAGCAGTAACGTTAACGTGGACGGCATGAAAACGGGGACGACCGCCGGGGCCGGATACAACCTGGTGGCTTCTGCGACGCAGGGCGACATGCGCCTGATCTCGGTGGTGCTGGGGACGAAAACCGACCGCATTCGTTTTAATGAATCCGAAAAACTGCTGACCTGGGGTTTCCGCTTCTTTGAAACCGTCACGCCGATTAAGCCGGACGCCACCTTCGTCAGCCAGCGCGTCTGGTTTGGGGATAAAAGCGAAGTGAACCTGGGGGCAGGTGAAGCGGGTTCTGTCACCATTCCACGCGGTCAGCTGAAAAACCTGAAAGCCAGCTATACCCTGACCGAGCCACAGCTGACCGCGCCGTTGAAAAAAGGCCAGGTGGTCGGGACGATAGATTTCCAGCTTAACGGCAAATCCATTGAGCAGCGTCCGCTGGTGGTGATGGAAGCGGTGGAAGAGGGCGGCTTCTTCAGCCGGATGTGGGACTTTGTATTAATGAAGTTCCACGGCTGGTTTGGCAGCTGGTTTAGCTAGGTTTTTGCCGGGTGGCGCTGCGCTTACCCGGCCTTCGTTCGAGCCGTTGTAGGCCGGGTAAGGCGAAGCCGCCACCCGGCACAACCTCAATACATCAACTTCACCTGCTGCGCCTTTGCATACGACACCAGCTCGTCATCCGGGCGGCAATCACTGACGATGGCGTCAAAGCGCGACAGTTCCCCCATCCTTGCCGGACGAACCTTGCCAAATTTACTGTGATCAACCACCAGCACATGCTGCTGTGCGGCGTTGAGCGCCCACTGTTTCACCGGTAACTCTTCAAGATTAAAACAGGTTGCCCCCTGTTTCACATTCACGCCCGCCGCAGAGTAAAAGGCGATATCCGGGCATACATTGCTCAGCGTGTCCTGAATATTCAGCGGTTTGAAGATGGCGTTGCTGGCATGAAACTCGCCGCCACACAAAATCACCCGGCACGCCGGTTTCTCCTGCAAGGCCAGGAAGGTGTTTAGCGAATAACAGACGGCGGTAAAGGGAACGGTGCTGTCGATGGCCTCGATGATCCACGGGGTTGTCGTACCGCAGTCAAAAAACAGCGTTTGATGCGGCTGCACCAGCGAGGCGGCGAGCCGCGCGGCTTTGCGCTTCTCTTCCACCAGGCGTGTTTTTTGATCGCTTAACAGATAATGGCTGGCGCTACGCGGCTCCAGAACAATATACCCGCCAAGCAGCACAACGGGGGCGCTGTCGCTGTTCAGATCGCGACGAATGGTCATTTCAGACACGCCAAGCAGGGTAGCGGCTTCCTTAAGATGCAGCTTATCGCTGCGCTTCAGCGCCTGAAGCAGCTGAGCAATGCGGTCATCGCGACGTGTTTCCATAGGTCCTCGGGCTAAAAAAGTGAGCCCCCGCAGGGCGGGGGCTCAAGTGTAACCTGACGGACCGGGGTTAGTCACGTATCCAGCCTTTGCGGATCGGAAGGGCAAACAGAACGCGATAGGCCTGTGATAATCCACGATAAAGCGCCGGACCAAAGAGGCTCCACAGGATGGCTGCGCTGACGCAGCCCATCAGCCCCACCAGGAAACCGCCGACCATATCCAGCGGCCAGTGCACGCCCAGGTAGACGCGGGACCAGGCGATGGCGACCGCCACCCCCATCAGCACCATGCCAGACCACAGGCGATGCCAGAACAGGAAGGCCAGCGCAAAGGTGAAGATCACCGTGCCGTGATCGCTCGGGAACGAGTCATCCGGCGCATGGTGCAGGAAGTTGTAGCCGACGTGCTCGACAAACGGACGATCGTGCGGGAAGGCGTGGCCCAGCACGTAGCTTGCCAGCACGCTCACGCCGATCGCCATCGCCATTTTGATCACCAGATGGCGCTGGGCGGTGACCTGTGTACGAGGTCCCCATAACCAGAGGATCACCGCCAGCGCCGGTACAATGCTGATCACATCTTTCGCAATGAAGGTGGCGAGATCGATCATCCATTCCGGTGATGCTGGCGTGGCGTTGAGCAGGTAAAACAGTTCGTAGTTCAGATTTTCTAACATAATCTCGTTACTCTTTAGCAAACCAGGTGGAAACCAGCCCGTAAACCAGCACCTGGGAAAACCAGACCCACCACCCGGCCCACAGGTTGTGAGAGAAAAAATGCGCGCCGCGCATGACCTGCCCGAATCCCATTAGCAGCCCCATAACAACGCCCAACGCGACAAAGAACCAGGCCAGGCGCGGACGTTCACGCCAGAAGGCAAAAAACAGCCCCATCACCATAAACCCGCTTGAGGCGTGGCCGCCGGGAAAGCAGCGTCCCGGTCCGCTGTCTGCCGAAACGGCGCTGAACAGGGGATACGAGACGGCTTTGCCGCCATACTCAACCAGATCCCACGGACAGCTGTGGTGGCTTATGCTTTTCAGCACCCCAACTACCAGCGCCCCCAGCCCCATCAGAAGCGCGGCCGTCACCAGCCGAGCATTGCGTTTGTAAGCGCCGTAAATCAGCGATGCGGCAGCCAGCGCAATGGTCACATATTTCGCCAGCCGATGGTTCAGCAGATCCAGCAGCGGGTTTTGCTGTAGCGGGAAATGGTGCGTCGCCGCGTCATACCAGAAGCCGGTTATCCATCGGTCAAGCGATTCATCGCGCGAAAGCCAGGTAAAAAGCAGAGCAAGGACGATCAGCCCGAAAAGCTGATAACCATAAAAGCGGGCAGGCAAACGGTAAAGGCTTTTTGTCTTATTTGTCGGTAACTTAGATAATTCTGAAGGGCTGACGGCGTGTGTCATAGTTTCGGTCAATAACGTGAAATAGCACTATCATAGGGAGGGCAACTTAAGGAAACCTTAAACAACAACGATAAGTGCCTTATTTCTGTGTTTTCACGTGATTATGCTATCTCAGACAGCGGCAATTCATTACACTCATCGCGATTTTTTCATACTAAAGAGATTGCATGATAAACCGTTCTTCTTCCGGTAATCGTCTGGGTCGTCAGGCGTTACTTTTTCCTCTGTGTCTGGTGCTTTACGAATTCTCTACCTACATCGGCAACGACATGATCCAGCCAGGCATGCTGGCTGTGGTTGAGCAGTACAACGCAGGTATTGAGTGGGTACCTACATC
>OJKA01000294.1_pt1 | contig 21071 bp, 17 predicted proteins | sample 1596451 | NCBI WGS metagenome assembly OJKA01 (sample SAMEA4350155, study PRJEB24818) | metagenome | biome: human; feature: gut; material: faeces | place: Denmark | collected 2013-09 | reverse complement strand
TGTTTTAAAGCCTACGATATTCGCGGCAAGCTGGGCGAAGAGCTGAACGAAGACATTGCGTGGCGCATCGGCCGCGCGTACGGCGAATACCTGAAACCACAAACTATCGTGCTGGGCGGCGACGTGCGTCTGACCAGCAAATCCCTGAAGCTGGCGCTGGCGAAAGGGCTACAGGACGCGGGCGTCGATGTGCTGGACATTGGCCTTTCCGGTACCGAAGAGATCTATTTTGCCACCTTCCACCTGGGCGTGGACGGCGGTATCGAAGTGACGGCCAGCCATAACCCGATGGACTACAACGGCATGAAGCTGGTACGCAAGGGCGCGCGTCCTATCAGCGGCGACACCGGCCTGCGTGACGTGCAGCGTCTGGCCGAGGCCAACGACTTCCCGCCGGTCAATGAAGCCAGACGCGGCAGCTATAAGCAGATTAACCTGCAAAAAGAGTACATCGACCACCTGCTGGGCTACATCAACGTGGCGAACCTCAAACCGCTGAAGCTGGTGATTAACTCCGGCAACGGCGCGGCAGGCCCGGTTGTCGATGCACTTGAAGCCCGCTTTAAGGCGCTGAACGTGCCGGTGACCTTCGTCAAAGTGCACAACACGCCAGACGGCAACTTCCCGAACGGTATTCCTAATCCGCTGCTGCCGGAGTGCCGCGACGACACCCGCAACGCGGTGATTGAGCACGGCGCCGATATGGGTATCGCCTTTGACGGCGATTTCGACCGCTGCTTCCTGTTCGACGAGAAAGGGCAGTTTATCGAAGGCTACTACATCGTTGGCCTGCTGGCGGAAGCGTTCCTCGAGAAAAACCCGGGGGCGAAAATCATTCACGATCCGCGTCTTTCCTGGAACACCGTCGACGTGGTGAAGGCCGCGGGCGGCGAGCCGGTGATGTCCAAAACCGGCCACGCGTTTATCAAAGAGCGTATGCGTGAGGAAGACGCCATCTACGGCGGCGAGATGAGCGCCCACCACTATTTCCGTGATTTTGCCTACTGCGACAGCGGGATGATCCCGTGGCTGCTGGTGACCGAGCTGCTGTGCCTGAAAGGGCAGAGCCTGGGCGAACTGGTGCGCGACCGCATGGCGGCGTTCCCGGCGAGCGGGGAGATCAACAGCAAACTGGCGCAGCCCGCTGAGGCCATTGCCCGCGTAGAGCACCACTTTGCCATTCATGCGCTGGAGATTGACCGTACCGACGGTATCAGCATGGCGTTCCCGCAGTGGCGCTTCAACCTGCGCTCCTCCAACACCGAGCCGGTGGTGCGCCTGAACGTGGAGTCCCGCGCCGATACCGCGCTGATGGAAGCCCGAACGAAGGACATTCTGGCGCTGTTGAATCAGTAAAAAGAAAACCTTACCCCTCACCCTAACCCTCTCCCCAAAGGGGAGAGGGAACTTGAACACCCTCTCCCCTTTGGGGAGAGGGCCGGGGTGAGGGGCGAGGGGTAAGGTTTAGAACTAAAGGAACAACGATGACAAATCTAAAAAAGCGCGAACGAGCGAGAACGAATGCATCGTTAATCTCTATGGTGCAGCGTTTTTCTGATATCACCATCATGGTCGGCGGACTGTGGGCGGTGTGTTGGGTCAGCGGGCAGTCGTTCTTATACATGCACTTGCTGATGGCGTTGATTGCGCTGGTGGTGTTTCAGATGATCGGCGGCATGACCGATTTCTATCGTTCATGGCGCGGCGTCAAAATGACCACCGAACTGATGCTGCTGCTCCAGAACTGGACCTTAAGCCTGGTTTTCAGCGCAGGGCTGGTGGCGTTCAGCCATGATTTTGATAACCGTCTTGTGACCTATCTCTGCTGGTATCTGTTAACCAGCATTGGCATGGTGGTCTGCCGCTCGCTGATCCGCTTTGGCGCGGGCTGGCTGCGCAACCGCGGGTATAACCGTCGCTTCGTTGCCGTGGCGGGCGACCTGCCGGTGGGACAGGTGTTGCTCGACAGCTTCCGCAAAGAGCCGTGGTTAGGTTTTGAAGTGGTCGGGATTTATCACGACGCGAAGCCCGGCGGCGTGCCGTCCGACTGGGCAGGTAACTACGAACAGCTTATTGACGATGCGAAAGCCGGCAAAATTCATAACGTCTACATCGCCATGCAGATGAAAGATGAATCCCGCATCAAGAAACTGATGCGCGAGCTGGCGGATACCACCTGCTCGGTGATCCTCATCCCGGACGTTTTTACCTTCAATATTCTCCACTCCCGTATTGAAGAGGTGAACGGGGTACCGGTTGTTCCACTGTACGACACGCCGCTGTCGGGGATTAACCGCGTGCTGAAGCGCGTGGAAGATATCGTCCTTTCGTCCCTGATCCTGCTGCTCATCTCCCCGGTGTTGTGCTGTATTGCGCTGGCGGTGAAGCTCAGCTCGCCGGGGCCGATCATCTTCCGTCAGACCCGCTACGGCATGGACGGTAAGCCGATCATGGTGTGGAAATTCCGCTCCATGAAGGTGATGGAGAACGACAAGGTGGTGACCCAGGCGACGCAGAACGATCCGCGCGTCACCCGCGTGGGCAACTTCCTGCGCCGTACCTCGCTCGATGAGCTGCCGCAGTTCATCAACGTGTTCACCGGCGGGATGTCCATCGTCGGGCCTCGTCCTCACGCCGTGGCCCATAACGAGCAGTACCGCACCCTGATTGAAGGCTACATGCTGCGCCATAAGGTGAAGCCAGGCATCACAGGCTGGGCGCAGATCAACGGCTGGCGCGGCGAGACCGACACGCTGGAAAAAATGGAAAAACGTATCGAGTTCGATCTGGAGTACATCCGCGAGTGGAGCCTCTGGTTCGATATCAAGATTGTTTTTCTGACCATTTTCAAAGGCTTCGTGAACAAAGCGGCGTACTAAGATGAGCTTACGAGAAAAAACCATCAGCGGCGCGAAATGGTCAGCCATGGCCACCATCGTCATTATTGGCCTCGGCCTGGTGCAGATGACGGTGCTGGCGCGCATTATCGATAATCACCAGTTTGGTCTGCTGACCGTCTCGCTGGTGATTATCGCCCTGGCCGATACGCTGTCGGACTTTGGTATCGCCAACTCCATTATCCAGCGTAAGGAGATCAGCCATCTGGAGCTGACCACGCTTTACTGGCTGAACGTCGGGCTGGGTATCTTCGTTTTTGTGCTGGTGTTCCTGCTGAGCGATGTGATTGCCGGCGTGCTGCATAACCCGGACCTGGCGCCGCTGATGCGCACCCTGTCGTTCGCTTTCGTGGTGATCCCGCACGGGCAGCAGTTCCGCGCGCTGATGCAGAAGGAGCTGGAGTTCAACAAAATCGGCATGATTGAAACCAGCGCCGTGCTGGCGGGCTTTACCTTCACCGTGGTCAGCGCCCATTTCTGGCCGCTGGCGATGACCGCCATCCTCGGCTACCTGGTTAACTCTGCCGTGCGCACGCTGCTGTTTGGCTTCTTTGGCCGTAAGATTTATCGCCCGGGGCTGCATTTTTCGCTGGCGTCTGTTTCATCCAACCTGCGCTTCGGCGCGTGGCTGACGGCAGACAGCATTATCAACTACGTGAATACTAACCTCTCCACGCTGGTGCTGGCGCGCATTCTGGGCGCGAGCGTCGCGGGTGGCTACAACCTGGCGTATAACGTCGCGGTTGTCCCGCCGATGAAGCTCAACCCTATCATTACCCGCGTGCTGTTCCCGGCGTTCGCCAAAATTCAGGACGATACCGAAAAGCTGCGCGTGAACTTTTACAAGCTGCTCTCCGTCGTGGGGATCATCAACTTCCCGGTCCTGCTGGGGCTGATGGTGGTCGCCAGCAATTTCGTACCGCTGGTGTTTGGCGAGAAGTGGAACAGCATCATCCCGATCCTGCAACTGCTGTGCGTCGTGGGGCTGCTGCGCTCGGTGGGGAACCCGATTGGTTCTCTGCTGATGGCGAAGGCGCGAGTGGATATCAGCTTCAAGTTCAACGTGTTTAAAACCTTCCTGTTTATTCCGGCAATTATTGTGGGCGGCCACATGGCGGGCGCCATTGGCGTGACGCTCGGCTTCCTGCTGGTGCAAATCGTCAATACCGTGCTGAGCTACTTCGTGATGATCAAGCCGGTGCTGGGCTCCAGCTACCGTCAGTACATCCTCAGCCTGTGGCTGCCGTTCTATCTCTCCTTACCGACGCTTGCGGTGAGCTACGGCCTGGGCGTGGTGCTCAACGGGCATCTGCCGCTGGCGGCGCTGCTTGCGGTGCAAGTCGCGGCAGGCGCGCTGGCGTTCGCCGTGATGATTGTGCTGTCACGCAATGCGCTGGTGGTCGAGATGAAGCGCCAGTTTTGCCGTAACGAAAAAATGAAAACGCTGCTTCGCGCAGGCTAATTTTACGAGGCCATTATGAAATTACTTATTCTTGGCAACCATACCTGCGGCAACCGTGGCGACAGCGCCATCCTGCGCGGTTTACTGGATGCAATTAACACCCTTAAGCCTGAGACAGAAGTGGATGTGATGAGCCGTTATCCGGTCAGCTCATCCTGGTTACTGAACCGCCCGGTGATGGGCGACCCGCTCTACAGCCAGATGAAACAGCACAACAACGCCGCGGGCGTGATGGGGCGCGTGAAGAAAGTGCTGCGTCGCCGCTACCAGCATCAGGTGCTGCTTTCCCGCGTGACCGACACCGGCAAGCTGCGCAACATTGCCATCGCGCAGGGCTTTACCGATTTTGTTCGTCTGCTGTCCGGCTATGACGCCATTATTCAGGTGGGCGGTTCGTTCTTCGTCGATCTGTACGGCGTGCCGCAGTTTGAGCATGCGCTTTGTACGTTCATGGCGAAAAAGCCGCTGTTTATGATCGGCCACAGCGTCGGGCCATTCCAGGATCCGCAGTTTAACCAGCTGGCGAACTATGTCTTCGGCCACTGCGACGCGCTGATCCTGCGTGAATCGGTCAGCCTCGACATGATGAAGCGCAGTGAAATCGACACCACCAAAGTGGAGCACGGTGTGGACACCGCCTGGCTGGTGGATCATCAGGATGACAGTTTCCAGGCCAGCTACGCGGTACAGCACTGGCTGGACGTGGCGGCAAAGCAGAAAACCGTCGCCATTACCCTGCGTGAACTTGCGCCGTTCGATAAACGCCTCGGCACGACCCAGGCGGCGTACGAGAAAGCCTTTGCCGATGTGGTGAACCGCGTGCTGGACAGCGGTTACCAGGTGCTGGCGCTTTCCACCTGTACCGGTATCGACAGCTACAACAAAGATGACCGTATGGTGGCGCTCAACCTGCGCAACCTGGTGAACGATCCGTCCCGCTATCACGTGGTGATGGACGAGCTGAACGACCTTGAGATGGGCAAGCTGCTCTCCGCCTGCGACCTGACCGTGGGCACGCGTCTGCACTCGGCCATTATCTCGATGAACTTCGGCACGCCAGCCATCGCCATTAACTACGAACACAAGTCCGCGGGCATTATGCAGCAGCTCGGTATGCCGGAAATGGCCGTCGATATTCGTCATCTGCTGGACGGGTCGCTGGGTGCGATGGTGGGCGACACGCTCGGCCAGCTGCCTGCGATCAACGAACGTCTGGCGGTGGCGGTAAAAGCCGAACGCGAAAAAGGTATTGGCATGGTGAAATCCGTACTCGACCGCGTCCGGGAGGGGAAATGAAGGTTGGTTTCTTCTTACTGAAATTTCCGCTGTCATCTGAAACCTTTGTGCTGAACCAAATCACCGCGTTTATCGATATGGGGTATGACGTGGAGATTATCGCCCTGCAAAAGGGCGATACGCAAAACACCCATGCGGCGTATACCCGGTATGGGCTGGAGGCGAAAACCCGCTGGTTGCAGGATGAACCCACCGGACGAATGAACAAACTGCGCCATCGCGCCAGCCAGACGCTGCGCGGCCTGCATCGCGCCTCGACGTGGCGGGCGCTGAATATGTCGCGCTATGGGGCGGAGGCCCGCAACCTGATCCTTTCCGCCATTTGCGGGCAAACGGCCCAGCCGTACCGGGCCGATGTCTTTATCGCCCACTTTGGCCCGGCGGGCGTCACTGCGGCAAAACTGCGTGAGCTGGGGGTGATTGACGGCAAAATCGCAACCATTTTCCACGGTATCGACATCTCCAGCCGGGAAGTACTGAACCACTACACGCCGGAATATCAGCAGCTGTTTCGCCGTGGCGACATGATGCTGCCGATAAGCAACCTGTGGGCCGGACGCCTGAAAACCATGGGGTGCCCGAGCGAGAAAATCACCGTTTCACGCATGGGCGTGGATATGGAACGTTTCACTCAGCGACCGGTCAAGGTGCCGGGCAAGCCGCTGCAAATTATCTCTGTTGCCCGCCTGACCGAAAAGAAAGGGCTGCACGTAGCCATCGAAGCCTGTCGTCAGCTGAAGGCGCGCGGAGTGGACTTCCACTACCGCATCCTGGGCATCGGGCCGTGGGAGCGTCGCCTGCGCACGCTGATTGAACAGTATCAGCTGGAAGACGTGGTCGAGATGCCGGGCTTCAAGCCGAGCCACGAAGTGAAAGCCATGCTTGATGATGCGGATGTGTTCCTGCTGCCTTCCGTAACCGGCGCCGACGGCGATATGGAAGGTATTCCCGTGGCGCTGATGGAGGCGATGGCGGTCGGCATTCCGGTGGTCTCGACCCTGCACAGCGGGATCCCTGAGCTGATCACCTCTGAACACTCCGGCTGGCTGGTCCCTGAAAACAATGCGCTGGCGCTGGCGGATCGTCTGGCTGCGTTCAGTGGTATCGATCAGCAGACGCTGATCCCTGTGCTGCAAAATGCGCGGCAAAAAGTTGAAGCAGAATTCAATCAGCAGGTGATTAATCGCCAGTTAGCGAGCCTGCTGCAAACGCTGTAACGCTGAGGTTGTATGCTGAAAAAGATTACCCGACGCCGATTTGTCTCTTCTTTATCCGTCCTGGCTGCCATGCCACTGCTGTCGCCCCGCGCTGTGCGGGCGGCAACCGGGAAGACGGTTTCTGTCGATCGCTACAACAATAACGACTGGATCGCCGCCTTTAAGCAGGCATTTACCGAGGGCGATACCGTTGTTGTTCCCGCCGGGTTAACGTGTGAAAACATCAATACCGGCATTTTCATTCCTGATGGAAAAACCCTGCTGATCCGCGGTGCGCTGAAGGGCAACGGCCGCGGGCGGTTTGTGCTCCAGGAAGGCTGTAAGGTCATTGGGGAAGGAGAGGGGCGCACGCATAACATTACGCTGGATGTGCGTGGCTCCGACTGTGTCATTAAAGGGCTGGCGATGAGCGGCTTCGGCCCCGTCACCCAGATCTACATCGGCGGTAAAAAGCCGAGAGTGATGCGTAACCTGCTTATCGATCGCATTGCCGTGAGCCAGGCCAACTACGCCATTCTGCGCCAGGGTTTTCATAATCAGGTGGACGGTGCGCGCATAACCAACAGTAAATTCAGCCATTTGCAGGGTGACGCGATTGAGTGGAACGTGGCGATTAACGACCGCAATATCCTGATCTCTGACCACGTGATCGATAACATCAACTGCACAAACGGCAAGATCAACTGGGGGATAGGCATTGGGCTGGCTGGCAGCACGTACGACAATGACTATCCGGAACAGCAGACCGTTAAAAACTTCGTGGTGGCAAATATCACCGGCAGCAACTGTCGGCAGTTGGTCCATGTTGAAAACGGTAAACACTTTGTTATCCGTAATATCAAGGCCAGCAATATTACTCCCGACTTCAGTAAAAAGGCCGGAATTGATAACGCAACGGTAGCTATTTATGGCTGTGATAATTTCGTTATTGATAATATCGATATGGTGAACAGCGCCGGAATGTTAATCGGGTATGGCGTGATCAAGGGCGATTATCTGTCGATACCGCAAAACTTCAAACTTAACGATATTCGCCTGGATAACCGACAGCTTGCCTATAAGCTGCGCGGGATACAGATTTCCTCCGGCAATGCCACGTCGTTTGTTGCCATCACCAACGTCAACATGCAGCGAGCAACGCTTGAGCTGCACAACAAGCCACAGCACCTTTTCTTGCGTAATATCAACGTGATGCAGGAGTCAGCGACGGGACCAGCGCTTAAGATGAACTTCGACATGCGCAAAGACGTGCGTGGGAAGTTTATGGCCAAAAACGAGACGCTGTTGTCGCTCGCGAACATAAAAGCGGTTAATGAAAAGGGGCAGAGTTCGGTGGATATTGATCGGGTCGATCAACACGTGGTGAATACGGAACGGTTGAATTTTGCGCTGCCGCACAGGTAATCCTACAGCCTATTTTGCGACTATTCCTGGTACGGAATCGCGATCTATTCAGATTACAACTACTGTAATTTGTGGTGGGGTGACCTAGGATTACTTCATATTTACGGCAAAACATGCTGGCGAAAACAGGTTTAAAAGCTATAATTCGTCAACCATTTTAAGGTGGAAGAAATAATGATTAATTTGAAAGCAGTCATACCGGTAGCGGGTTTGGGCATGCATATGTTGCCCGCCACAAAGGCCATTCCTAAAGAGATGCTGCCGATCGTTGACAAGCCGATGATTCAGTACATCGTCGACGAGATTGTTGCTGCGGGGATCAAAGAAATCGTTCTGGTCACGCACTCTTCGAAGAATGCCGTTGAGAACCACTTCGACACCTCTTATGAACTCGAAGCGCTGCTTGAGCAGCGCGTTAAGCGTCAGCTTCTGGCAGAAGTTCAGTCTATCTGTCCTCCTGGCGTGACCATCATGAACGTGCGTCAGGCGCAGCCGCTGGGTCTGGGCCACTCAATCCTCTGCGCGCGCCCGGTGGTGGGTGATAACCCGTTCATCGTGGTCCTGCCGGACATCATTATTGATACCGCTTCCGCCGATCCGCTGCGTTACAACCTGGCGGCAATGGTGGCACGTTTCAATGAAACGGGCCGTAGCCAGGTGCTGGCGAAACGTATGAAGGGCGATCTCTCTGAGTATTCTGTAATTCAGACTAAAGAGCCACTGGAGACGGAAGGGCAGGTGAGCCGTATCGTTGAGTTTATCGAAAAACCCGATCAGCCGCAGACCCTGGACTCCGACCTGATGGCAGTTGGCCGTTATGTGCTGAATGCGGATATCTGGGCTGAGCTGGAAAAAACCGAGCCGGGCGCCTGGGATCGTATCCAGCTGACCGATGCGATTGCTGAGCTGGCGAAGAAGCAGTCGGTTGATGCGATGCTGATGACCGGCGATAGCTATGACTGCGGTAAGAAAATGGGGTATATGCAGGCGTTTGTGAACTATGGCCTGCGTAACCTGAAGGAAGGGGCGAAGTTCAGAAGCCGGATTGAGAAGCTGCTGGCTAACGACTAATACTTCTTCCGCAGCCTGAAAGACTTCATGCGCGGCAGCCATCATCTTGTTATGTTGTTACATAACTAAAATGATGGCTGCCGCTTTTTGCTATTAATTCCTATAATAACAGAGAGTTATCTGCTTCAAATCTGGGCTGATTTGTAACGATTTGTGCTTGTTTCCGAATCCATTTAGGACGACAATTAACGCCAGTTTTTGTCTGAAATCAGACAGTCAATCTTATATTCAACACGCGCTCAGTGCACTGGTAGCTGTCAAGCCAGGGGCGGTAGCGTGCAAAATTTCTAATCCTGAATTATTACCAGGGTTCAGAACGCCAATATCTCGACATATCTACAAAACGGAATAGATAACGTGAAAATTCTTGTGACGGGTGGGGCTGGCTTTATAGGCTCAGCGGTTGTACGACATATTATTACAAATACCAATGACGAAGTCGTCAATGTGGATAAACTGACGTATGCCGGCAACCTCGAGTCCCTTAACGATGTCAGCGCCAGTGAACGTTATGTGTTTGAGCATGCAGATATTTGTGATAAAGCGGCTATGGATCGTATTTTTGCTGAGCATAATCCGGATGCGGTAATGCATCTGGCGGCAGAAAGCCACGTAGACCGTTCCATTACCGGCCCGGCGGCATTCATTGAAACCAACATTGTTGGGACATATGTGCTTCTGGAAGCTGCCCGTGCTTACTGGTCAACGCTCGATGACGCGGCGAAAAAAGCGTTTCGTTTCCATCATATCTCCACCGATGAAGTGTACGGCGATCTGCCGCACCCGGATGAACACCCGGCATCCTCAGAGCTTCCGCTGTTCACTGAAACCACTGCCTACGCGCCAAGCAGCCCATACTCTGCCTCCAAAGCGTCCAGCGACCATTTGGTTCGCGCCTGGCTGCGCACCTACGGTTTCCCGACGATTGTCACCAATTGTTCAAACAACTACGGTCCGTATCATTTCCCGGAAAAGCTGATCCCGCTGGTGATCCTGAACGCGCTGGACGGAAAAGCGCTGCCGATTTATGGCAAAGGCGACCAGATCCGCGACTGGCTCTATGTTGAAGACCATGCCCGGGCGCTTTACACCGTTGTGACTCAGGGTAAACCGGGGGAAACTTACAACATCGGTGGTCACAACGAAAAGCAGAACCTGGACGTTGTGCACACTATTTGCGATTTGCTGGATGAAATTGTGCCGAAAGAAGGCTCTTACCGCGATCAAATTACTTATGTTGCCGATCGTCCAGGACATGACCGCCGCTATGCGATTGATGCGCATAAAATTGGAGTGGAGCTGGGCTGGAAGCCTGAGGAGACGTTTGAAAGCGGAATTCGTAAGACTGTGGAATGGTATCTGAGCAATCAGGAGTGGGTTAACAACGTTAAAAGTGGTGCTTATAAAACCTGGATCGAACAGAACTACGGGGAACGTCAATAATGAACATTCTTCTGTTCGGCAAAACAGGGCAGGTAGGCTGGGAGCTTCAGCGCGCGCTGGCTCCACTTGGCAATCTGATTGCGCTTGATGTGCATTCTAAAGATTACTGCGGTGATTTCAGCAACCCGGAAGGGATTGCTGAGACGGTTCGTAATATAAAACCTGACGTGATCGTCAACGCAGCCGCACATACCGCAGTGGATAAAGCAGAGTCGGAACCAGAGTTTGCGCAGTTACTGAATGCGACAAGCGTTGAGGCTATCGCGAAAGAAGCTGCAAAGATCGGCGCCTGGGTTGTTCACTACTCCACGGATTACGTCTTCCCGGGTGATGGTGAAACCCCCTGGAGTGAAACGGATGCGACGGCACCGCTGAATGTTTATGGTCAGACGAAACTGAATGGCGAAAAAGCATTGCAGGATAACTGCCCTAATCACCTGATTTTCCGCACAAGCTGGGTATATGCAGGTAAAGGCAACAATTTTGCCAAGACCATGCTGCGTCTGGCGAAAGAACGCAAAGAACTTTCTGTCATTAACGATCAGGTGGGTGCCCCAACAGGCGCTGAGCTGTTAGCCGATTGTACCGCCCACGCCATTCGTGTCGCGATGGTGAATCCAGAAGTTGCCGGGCTTTACCATCTGGTCGCTTCTGAGACGACAACCTGGTATGACTATGCGGCGATGGTGTTTGAGGAAGCCCAAAAGGCAGGCATTGAGTTGGCTATAGAAAAGCTGAATGCTGTACCAACTACGGCATATCCGACGCCTGCGCGTCGCCCGCATAACTCACGCTTAAATACCATGAAGTTCCAGCAGAACTTCAACCTGGTATTACCAGCATGGCATGTTGGTGTGAAACGTATGTTGGCTGAGCTTTTTACGGCGCAATCCATTTAATCATTAAAAAAATGCCCGTTTACGGGCATTTCGTGTTTATAGAGAAATTATAATGGCTACACGTAAAGGTATTATCCTTGCCGGCGGATCCGGCACTCGTCTCTACCCTGTGACCATGGCTGTAAGCAAGCAACTGCTGCCAATTTACGACAAACCCATGATTTATTACCCGCTGTCTACGCTTATGCTGGCAGGGATTAAAGATATTCTGATCATCAGTACGCCGCAGGATACTCCGCGCTTTGAACAGCTGCTGGGGGACGGTAGCCAGTGGGGGTTAAACCTTCAGTATAAAGTTCAGCCAAGCCCGGATGGACTGGCACAGGCCTTTATCATTGGCGAAGAGTTTATTAGTGACGATAGCTGTGCGCTGGTGCTGGGCGATAACATTTTCTATGGTCATGACTTGCCGAAACAGCTGGAAGCCGCAATTGGTAAAGGTGACGGTGCAACGGTATTTGCCTATCACGTCAACGACCCTGAACGTTATGGCGTGGTGGAGTTCGATAAAGATGGTACGGCAATCAGCCTGGAAGAGAAACCGCTCGAGCCGAAGAGCAATTATGCCGTTACGGGACTCTATTTCTACGATAACGATGTAGTGGAGATGGCTAAAAACCTGAAGCCTTCTGCACGCGGTGAGCTGGAAATTACCGACATCAACCGTATTTACCTGGAGCAGGGTCGTCTGTCTGTTGCAATGATGGGGCGCGGCTATGCGTGGCTGGATACAGGAACCCACCAGAGCCTGATCGAGGCGAGCAACTTTATTGCGACAATTGAAGAGCGTCAGGGATTGAAAGTGTCCTGCCCGGAAGAGATCGCGTATCGAAAAGGGTTTATTGATGCAGAACAGGTGAAGAAACTAGCTGAGCCATTGAAAAAAAATGCCTATGGCCAATACCTGTTGAAGATGATTAAAGGTTATTAAGACATGAACGTAATTAAAACTGATATCCCTGATGTGCTGATTTTTGAACCAAAAGTATTTGGTGACGATCGTGGTTTTTTCTTTGAAAGTTTCAGCCAAAAAGTATTTGAAGAGGCGGTAGGGCGTAAAGTTGAGTTTGTGCAGGATAACCACTCTAAATCCTGCAAAGGCGTTCTGCGTGGCTTGCATTACCAACTGGAACCGTATGCACAGGGCAAACTGGTACGTTGTGTTGCTGGTGAAGTTTTTGATGTTGCGGTTGATATTCGTAAATCTTCGCCAACGTTTGGGAAATGGGTTGGTGTCAATCTTTCTGCTGAAAATAAACGTCAGCTTTGGATCCCTGAAGGGTTTGCACACGGATTTTTGGTATTAAGTGATACGGCTGAGTTTGTATACAAGACAACAAATTATTATCATCCTCAAAGCGAAAAAGGGCTGATTTGGAATGATAAACGATTAAATATTAACTGGCCATATACTGGAAAAATGTTACTTTCAGCAAAAGACAACGTTCATCCCTCTTTATCCGAATTACTTTAAATAAAATGCAAAAAATCAAAAAATTGTTTATATTACATGAATATGGCGAGCCGTCTCATTACAACGCAGTACAAAAATGGGCCAATAATAAAAATATTGATGTAAAGTTTGTTGAATTCAGTTTTGTTCACAATGTTTATAATTCATTAAAGAAAAAAAACATAAAGAATATCTGGAAGTGTTTGAAGGATTATTTTCTTCTGACAAGTATGATCCTGTTCCCAAGTATAAAGAAAGAATGCTTTTTTATAGTTGGTATTGCGCCTATGGACAAGCATATAGCCAAGATTAATAAAGTCCTAAAAGGTGAGAAGTATATATATCATACATCTTGGCTTTATTGGGAAGGAGATAATTTCCCAAAAAATAATAATCACATAACGATCAAAAACCATTGGGAGCACTTTCTTAGTAATGCTAAAGCAATTGCTTGCGTTACACCTGATGCTGCAAAAAGTATAGGGGAAAATTTCAGTGTTAACCATAAAACATATGTGGTATATCATTCTTTCAACCATGAAATTTTTTTTCCTATTTCATGTGATAAACTTCAAAATAAAAAATTAAATATTTGTTTTTTGGGAAGGCTAGAAAAAAGCAAAGGAATAGATATATTGCTTGATGTAATTACAAAAGATAAATTCAATAACTATATTATAATCGGAAAAGGGACCATGCTTGATGAAGTTATTCAGAAAGCCTGTGAATGCGACAATGTGAAGTATAAAGGTTTTATCAATAACAAAAAGGATATTGCTGATCTCTTGCGAAAGTCAGATATTTTACTTCTGCCATCATTAAGGGTGCCTGGATGGGAAGAGTTATTTGGTATCGCATTGATAGAAGCTATGGCATGTGGTGTTGTTCCCATTACGACAGATCATAAAGGGCCAGCTCTGATTATGGGCAATGAAATGCTATCACGGAATATTTTTCCTGAACAAAACTATGAAGAATACACACTTAAGTTAATAAAAGAATTAAGTCAGGATAAAAACAAGCTTGATCAGCTGAAGGAAGTCTGTTTATCACAAGCAAGTTTTTACAATGAAGATAATATTTCCAAGTTATGGGATGAAATAATAAATGAAAAAATTATTGACAATAATTAATAAATATTATCAAGTGGTAGCCTGTAATGAATTTAAATAGGGTTCTGAAGAGTATAGTAATTCTAGCCACTGGAACAGCATCTGCACAATTAATAAATTTTATTTTTATACCAATTATAACTAGGTTGTATGGTCCAGAAGCGTACGGTGTAATGGGTAGCTTTATGGCGTTAGTTAATATACTTATTCCTATAGCGTCTTTAAGTTATCCAATAGCAATTGTACTAACGAAGAGTGATAAGACAGCAATACATGTTGCCTTTATAAGTATGGGGGTGGGGGTTTGCGCTGCTGCTTTCTCTCTAGTTACTGTCATCGTAACATATTCCTTTAGTTTACAGTTTTCATCATTGCCTACATGGTGTTTGCTATTCGTACCATTCATAGTTCTATTTTTGCCACTACAGCAAATAGGTCAGCAATGGCTAATTAGGAAAAAAGAATACAAGGAAATTGCTAAAATCTCTATTGTGCAAGCTCTAACGATTAATTCTATAAAAATATTTGGTGGCTTCCTTTACTCCTCCCAAATTATGTTAGTAGCGAGCACGGCATTTGGTGTGCTTTTTCAAAGTTTACAATATTATTATCGATCATATAAAACAGGTTTACGGATCCCAACTAATCAATTAAAAAAATCCCTTATAAAAAAACTAATTTCCTATTACTACGATTTTCCTGTTTTTAGGACACCTCAAGTACTCGTAAATGCATTCTCTCAAAATTTACCGATTATATTATTAGGACATTATTTTGACGCAAGAATAGTCGGTTTTGTTGTCCTTGCTCAGACGCTACTAACAGCTCCTGTAACGTTATTAAGTACTTCAATAAGTAATGTGTACTATCCAGCTGTTGTAGAAAGATTTAGTAAACAGATAACGGTATTCGCTTTTTTAGGAAAGGCGATTTTAGGTTTATTTTTACTGGGTATTTGTATATACGTACCAGTTATTGTTTTATCGGGGAATTTGTTTAAATGGTTTTTTGGGATGGCTTGGCAACAAACTGGTGACTTTGCGCAGTGGATGGCCCTATATAGTATTTTTTGGTTAGCAGCTAGGCCTGCGATGGATACAATTCCTTCGTTGAAAATACAAAATTATTTTCTTTTATATGAAATTATCTCTTTTGTATTACGTATAACAAGTATTTTTTTGGGATACTATTTTTATAAAGACGCAATCCACTGTATGATGCTTTTTTCATTAACGAATGCTTCGTGTTATGCGTCGTTAAGTTTATTCGTGTTATATAAGGCATATAGACATGACTGTAATGCAAAGACAAGAATATGAAGAGTCTTCTTCAGGGATAAATAGTGCTCGGCAGATGACATCAACTTATCGTGAAATGTTTTTAACATTTGGATTATTTTTGATAGCCTTCAGGTTCCAATTGCCTTCTTTATTATTCTTAATAATAGTTATATCATTTAACATTAAGTCTTTTCAACAAAGACGTGCAGGCTGGTTCTGGCTTTTATTCATTTCATTATTTTTCGCTATTTATTTGTTGTTCGGCATGAATCATTATGAAAGAGGTGCTGATAAATTCATACCAAGAATCTTGGTAATTTATATGTATTTCCTTTTCTTTTATTCTCTTGGAAGTGGTGATGAATCAATAAATAAAAAGAGACTTTCTAAGTTTTCATTATTTAGTGTTATTTATGTATATCTCGTATGTGTGTATAGTCAAATAAATGGTTATCCGGGTTATAATGGAATTTATGATGTTTTTAACGGAAATGAGGAAAATTCCCCTTTATATGCTTTACAGTTAATAATATTTACCATAACGTACATTCACCTTAATAAAAATAAAGTATCGCGGTTTTTCTTATTATTCTTAGTGGCCGTTTCAGTATATTTTTCAGTCGTTTTTCTTGGTTCACGAGCTTCATTTATATTACTGGTGTTTTATTTTTTATTAAATATAATAAAACACAAAAAAATGATGCTTTTTATATTATTAATATCTATCCCGGTTGTAATTATCTCGATAGGTTTTTTACAACATTTCAATATTTTCAATTATTTAGATTTCGGTGGGTTTAAAAGTAGAGGTCTTGATAGCCCTAGGTTCAGTATGCTGGAATATGGCATCAGCAATTTTCTTAAATACCCACTCGGTGGGTTACAAGCTCACGGTATAGGCTATGAGGGTATTTGGTTCCATAATATGCTCTTAGATATAGTAAGGGTTGCAGGCTACTATGCAATGTTCTTATGGGTTTTGATATTGTTTATAGCCGTAATAAATATGTATTTTATGCATAAAGAATATATGTGTTTATTTTTAATACTTAATATTGCATTGATGCAGGATCTTGCATTTGATGGTTTTTTTAACATTATGGCGTTAGAGTTTTTTTTACTAGGCGTGATAGTCTCAAAAAGAAAAATGCATACTCAAAAATTGGTTTGCGGAAAATGAAAATATATATCGTTGCTTGTATCTATGATGTGGATTTAGATTATTTAAATGCTTGGGTGAGTACGACGTTTCCTAAACATGAAGTACAGTTGATAGCTATTAATAACAATGTAAAAAAACAATTCAAATCTGGAGAAAATCTCTTGATTGGAAGTAATTCATTATATGAGTTTTCCGCATATTATGAAGGCTTAAAAAAAGTCATAATGGATCCTCTATATGACAATGAAGTAGTTTTGGTGATAAATGATACATTATTTACAAAACATAATTCAGAATTCTTCACAAATCAACTTATGAAGAATTTGGGCATTATTTCAAGAACAAAATTGCCTGCGATTGCAGGTAGACTCGACTGTTATAATAATATTTGCTATAAAAACCCATGGTCTGGCCTAAATGGTTATATATCTTCTTTTGGTATGTTAATTAATAAAGCTGCAATTGATATTTATTTAGAATCTATTGAAAAAATTGATGAATATTTCCCTTTTAAAAATTCAGTCCTTAATTTTTTGAATTGGAATTGTGATGTTGATAAGGATTTTAGAGAATTCATAATAAGTCATTTAAGCGATGTTGAAATATCGACTACTTGGTATCAAGTTAAAGAACATATTAAAAACAATGAAAGATTAAATGTTAAAGGCAAGTGCGTGTTCCTTGAGCACTTCGTTTCAGGTATGATCGCTAAAGAAGGCATAATGGTTTCGATATTCCCTACTTGGCGTTTGAAAACTATGAATTTTTTATTTGAGCAACTCGCTAAAGTTAAAAGAAAGATCATGTTAAACCGTGTTTTTTAAAGGCTGTATTATGTCTAAACGTATACTAGTGAACCTGCTAAGCTTTTCTGAAGAGAAATATTATGGCGTTGGTGTTTATTTTCGCGATATTGTGGTCGACGCCTTAACTCGTTTAGTTAAAGAAAATGATTGCAAGTTGTTGATTTTATATTTAGAAAATATAAACGTGAAAGAAATGTTTGGTATTATTGAGCATGATAGGATCGATTATGTTGCTGTATCAGGCATCAATAGCAAATTAAAAAGGATTTTTTTTGAACAAATAATTCTACCTTTAAGGTTTAAAAAATTCGATTTGGTCTATAGTCCGAATAATATTAATCCAATATTTAGTAAGGGGTTAGGACGATCCATTATAACTATTCACGATTTACTTCCATTTAAAAAGTTTAATCGATTTGGCTGGTTTCAAAAAAAATATTTGAAAATCTTTACGAGTTTATCTGCTAAAACTTCCCATAAAATAGTTACTGTTTCAAATTATTCTTTAAATGAAATAGTGGATTATTTACATGTTGATAAAAATAAAATAGTTGTCACGTATAACTCAAGCTCTATAAGCTACGATAATTTATATACAAAGCACGCAAAAAATAATAATAAATACTTTTTTTCTGTTGGTGCTCTTCAAGATGATAAACAATATGATTTAATGATTAGAGCATTTCATTTATTTTTAGAATCTAATCCTGACTATAAGGATTTTAAGTTGTTTATTGCAGGAGGTGATCATGGCTCAAAAGGTAAACTGGAGATTATAATTAAAGATTTATCTATGCAAGATCAAGTGATTTTATTGGGCTATGTAAGTGATGGCGAGAAATATTCGTTATATATGGATTGTAAAGCAACTTTACTTTTAGGGAAAAGCGAAGGGTTTGGTATACCAGTTATCGAAAGTATGGTTTTTGAAAAGCCTATAATAGTATCAAATCTTGGCGCGTTACCAGAGATAGTGGGTTCTGCTGGTATTATCACCGCTTCAACTGTGAGCGATGTTGCTAACGCCATGAGAAAGATCCTCGAATTTAAGTGCTCTAAAGATTTGTTCACCCATGAACTTGAAAGGTTTAACCTTAAAAAACAACAAGATAAATTATATAATCTATTTAAGTCGGTGATAAACTAGTGGAAAAAAAACTACCTCCATTTTCTTTATTAATGGCTGTTTATAGTAAAGATAACCCGGAATATTTTAATGATGCTTTTGAATCCATTGCAGCGAATACATTGCTACCAGATGAAATTGTTCTTGTTGAGGATGGGCCTTTAAATAGCAGTTTAGAAGAGGTTGTTTCACGCTGGTCTCAACTTTTAAATATCATTATTGTTCCTTTAAAGGAAAATGTAGGTCTTGGAGCAGCTTTAAATAAAGGTCTAAGCTATTGTAGAAATGAAATAATCATACGGGCAGATGCTGATGATTTAAATAGAAAATATAGATTCTTAATGCAAGTGGAATATCTTTACCTTAATCCTGACATTGACATATTAAGTGGTTGGGTTGAGGAATTTAACATCATACCTGGCGATAAAGGTAAAGTAAGAAAAGTACCTTCGAATTCACATCTAATTGAATTTTCTAAAAAAAGATGCCCTTTCAATCATCCAGCCGTTGCATTTAGAAAAAATATAATTATATCCGTTGGGGGCTATAAAAATGAGCATTTATATGAAGATTATGCACTGTGGATGAGAGTTCTTAATGCTGGTTATAAAGGAGATAATTTACCCGAGATTTTGGTCGATATGAGATTCTCCGATGAAGCTTTAAATCGACGAGGGGGATTTAAATATGCAGTGTCTGAAATTAAATCTCAATGGGTTTTTTATCGTCGCGGTTATATCAATATATTACAATTTACCCGGAACATAGTTTTCAGAGCGGTAATTCGAATGTTGCCAAATAGGTTTAGAGTATTTTTCTATAAGAGATTATTGCGGGGTTGATATGAGTTATGTAATTACGCCGGTTATTTTATGCGGAGGAAACGGTACTAGGCTCTGGCCTCTATCTCGCTCTGATTATCCAAAGCAATTCCTTTCTTTAACGAGCAATTTATCTATGTTGCAAGAAACCATTTCTAGACTTGATGGTTTAGAATGTGGCGACCCGTTGATTGTTTGTAATGAAAAACATCGTTTTTTAGTTGCGGAACAGTTGCAGCAAATAGGGAAATTATCAAATAACATAATTTTAGAACCTGAAGGTAAAAATACAGCTCCTGCTATTGCTTTAGCTTCTCTTGCGGCTAAACAACTATTTAACCGTCATGAACATATATTACTAGTTTTAGCTGCCGATCATGTTATCAATGATAGTGAAATATTAATAAATTCTATTGTCGAGTCTCGCGAACTTGCAATTCAAGGTAAGTTAGTTACTTTTGGGATTATGCCGACGTGTGCAGAAACAGGTTACGGGTATATTAAGCGCGGATCAAAACAGGAGCTTCTAAATGGAATGACTTTAGAGAGCTATAAAGTAGCTGCGTTTGTAGAAAAGCCCAGTAAAGAAACTGCTCAAACATATTTGGAGTCAGGCGATTATTTTTGGAATAGTGGCATGTTCTTATTCCGGGCGGACATCTATCTTAATGAACTGCGAAAATATCGGGCTGATATATTAAACATATGCTCTGATGCATTACAAAAAATTAATTTGGATATGGATTTTATTCGTGTCGATGCAAATGTTTTTAAAAATTGCCCTAATGATTCAATTGATTACGCAGTTATGGAAAAAACAGATGATGCTGTTGTAGTTCCTTTAAAAACCAATTGGAGCGATGTAGGTTCATGGGATGCTTTATGGAATATCTATGAAAAAGATGATGATTTAAATTCCAAGACTGGGGATGTTATTTGTCTTAACGCATCTGAAAACTTAATATATAGTGAAAGTGCTTTGATTACTGCTCTGGGTGTTAAAGGGCTAATAATAATTCAAACTAAAGATGCTATATTAGTTGCTAATAAAAATGAATCTCAATATGTGAAACAATTAGTTGATATACTCAAATATAAAAAAAGAAATGAATTAACAACGCATCGTGAAGTATTCAGGCCCTGGGGTAAATACGAATCTCTTGATGAGGGTGAAAGATATCAAGTTAAACGGTTGACAATCAGGCCTGGTGAAGGGATTTCCTTACAATTACATCATCATCGTGCTGAACACTGGATTATCGTCTCGGGTACTGCAAAGGTTAGCATTGATGGCAATGAAAAAATAATTAGTGAAAATGAGTCTGCTTATATTCCTGTAGGAGCGAAACATACCTTAGAAAATCCTGGTAAAATTCCATTGGATTTAATTGAGGTTAGATCTGGTACATATTTAGAAGAGGACGATATTGTCAGAATAGCGGACCGCTATGGGCGTTTGTAATAGGTTTAAGGATAAAAAATGATCAGACTCAATTGTTTTAAAGCCTACGATATTCGCGGCAAGCTGGGCGAAGAGCTGAACGAAGACATTGCGTGGCGCATCGGCCGCGCGTACGGCGAATACCTGAAACCACAAACTATCGTGCTGGGCGGCGACGTGC
>OJKA01000292.1_pt1 | contig 21132 bp, 18 predicted proteins | sample 1596451 | NCBI WGS metagenome assembly OJKA01 (sample SAMEA4350155, study PRJEB24818) | metagenome | biome: human; feature: gut; material: faeces | place: Denmark | collected 2013-09 | reverse complement strand
AGCACATCGCTGAGCTGAACGGCACCCCGGGCAAATACTCCATGCCGGTTCCGATGATGAACATCATCAACGGCGGCGAGCACGCTGACAACAACGTCGACATCCAGGAATTTATGATTCAGCCGGTAGGCGCTAAATCCCTGAAAGAAGCCGTACGTATGGGTTCTGAAGTGTTCCACAACCTGGCTAAAGTTCTGAAAGCTAAAGGCATGAACACTGCTGTTGGTGACGAAGGTGGCTACGCGCCGAACCTGGGTTCCAACGCTGAAGCGCTGGCTGTTATCGCTGAAGCCGTTAAAGCCGCTGGCTACGAGCTGGGCAAAGACATCACTCTGGCGATGGACTGCGCGGCTTCTGAATTCTACAAAGACGGTAAATACGTTCTGGCCGGCGAAGGCAACAAAGCGTTCACTTCCGAAGAGTTCACTCACTTCCTGGAAGAGCTGACCAAACAGTACCCGATCGTTTCTATCGAAGACGGTCTGGACGAATCTGATTGGGACGGTTTCGCATACCAGACTAAAGTACTGGGCGACAAAATCCAGCTGGTTGGTGACGATCTGTTCGTAACCAACACCAAGATCCTGAAAGAAGGTATCGAGAAAGGCATCGTTAACTCCATCCTGATCAAATTCAACCAGATCGGTTCTCTGACCGAAACTCTGGCTGCGATCAAAATGGCGAAAGACGCTGGCTACACTGCCGTTATCTCTCACCGTTCTGGCGAAACTGAAGACGCTACCATTGCTGACCTGGCTGTTGGTACCGCTGCAGGCCAGATCAAAACTGGTTCTATGAGCCGTTCTGACCGCGTTGCTAAATACAACCAGCTGATTCGTATCGAAGAAGCGCTGGGTGAAAAAGCGCCGTACAACGGTCGTAAAGAGATCAAAGGTCAGGCATAAGCCTGTCTTAATCTGATATGAAAAAGCCAGCCTACGGGCTGGCTTTTTTTATCTCTACAAAAGTGGCTACTTAAAATCTACCGCCATTTGCTGCGGGATAGAAAGCCCGCGCGTGGTCTGTACGCAGCGGTCAATGTAATCGGTAAAGCGTGGCGGTTTTGGCATACCCATGCTGAGCAGCTTGTCGTTACTGAATCGTACGTTGAGCGTGGCGAAGGCGCCGTAAAGGCGCATGGCTTTTAGCATCAGCCGTTCGTTGCAGGGGCCAAAAATAGCCTTCAGCTCACGACGCATTTTGACCAGCGTTTCATAGCTGACCTGCGCGTATTTATCGCCGACCGGTGCCTGTTCGAGGGCGGAGGCCATTGCGTTATCGATATCCGCAAACCTTACGCTGTTTTCTTCCCCCGCAGAAATATGCACCACTTCTCCGCGCGCCAGCGGGCTGACAAGCAGCATCAGCAGCGCATCGGCACAGTAATCGACGGGGATCACATCAATGCGGTCTTCCATCGAACACATAAATTTTTGCAGCATCAGCCCCATGCTGAATACCCAGAAAATACTGCTGGAGGGCTGACAGCCGTGATGAGTGTGGCCAACAACAATAGAGGGACGGGCGATCGCCAGCGGTAGGGTTGAGCATTCCTGCTGCATGAGACGCTCAATCATTGATTTAGAGTGCGTGTACTCGACCAGATGCGCAGCGCGTTCACGAAACGCTGTGCTTTCCGCTACCAGAGAATCGGGGTCTGGCGAGCAGGACATCGCGGTGCCGACGTGCAGAAAGCGCTCAAGGCGGCTGACCTGAGCCATCCGCCGGGCAAACTGCAGCGTACCTTCGACGTTGACCTTCCAGATAAGCGGGTTGTTACCAAATGAGGCGACGGCGGCGCAGTTGAGCACGTGGGTAACCTGATTCAGGCGCGGGTCGTCGAGAAAGGGCTGCGGATTGGCCAGATCCCCCAGCAGAATGTTGCCTGGCGTCAGGGCCGTTAGTCTCTCTTCGCTAATATTGAATTTTCGCAGATTTTCCTTTACCCGCTCTACGGCCGCTACACTATTATCTGCACGAACTAACAGTAATAGATTAGGCGCATTCTTTTTATTCAGAATGCTTTCTAACACTGCTCCACCGAGAAATCCGGTCGCGCCAGTAATTAATAATGTATTCATGAATGCAGTCTCATTATGGTTGGTGGACTGGATTCTAGGCGCGAAAAATTAAACGGATATTAAATGGGTGAAGATCATAACGTACGGTTTATTAAGGTTATTTTAAGGTTGTTTTACGTCGTGGATCGAATTTGACCCTTCGCTATGGCAATAAATTCATTATTTCGTGTATCCATTTGTACATCATTGAAATTTATTATTTTTAAATTTGTTATTTTTATTTTTGGCTTTCAGGGTGATACATGTTTTGTTACACCAAAAATTTCAGCTATGCTGCTTAATAGTAGCCTTATTATTATCATGCTAGTTAAATCAGCCGCCCCTGGATAGGGATATCGACCAACTGACGGACGTTTATCAATAAGGATTAGGCTTACCCACCTCGCGGCGCAGCGCAGGGCAAGATCTGCGCGAGTAAATCTGCGATAATGCGCGCTCTTAACCCAATACAGAGATGATTATGCAGTACCCGATTAACGAGATGTTCCAGACCTTGCAAGGCGAAGGTTACTTCACCGGCGTTCCCGCCATTTTTATTCGTTTACAGGGATGCCCGGTTGGTTGCGCCTGGTGCGATACCAAACATACCTGGGATAAACTTGCCGATCGAGAAGTCTCTCTGTTCAGCATTCTGGCAAAAACCAAAGAGAGCGATAAATGGGGCCCGGCAAGTAGCGAAGATCTGCTGGCCATCATCGGGCGTCAGGGCTGGACTGCTCGTCACGTGGTGATTACCGGCGGCGAACCCTGTATTCATGATTTAACGCCGCTGACCTCGCTGCTGGAGCAAAACGGCTTTAGCTGCCAGATTGAAACCAGCGGCACTCACGAAGTTCGCTGTACGCCTCATACCTGGGTGACGGTATCGCCGAAGGTGAATATGCGCGGCGGCTATGATGTCCTTTCTCAGGCGCTGCAGCGAGCTGATGAAATAAAACATCCTGTTGGACGCGTGCGCGATATCGAAGCGCTCGATGAACTGCTGGAGACGCTGGCTGACGACAAGCCGCGCATCATCGCGCTGCAGCCAATTAGCCAGAAAGAGGACGCGACGCGCCTGTGCATCGAAACCTGCATCGCGCGCAACTGGCGTTTATCTATGCAGACGCATAAGTATCTGAACATCGCCTGATCCCTTCTTTTTTGCCGGGCTGGCTGATAGCTGTCCGGCAAGCACTTTATTCATATATGAATTCATCAAGCCCCCTCGCTTCAGCGTAGTAGTTAAGATTCCCGCTCATACCTGCGGTGGTATAATCGATTCGTACATCAGCCGCCCCGGCGCGCTGTCGATATGTTGACTTAAGGATCGAGTTAAACATGCAGCCAATTGAGCCATCCCATGCTTTTTCTATGGAGTTCTTCTCCCTCAAAGGGAAAACCGCCATCGTCACCGGGGGGAATAGCGGACTGGGGCAGGCTCTTGCCCTTGCTCTGGCCACGGCGGGAGCCAATCTGTTTATTCCCGGACGACGCGTCGATAATGCGCAAACCCGTGAACGCATTGAGCAGCAGGGCGCTGATGTGGAGTTCATGCTGGCGAATATTACCGACAACGGCATGCCGCAGCGCATTATCGCCGCCTGCTGCCAGCGTTTTGGCACGGTCGATATCCTGGTGAACAATGCCGGTATTTGTCGTTTGAATAAGGTCCTGCGCTTTGGCCGCGCCGACTGGGACCCGATGATTGAGACCAACCTGACGGCGGCTTTCGAGCTCAGCCATGAGGCGGCGAAAATAATGGTTCCCCGCCGCTGTGGCAAAATTATCAATATCTGTTCGGTGTTTTCTTATTTAGGCGGCAGCTGGTCGCCGGCTTATGCAGCAACCAAACATGCCCTCGCGGGGTTAACCAAAGCCTATTGTGAAGAGCTCGGCCCATATAACATTCAGGTTAACGGTATTGCCCCCGGCTATTATGAGACCGACATGACGGCGATCGTCCGCAACACGCCTAAGGAAAACAGGCGCGTCCTGGCGCATATTCCGGCCGGCCGTTGGGGTGAGGCGCAGGATCTGATGGGCGCAGTCGTCTTCCTGGCCAGCCGGGCCTCGGATTACGTGAATGGCCATATCCTGGCGGTAGATGGCGGTTATCTGGTGCGCTAGCCGTGAACTTGCCCAGGCGAGGCGGGAAACGGCGAGAGGCGAAAAGGCCATCGCGCCGCTAACAGGCGACCTACGCGATGGCGAAAGGGATCACTCGCCGCGATAGACGCAGCCCGCCGTGCAGGTTTCTTTGATCATCACCGCGCTGAGTAGCGGAACCAAAGGCTTCATCTGCTCCCAGATCCATTTTGCCAGGACTTCGCTGGTAGGATTGGAAAGTCCCGGAATATCGTTCAGATAGTAGTGATCCAGGCGATCGTAGGTGGGTTTGAATGCGGCTTTCAGCTCGGCGAAATCCATGATCCACCCGGTATGGGGATCGACTTCACCGGTAATCTCCAGGCGCACCATAAAAGAGTGACCGTGCAGGCGTCCGCACTTGTGGCCTTCCGGTACGTGCGGCAGGCGGTGAGCGGCTTCGAAAGTGAAATCTTTAAACAGCGTGGTGGACATCTTTTATTCTCAATATGGCAAAAAAACCGCCGTAGGGTACCGGAAAGTACATTTTTTATCATTAACTAAAACGGTCCTGAACACAAAATGGACATATCCATGCGGTTTATGGGAATTATATCTTTATATTACAGCAGCTTATTTAATCGATTTTGTTGTTAATAACTATAACTAAAACAGGTTAGTCCATTTGGTTATTTGTTATTTCCATCCCTTCTTTAATTGTTACTATCTGCGCCGTTAACCTTCTATTCTCTTCTGTTTTATCACGCTGACAGGGCGTGAATCACAGCTTTGCTTACTGGAACATAACGACGCATGACGACACAGGCCCCACCTTCCAATTTGCTACCGCTGAGTCCGGAGCAAATGGCGCGCCTTCAGGCGGCCACGACTGACTTCACGCCTACCCAGCTAGCCTGGGTTTCCGGCTATTTTTGGGGGATGCTGAATCAGCAGCCCGGCGCGGCGGTTGTTGCGCCAGCCCAGGCGGCTGAAGTGCCGTCCATCACGCTGATTTCGGCCTCGCAAACCGGCAATGCCCGCCGCATCGCTGAAGCGCTGCGTGACGATCTACAGGCGGCGCAGCTGAATGTGAAGCTGATTAACGCAGGCGACTATAAATTTAAACAAATTGCCGCCGAAAAACTGCTGGTCGTCGTGACGTCAACACAAGGCGAAGGTGAGCCGCCGGAAGAAGCCGTCGCACTGCATAAGTTCCTGTTCTCGAAGAAAGCGCCCAAGCTGACCGATACGGCATTTGCCGTGTTTGGCCTCGGCGATACCTCCTATGAATTCTTCTGCCAGTCCGGCAAGGATTTTGATAACAAGCTGGCCGAGCTGGGCGGTGAACGCCTGCTGGATCGGGTTGACGCTGATGTGGAGTATCAGACCGCCGCTGCCGAATGGCGCGCCCGCGTGGTTGAGGTGCTGAAAGCGCGCGCGCCTGCTGCTTCTCCGTCTCAGTTGGTTACCAGCGGGGCGGTGAATGAAATCCACACCAGCCCGTATACCAAAGAGGCGCCGCTGACTGCGACGCTGGCGGTGAATCAGAAAATCACCGGCCGTGATTCAGAAAAGGATGTGCGCCATATTGAAATCGACCTCGGCGACTCCGGCCTGCGCTATCAGCCGGGCGATGCGCTGGGTGTCTGGTATCAGAACGATCCGGCGCTGGTGAAGGAGCTGGTGGAGCTGCTCTGGCTAACAGGTACGGAACCGGTCACGGTCGACGGCAAAACGCTACCGCTTGCTGAAGCGCTGGAATGGCATTTTGAGCTGACGGTCAACACCGGCAATATCGTGGAAAACTACGCCACCTTAACCCGCAGCGAGTCTTTACTGCCGCTGGTGGGCGATAAGGCACAGCTCCAGCACTACGCCGCAACCACGCCGATCGTCGACATGGTGCGTTTCTCGCCGGCGCAGCTGGATGCCCAGGCGCTGGTTGACCTGCTGCGCCCGTTGACGCCGCGGCTGTACTCGATCGCCTCTTCGCAGGCGGAAGTGGAAAGCGAAGTCCACGTCACCGTTGGCGTAGTGCGTTATGATATTGAAGGTCGCGCTCGTGCCGGCGGCGCTTCCAGTTTCCTGGCTGACCGCGTCGAAGAAGACGGCGAAGTTCGCGTTTTTATCGAGCATAACGATAACTTCCGTTTGCCTGCGAACCCGGAAACGCCGGTGATCATGATTGGTCCCGGTACCGGCATCGCGCCTTTCCGCGCATTTATGCAGCAGCGCGCGGCGGAAGGCGCAGAGGGTAAGAACTGGTTGTTCTTCGGCAACCCGCACTTTACTGAAGATTTCCTCTATCAGGTGGAGTGGCAGAGCTACGTCAAAGAAGGCGTGCTGAGCCGCATCGACCTGGCCTGGTCCCGCGATCAACAACAAAAAGTCTACGTTCAGGACAAACTGCGCGAGCAGGGAGCCGAACTGTGGCGCTGGATTAACGACGGTGCCCATATTTATGTCTGCGGCGATGCCAATCGTATGGCAAAAGACGTTGAGCAGACGTTACTGGAAGTGATTGCCGAATACGGCGCGATGGACGCCGAAGCGGCGGACGAATTTTTAAGTGAGCTGCGCGTAGAGCGCCGTTATCAGCGAGATGTCTACTAATGAGCGAAAAACATCCAGGCCCGCTGGTGGTCGAAGGTAAACTGACTGACGCCGAGCGCATGAAGCTCGAAAGCAACTACCTGCGCGGCACCATTGCGGAAGATTTGAATGACGGCCTGACCGGCGGTTTTAAAGGCGATAACTTTCTGCTGATCCGTTTTCACGGTATGTATCAGCAGGATGACCGCGATATTCGCGCCGAACGTGCGGCGCAGAAGCTGGAGCCGCGTCACGCGATGCTGCTGCGCTGCCGCCTCCCGGGCGGGGTGATCACCACCAAACAGTGGCAGGCGATCGATAAATTCGCCGCCGATAACACCATCTACGGCAGTATCCGTCTGACCAACCGTCAGACCTTCCAGTTTCACGGCATTCTGAAAAAGAACGTCAAGCCGGTGCACCAGATGCTGCATTCGGTCGGACTGGATGCGTTGGCCACCGCTAATGACATGAACCGTAACGTGCTCTGTACGTCCAACCCGAACGAGTCTCAGCTGCACGCCGAAGCTTATGAATGGGCGAAGAAGATCTCCGAGCACCTGCTGCCGCGCACTCGCGCCTATGCTGAGATCTGGCTGGATCAAAAGAAAGTTGCCACCACCGATGAAGAACCGATCCTCGGCCAGACCTATCTGCCGCGTAAGTTCAAAACGACCGTGGTGATCCCGCCGCAGAACGATATCGATCTGCACGCGAACGATATGAACTTCGTGGCTATTGCTGAAAACGGCAAGCTGGTGGGCTTTAATCTGCTGGTGGGCGGCGGTTTATCGATTGAGCACGGCAATAAGAAAACCTACGCTCGTACGGCGAGCGAGTTTGGCTATCTGCCGCTGGAGCATACCCTGGCGGTAGCGGAAGCGGTGGTGACGACCCAGCGCGACTGGGGCAACCGTACCGACCGTAAAAATGCGAAAACCAAATACACCCTGGAGCGCGTTGGCGTTGAGACCTTTAAAGCAGAAGTGGAGCGTCGGGCGGGCATCAAGTTTGAACCGATTCGTCCATACGAGTTCACCGGTCGCGGCGATCGTATCGGCTGGGTGAAAGGTATCGACAATAACTGGCATCTGACGCTGTTTATTGAAAACGGACGTATCCTTGATTATCCGGGCCGCCCGCTGAAAACGGGTCTGCTGAAGATCGCGAAGATCCATAAGGGCGAATTCCGTATTACGGCAAATCAGAATCTGATTATTGCCAGCGTACCGGAAGATCAGAAGGCGAAGATCGAGAAGCTGGCCCGCGAGCACGGCCTGATGAACGCCGTTACGCCGCAGCGCGAAAATTCGATGGCTTGCGTCTCATTCCCGACCTGCCCGCTGGCGATGGCGGAAGCCGAGCGCTTCCTCCCGTCATTCATCGATAAAGTCGAGGCGGTGATGAGCAAACATGGCGTTGGCGACGAGCATATCGTTACCCGCGTCACCGGTTGCCCGAACGGCTGCGGTCGCGCGATGCTGGCGGAAGTGGGCCTGGTGGGTAAAGCGCCGGGCCGCTACAACCTGCACCTTGGCGGCAACCGTAGCGGGACGCGGATTCCGCGCATGTACCGGGAAAACATTACCGAGTCGGAAATTCTCGACTCAATCGACGAACTGGTAGGGCGCTGGGCGAAAGAGCGCGAAGCGGGTGAAGGCTTCGGCGACTTTACGGTGCGTGCGGGCATTATTCGTCCGGTGCTCGATCCTGCCCGGGATTTCTGGGAATAACACCCGCTGCCCGGTGGCGTTTCGCTTACCGGGCCTGCGGTCTTGTCGACCGGGTAAACGCAGGGCCCCCGGCAAAAACAGGCAAATGAGGTTCTTATGTCCGTACTCGATTTAAACGCGCTGAACGCATTACCGAAGGTCGATCGCGTTTTACAGCTAGCGGAAACCAATAGTCAGCTGGAAAAGCTGAGCGCGGAAGCGCGCGTTGCGTGGGCGCTGGAAAATCTGCCGGGGGAATACGTGCTCTCTTCGAGCTTTGGTATTCAGGCGGCGGTGAGCCTGCATCTGGTCAATCAGGTGCGCCCGGATATCCCGGTTATTCTGACCGATACCGGCTATCTGTTCCCCGAAACCTACCAGTTTATCGATGAGTTAACGGACAAACTCAACCTGAACCTGAAGGTCTATCGGGCGAAGGAGAGCGCCGCCTGGCAGGAAGCGCGCTACGGTAAACTGTGGGAGCAGGGCGTTGAGGGCATTGAAAAATATAATGACATCAACAAGGTTGAGCCGATGAACCGGGCACTGCAAGAGCTGAACGCGCAAACCTGGTTTGCGGGCCTGCGCCGCGAGCAATCCGGCAGTCGCGCCCACTTACCGGTGCTGGCGATCCAGCGCGGCGTGTTTAAGGTGCTGCCGATCATCGACTGGGATAACCGCACGGTTTACCAGTATCTGCAAAAGCACGGCCTGAAATATCATCCGCTTTGGGATCAGGGCTATTTGTCGGTAGGAGATACCCACACCACGCGCAAATGGGAGCCGGGGATGGCGGAGGAAGAAACGCGCTTCTTTGGCCTGAAAAGAGAGTGCGGGCTGCACGAAGGTTAATATGAGTCCCGGCGCTGCCCTGCGTAATCCCCATAAAAGCGGGGTAAAATAGCTGAACTCTGTTTAGCGATGGCCAGGGCATGCTGGCCGTCACGCTCCTGACTTCCACCATCTTCGAAAAATCAACAGTAAAAGGTGCTGTGACCGCTTAATCGGCTGAGCTGCACCGTATTTTAGGCATAACCGTAGCTCCTTCAACACAACCGGGTGCTGAAACTGGCATGGGAAGGCCGAAAGATAAGCTGCCGGGATTCGACTCAATTTTCTGCGGCCCGTGTTCAACACAAGCCGGGGCTTTCCTGGGTTTTGCTGCAACTAAGAATCTCATTTTATGAATTCATTATTGATTCATATATTCTTATTGTTAGTTGTGTAGCCGGCATGGATGAACAACGTAAGTGATTCATGTTTTATTACGAGCTTATCTAATAATTATCCGCTACGCGCTAATTTCTCGTTTCTTCCCGGCTTGACACAGACTACGAATTATATTTATATTTTTTCCTTCGGGGCGAATGCAGAACGAATAAATTTCACATTTTCTTGCACCATATGAATACCGTAATGTTTTTCTGAACGCCTTGCTTATGCCTCTCTGTATTTATGTCTGCTGGGGATATTTATCTTAAATAAAGCGCAAGGTAGCGTCATGTTCTTTGAAAAGGAAATAGTTACAAAAGACAATTATTATATCTCCCTTGAAGGGTTAATTGAACGCTGTTACGCCAAAAGTGCCGGTAAACGATGTATATATCTCGAAGATGAACATTTCATTCAGCAATCTGGTACGGACGAGTTTGCATTCGACACACTATCTGATGCAGTTTCTTTCAGAACAAACCTTATCAGTAAATATCAAAGAATTTTCAAACTTTTTTGCGGCATTCTGGTAGATGAACCGGGAACTGCCTGTTCTCAAGAAAGCAGCACCTTTCCCTCAACCGAGAAGACATCAGAAAAGCAAAAGACAGAACAATTTTCTGCGTAAATTGAAGGGATTATCAAGGAATGTTCTCTCATCATACGCGATAAATTAATGATTATTTACGAGTGAACCAGGAAAAAATTGGGCCGTCGAAAACAGAAACGAGAAACTTAAGGATAGCGCGGAAAGGTTACTGATTATTAAAAATGGAACGCAGTGCGATATCGACTACCCAGGCAGATCGTATGGCTGCCTCACAGGAAATGGTTATAAATATGATTTACCTGAACCATCACGCTATAACTATCACCGCTTCTGCAGTTCGCTCTACCGTCACTGCGTTTTGGTTCCAGACGCATTTCCAGCGGCATACAATGCCTGCGCGCGTTTTATTGATTTACCATCTGCATCCGGATTTTTGCGTGCTATTTGCTCTCTGGTTATTGCGTAAAACGTTTGCTGCGCATGTTGTTTTCGGCGGCCGGGTGGATACTGTCAGGGATGTGTTTTCCGGGCATATCTAAAGATTTTTTCGAATCGTACTAACAAAACCCACCGGATCGGTTACGTGGATTGTAGTGGCGTGCTTTCATTGGCCAGAGAAGGGCACGCAGCCCTGCCAGAGGGACAGTAAATGCCCTTTCTCACCTGCAGGTTGGCTAGCAAGCGCAATTATGACTGGCGCTTCTGCAATGGCAGACTGGCTGAGCAGAAGGAACTTTTCTGGCGGATGTAAGCCGTGGAGACGGTAAAGGATACACACGGGATAGGTATGACATGAAACGGAGTTCGTACTATGCAGGAAATAGTTAAAGCAGTGCCGCTGTTATGTTTTTTACTGCTGGGCTGTGATCCGGCAGAAAAAGAAGGACCGCGCGGCAGCGGGAAGACCAGCTACGTGGCGGCTAATCTGCTGGGCTATAACCATATGGCAGGCACGAATATCAACTGGTTCTCCGTCAACGGCTACCGGGGACACGCCGGGGGGTTTACCTGCTGTATAGCGCTGCCGGAAAAATGGCGGCCCAATATGCAGGTGGTAGTGGAGTGGGAGGTTAACCCTAACCCGTTTCCGAAGGATCTCCCCCACTTCTATGATCCAAACTATGAACATTATATGGAAAAATATAAGGCTACCTTTCGTCAGTATAAAGCGGTGGCCACTATTCCCGAATATGAAGATTCCTGCGGCCTGCAGGTGCATTTCTTGCCCTGTCAGCAGATTAAAGTAACGGCCACCTGCCACGGGCCGACTCATCCTGACCACCCGATTAAAGAACCTTTCGATCTGCCGGAGCCTGCCCAGTGCCCGCCAGAAACGCCATGATTTTATTGTTGTGAGCTGTGCATTATTAACCGCAGCAGAGGCTGCGCCTTCAGTGTGACATGAAACGGAGTTCATACTATGCAGGGAATAGTTAAAGCAGTGCCGCTGTTATGTTTTTTACTGCTGGGCTGTGATCCGGCAGAAAAAGAAGCACCGCGCGGCAGCGGGAAGAGCAGCTACGTAGCGGCTAATCTGCTGGGCTATAACCATATGGCAGGCACGAATATCAACTGGTTCTCCGTCAACGGCTACCGGGGACACGCCGGGGGGTTTACCTGCTGCATATCGCTGCCGGAAAAATGGCGGCCCAACATGCAGGTGGCAGTGGAGTGGGAGGTGGATCCTGACCCGTTTCCCAAAAATATGCCCCCAATGGGAACAAAAGAATTTCGTGATTATGCGAAAGCTCATGAAGCAAATTATCGCCACTATAAAGCGGTGGCCACTATTCCCGAATATGAAGATTCCTGCGGCCTGCAGGTGCATTTCTTGCCCTGTCAGCAGATTAAAGTAACGGCCACCTGCCACGGGCCGACTCATCCTGACCACCCGATAAAAGATCCCTACCGCCAGTCGGAGCCTGCCCAATGTCCCCAATAACCGAATATTTTAAGAAACGTTTTGGTAATCATCAGCTTACCACTACGGGCGATCCGTGCTGGGTTCCTCCCGCTTTTCCGAAAGAGGGCCGGTTGCTTTTAAGCCAGCGGCAGGTCAACGCCAATATAATCAAAATCGACAGGGAGGAGGCATTATTTCGCCAGGAGTCCCGCCGGCAAAAAAGCAGCCCCTGCTGTAAGAGCCTGCATATCAGCCTGTTTTTTGACGGTACCAATAATAATGCGCTAAAAGATACCGCCTGCATGCCGCCGCACCCGTCGAACGTGGCAAAACTATACCGTGCCTGCGCGCCTGATGATCTCATGGCAAATGAGCGTGGATTTTACGCCTTCTATATTCCCGGCGTCGGTACGCCTTTTCCGCAGATTGGCACCTATGACTATTATTCGTCGGGACTGCAGTTTGCTGTCGGCGGCGAGGACCGTATCAACTGGGGGATGGTGCAGCTGTGTAATGCCCTGAACCATACCGTGACAAAAAATTTCCTCGGCAACGGCATAATGAAAAGGGCGGTTCAGGCGATGAACAGCTCCAGCACTTCGGCGGCTGTGGAACTGGGGTTATTCGCGGGCAGCGCGGCGATGTCTTACAACCGTGAAAAAGTAAACCAGGCCTATCTGGACTCGCGGAAGACAATGCCTGGTCAGATGCGGATGCGGCTGCGTATGTTTGAACAACTCTTAAGGCTGGTGCAGGAAAAATTCGTGCGCGCGCAGTGCAAGACGGCAGCGATAAAGCTGTTTGTGTACGGTTTTTCCCGCGGCGCGGCAGAAGCCCGCGCTTTTGTCAGCTGGCTGGATGAGGCGCTGGCCGAAGGGCTACTCGGTTTCCCGGCAGGAACGCTGCTCGGCGTGAAGGTTTCGGTGGAATTTTTAGGCCTCTTTGATACCGTGCCGGCAGTGGGAATTGCCAATGTGGTTCCGGGCTTTACCGGTCACAACGGCTGGGCGGAACAGACGCAGCCGCTGACGCAGTCAGGGTTAATCAAGCGCTGCTATCATCTGGTGGCGGCTCACGAGCAGCGCCAGGCATTTTCGTTGGACTCCATCCGTACCGCCGCTGGCAGCTATTTATCCCAGACTCAGGAAGTGGTCTACCCCGGTATGCACTCCGACGTTGGCGGGGGATACCCCTGTGGGGATCAGGGCAAGGGCCGGGGCGGTGCGGGCGATCTGTTATCGCAAATTACTCTGCATGATATGTATGCGGCCGCGATGGATGCCGGGGCGCCGCTGTCGTTTCATCCTGATGTTTTTGCCCTGTTGCACCCGGATTTCAGGCAAATGTATATCTTTCGGGAAATGAGTTTTGCTTCAGTTGGGGAATTTGATTTTTATCCCGGACTGGTAGACACCTTTAACAACTGGCGATCGACCCTCTCCCTTGACAATCAGCAGGAGGATCCGCTGTCTGACGATGCTATCTACGCGCCGTTTCGTTTTGAGTCAGTCTGTCTGGAAGAGATGCTGGAAGCGGAAATGATCTGGATGACCGGCTGGCGTATCGCACGTTTTGCTTCGCCCAGGACATCGCCAATAAATCTCACGTCGCAGCCCTTCTTCCAGCATGCGGCCCAGCACCCGGAGATTACCGCCCAGCCGTATGCGGCAGGGTTCAGCCAACAGGCGCAGCGCGCCCTTGCCCGTGAGTGGTCGCTTTTGCAATGCAAAGCTGAGGCGATAGCGCAGGCGCGTAATAAAGAGGCGTCCAGACACAGGGGCGATGAAAATTGGTTCCCTGGCCCGGAGCTTGTTGGGCAACCGTTGTTCGATGCCAACAACGCCTGCGGTCAGCTTTGGGAAGCCGCCACCGAGTTTGCGGCGGACTACATGCGTAAAGCTCGCCCCCAGGCGCTGTTTAAACCGGCGATGAAGCAGAAAGCGCAGGGGGCGATCGATTCGGCCACCTGCACTATTGCCGCAAGTGCCGAAACCGGCTTTTCATGGGAGATAAGCACGACGGCGGCAAATCTACAGATACTGGATCCACTGCTCGCCCAGGCGGCCTACTTTTATACCCATCAGAATGAAGCCTATGAATATCTGCGATTTAAGCAGGCGGGCGAGTACAGATTCCGTCAGCATATTGAGCCGTGCCTGTTGAAACGAGAGCAGAACGATAAAATCAGCGGGCTGATCAATCTGTATGATAACTATATCCATGATTCCCGGGCCTGGTTTATGCACTCGGAAAGCGGCGTCAGAGAGCCTTTTGGCAGCTACTTTTTATCCAGAATGATCTATTTTGGCGATAAGTGGAGCAAGGCCGTCCAGCTGCGCTTTGATGGGCAAACGATGTCAGGTATTAGCGAGGCGCTGCAGGATAAGGCCATTTTTGCTCATGTGCCAACCTACGGTGTAAAGGTCTTTAACCGTGATACCGGGCAAGAAATTCCCGTTGACGAAAGCAGTCTGCCAGCGCCCACGCATGAGTTTATCGTGCAGCTTAAACCCCTGGTTAAACAGCGCCAGCAGGCAACGGAAACGGCCAGACGCGAGCGCATCGCAAATGCGCTCAACGACTTATGGGACTCCGAAATACTCCATTCACCTCAGGTATAATTTGACAGAGGTGAGAGGTCAGTGGTGGCGTATTTGTTATCTGAACAGGTTCGGGGCAGCGTTTTTTCAGCTCCCCAGATATAGACCTGGCTGTCGGCGATGGAGCGCATGCTGACAGCCAGTAGCAGGAACAACGGTATTAAAAAATGAAAACGCATCATGGCGACAGTCCTTGTTGCCGCACTTTATCGTTAGTCTATTTTGAGGCGGGTCTCTTCTCCGCCTTCGCCAGCTCTTTCACCAGCGGCAGCATAACCCTCATCACATCGCGGCTGCGCTGAGCAATACGGCCCGGCAGGGCTTTATCAATATACTGCTGGTTATCCAGCTGAACGTTGTGCCAGCTGGTACCGTCCGGGAACGAACGAGATTTGGCGCGCTGCTGGTAGCCATCTTTGCGTCCCAGAGACCAGTTGGTGGCTTCGACGGTCAATACCGGGATCCCGGCTTCGTCAAACACGCTGGCATCATTACAGCAGCCGGTCCCTTTTGGATAGTCAGGATTCAGGCCAGGATTGCTGGCGGCGCTAATACCTTTACTACGAGCGATAGCCAGCGCCCGGTCGCGGGTGAGCTTGCGCACCGAGGATGGCGTGCTGCGGCCGCTATTAAAATAGAGCTTATCGCCCACCACCAGATTATCGAGGTTAATGACCAATAGGGTATTTTTCTTCTCCGCGTCGCTCATACGCTTAAGCATATTCTGCGCACCCAGACGACCCTCTTCTTCACCGCTGGTGGCGACGAAGCGAATACCATAACGCGTAGGGATGTTCTTTAACTGCTCAGCAAGTTCCAGCATGACCCCCAGACCGAGGGCGTTGTCATCGATGCCCTGCAGCGTCAGGCCGCCGAGGTTATTTTCTATATCGGCATCTGTCTGCGGCGCGTAGGTATCGAGATGGGCCATGATGATGATTTGCTGGCGATCTTTCCCCTCATGCGCGGCGATAACCGTGCTGCCGGTGACGTTTTGCCAGTTTTTGCGATTATCGTTGTTGGTGTAAATGTATCGGGTATTAAAACTGCGAATATCGCTCTCGTAGCCCATTTGCGTGAACTGCTGACGCAAATAATCAGCCGACAGCATCTCGGCGGGCGAACCGGTCATTCTTCCGGGAAAAAAGGTAGCGATGTGACGAGCCTGAGCATTGGCGGTGTCGCCCAGAGCGCTTATTGCCGGGGCGGCGGTGAAGACAAAACCTGCGCTCAACGCCAGGGGAAGCAGGCGACGGCACAATGCGGAAAACATAGGGGGGGTCCTTTAGCACTTAAAACAATTTCACCCGCGTAGTATGAAACTGTGATCGGGGTTAAACAATTTCAATCGCTCTTAAATGGTGGAAAAACCGCGTGTTAAGCACTTTTTGATATTAGCTTTTCCAGGCCGTTATTCTTTTGAGTCACAACTCATTCCATTTCGTAATTTCATTTGCTCTAAACCGCACCCTATAGTCGCTCTATTGCTGATTGTAAGAGAGTTGTTGCGCAGTGGAATACTTGCCGATATTTGCCGAAGTGAAAGAGAGACCCGTACTGGTGATCGGCGGCGGCGAGATTGCCGCGCGCAAGATCACCTTTCTGCTGCGTGCTGAAGCGAAGGTACAGATTGTCGCCGACGCGCTAATTCCGGAACTTGCCGGCAAGGTTGAGCGTCAGGAAATTCAGTGGCGGGCCACCGAATTTGAAGAGCAGCAGCTTGATAACGTATTCCTGGTGATTGCCGCTACCGAAGATGACGCGCTGAACCTGCGCGTTTATGCCGCGGCCAACGCGCGCTACCGGCTGGTCAACGTGGTTGATAATCAGGCGCTGTGCTCGTTTGTTTTCCCGTCAATCGTCGATCGTTCTCCGCTGCTGGTGGCTATCTCTTCCAGCGGCAAAGCGCCGGTGCTGTCGCGAATTTTGCGCGAAAAAATCGAAGCGCTGCTGCCCACCAACCTGGGGCGGCTGGCCGAAACGGCGAGCTACTGGCGTCATCATATTAAAACCCATCTGAAAACCACTGCCGAACGCCGTCGTTTTTGGGAACGCGTGTTTACCGGCCGCTTTGCCAGCCTGATGCTGGCGGGCAATAAAGCCGAAGCGGAAAAGGCGCTGGAAGATGAGCTCCGACAGCCGGAAAAGCGGCTCGGTGAAATTATCCTCGTCGGCGCGGGGCCTGGCGATGCTGGATTGCTGACCCTGCGCGGCCTGCAGGCTATCCAGCAGGCGGATGTGGTGTTTTACGACAATCTGGTCACGCCGGAAGTCCGCGAGCTGGTGCGTCGCGACGCGGAGACAATCTGCGTGGGTAAAAGCGCCGCCGGCGTCTCCGTACCGCAGCAGGACATTAACCGCATGCTGGTAGAGGCGGCGAAAGCGGGCAATACGGTGATTCGCCTGAAAGGCGGCGACCCGTTTATTTTCGGGCGCGGCGGCGAAGAGCTGCAGGCTGCGGCTGAAGCCGGTATTCCGTTTCAGGTTGTCCCGGGCGTGACGGCAGCGGCTGGCGCCACGTCTTATGCCGGGATCCCGCTGACCCACCGCGATTACGCGCAAAGCGCAACTTTTATTACCGGGCACTTCGGTGCGGAAAACTCCCCGCTCAACTGGACTCGGCTGGCGCAAAGCGGCCAGACCCTGGCGATTTATATGGGCAGCCTGAAAGCGGCGGAAATCAGCGCTCAGCTGATCGCTAACGGTCGCGCGGGCGACACCCCGGTGGCGGTGATCTCGCGGGGTACTCGCGCCGATCAGCAAACCCGGACCGGCACATTACAACAACTCGAAAACCTGGCGAAAGATGCCCCGATGCCCGCGCTGCTGGTAGTGGGCGAAGTGGTGCGATTACATCATCAGCTTGCCTGGTTTCAACACACCTCATCCTCAGACGCCTTTAAGGCTTCTGTAGTAAATCTGGCTTAAGGAACGGTTATGGACCAAAAACGACTTACTCACCTGCGGCAACTGGAGGCGGAAAGCATCCATATTATTCGTGAGGTGGCCGCCGAATTCTCTAACCCGGTGATGATGTACTCCATCGGTAAAGACTCCAGCGTAATGCTGCATCTGGCGCGTAAAGCGTTTTATCCAGGAACTCTGCCGTTCCCGCTGCTGCACGTTGATACCGGCTGGAAATTCCGCGAAATGTACGAGTTCCGCGACCGTACCGCTAAAGCCTACGGCTGCGAACTACTGGTGCATAAAAATCCGGAAGGGGTGGCGATGGGGATTAACCCGTTCGTTCACGGCAGCGCCAAACATACCGATATCATGAAAACCGAAGGCCTTAAGCAGGCGCTGAACAAATACGGCTTCGATGCCGCGTTCGGCGGCGCGCGTCGCGATGAAGAGAAATCTCGCGCCAAGGAGCGTATTTACTCCTTCCGCGACCGCTTCCATCGCTGGGACCCAAAAAACCAGCGCCCGGAACTGTGGCACAACTATAACGGCCAGATTAACAAGGGTGAAAGCATCCGCGTGTTCCCGCTCTCCAACTGGACCGAGCTGGATATCTGGCAGTACATCTATCTGGAAAATATTGAAATTGTTCCGCTGTACCTGGCGGCAGAGCGTCCGGTGCTGGAGCGCGACGGGATGCTGATGATGATCGATGACGATCGCATTAATCTGCAGCCCGGCGAGATGATCAAAAAACAGATGGTGCGCTTCCGTACCCTTGGCTGCTGGCCGCTGACCGGCGCGGTGGAGTCCAATGCGCAAACGCTGCCGGAGATCATCGAAGAGATGCTGGTGTCGACCACCAGCGAACGACAGGGGCGCGTGATTGACCGCGACCAGGCAGGCTCCATGGAGCTGAAGAAACGTCAGGGTTATTTCTAAGGAGCCGCCATGAACACTACGATTGCACAACAAATTGCTGATGAAGGCGGCGTAGAAGCCTATCTGCACGCCCAGCAGCACAAAAGCCTGCTGCGCTTTCTGACCTGCGGCAGCGTTGATGACGGTAAAAGCACGCTGATTGGTCGATTGCTGCACGATACCCGACAGATTTACGAAGATCAGCTCTCATCTCTGCATAATGACAGCAAACGTCACGGTACGCAGGGCGAAAAATTGGATCTGGCGCTGCTGGTGGATGGCCTGCAGGCCGAGCGCGAGCAGGGCATCACCATCGACGTCGCCTATCGCTATTTCTCTACCGAGAAGCGCAAGTTTATTATCGCCGATACGCCGGGGCACGAGCAGTACACCCGTAATATGGCGACCGGTGCATCAACCTGCGAACTGGCGATCCTGCTGATCGACGCCCGCAAAGGCGTGCTCGATCAAACCCGTCGTCACAGCTTTATTTCGACACTGCTGGGGATCAAACACCTGGTGGTGGCGGTGAACAAAATGGATCTCGTCGAGTTTAGCGAAGAGACTTTCAACACCATCCGCGAAGCGTATCTGACCTTTGCGGAGCAGCTGCCTGGCGATCTCGACATTCGCTTTGTTCCGCTTTCTGCCCTGGAAGGGGACAACGTCGCCAGCCAGAGTGAGAAAATGCCGTGGTACAGCGGTCCGACGCTGCTGGAAGTGCTGGAAACCGTTGAGATTCAGCGCGTGGTGGAAAGCCAGCCGTTGCGCTTCCCGGTACAGTACGTAAACCGCCCGAACCTCGACTTCCGCGGTTTTTCCGGGACGGTGGCCTCCGGTAGCGTGAGGGTAGGGCAGCGTCTTAAGGTGCTCCCGTCCGGAGTGGAATCCACCGTTGCGCGCATCGTCACCTTCGACGGCGATCTGCCAGAAGCGGCGGCCGGGGAAGCGATCACCCTCGTGCTGAAGGATGAAATTGATATCAGCCGTGGCGATCTGCTGGTCGATGCGGCGGTTTCTCTGCCCGCAGTACAAAGCGCCAGCATCGATGTGGTATGGATGGCGGAGCAGGCACTGACCCCGGGCCAAAGCTACGACATTAAAATCGCCGGTAAGAAAACTCGCGCCCGCGTTGATAGCGTTCGCTACCAGGTGGATATCAACAACCTGACCCAGCGCGAAGTGGAAACGCTGCCCCTGAACGGCATCGGGCTGATCGATCTCACTTTTGACGAGCCGCTGGTGCTGGATAAATACCAGGATAACCCGGTTACCGGGGGCCTGATCTTTATCGACCGTTTGACCAACGTCACCGTTGGCGCAGGTATGGTTCATGAACCCCATGAACGGGTTCAGGTGAGCGCTTCACAGTACAGCGCGTTTGAGCTTGAGCTGAACCAGCTTATTCGCAAGCACTTCCCGCACTGGGACGCTCGCGACCTGCTGGGAGGCAAGTAATGGCCCGACATGACGAAAACGTCGTCTGGCATGACCATAAGGTAACACGTAAAGATCGAGAAGCGTTGCATGGGCATAAAGGCGCAGTGGTCTGGTTTACGGGACTTTCCGGTTCGGGAAAATCAACCATTGCCGGCGCGCTGGAAGAGGAGCTGCATCGGCTCGGCGTGAGCACCTGGTTACTGGATGGCGATAATGTGCGTCACGGCCTGTGCAGCGATCTTGGCTTCAGCGACGACGACCGCAAAGAAAACATTCGCCGCGTGGGGGAAGTGGCGAAGCTGATGGTCGATGCCGGGCTGGTTGTATTGACGGCGTTTATATCTCCGCATCGCGCAGAGCGACAAATGGTGCGCGAACGTATAGGGGAAGGGCGCTTTATCGAAGTGTTTGTCGATACGCCGTTAGCGATCTGCGAAGCGCGGGATCCGAAGGGCCTGTACAAGAAGGCGCGGGCCGGGGAATTGCGCAACTTTACCGGGATCGATTCAGTGTATGAATCCCCGGAGAGGGCAGAAATTCACCTCGACGGTGAACAATTGGTAACAAATTTGGTGCACCAACTATTAGACCTGCTACGACAGAGCGATATTATCAGATCCTGAAACGGCGGCGGTATCAGCGAATGATGCCGGTCGCCAGGTCAACAGGATTCGATATGCGCAATACCCAGAACCTCAGTATTATTCGTTCAGAACCGCCGCCGGCCGCCAGCGACGAGACCACGTGGTCTCTGTCGGGTGCGGCCGTGGGCTTTATTTCATGGCTGCTGGCGCTGGGTATTCCCTTCCTGATCTATGGCAGTAACACGCTATTTTTTCTCCTCTACACCTGGCCGTTCTTCCTGGCGCTGATGCCGGTTGCCGTTGTGGTTGGCATCGCGCTGCATTCGCTGCTGGACGGCAAACTTCAGTACAGCGTCTGCGCGACGATTCTGACCGTCGGGCTGATGTTCGGTCTGCTGTTCCTCTGGCTACTGGGGTAGTCTTTTCACGAATGAATCTGGCCTGGGTATCAACGGTAAAAATGTGGTACAGTCCCCGCGTTACGCGGCGTCGTCCGCGCGCCAGAGTAGAGAACTCGGGCGAGTTATGGGATGATGATGCCGTTTTTCAGGGGGCAGGATGGGTAA
>OJKA01000288.1_pt1 | contig 21299 bp, 12 predicted proteins | sample 1596451 | NCBI WGS metagenome assembly OJKA01 (sample SAMEA4350155, study PRJEB24818) | metagenome | biome: human; feature: gut; material: faeces | place: Denmark | collected 2013-09 | reverse complement strand
ATATCGAACAGCCGCTTTACGAGCACTGGGAACAGCAGGGCTATTTCAAGCCTAACGGCGACGAAAGCAAAGAGTCCTTCTGCATCATGATCCCGCCGCCGAACGTCACCGGCAGTTTGCATATGGGGCATGCTTTCCAGCAGACCATCATGGATACCATGATCCGCTACCAGCGCATGCAGGGCAAAAATACCCTGTGGCAGGCGGGGACTGACCACGCGGGTATCGCGACCCAGATGGTGGTTGAGCGTAAAATTGCCGCTGAAGAGGGTAAAACCCGCCACGACTACGGTCGCGACGCGTTCATCGACAAAATCTGGCAGTGGAAGGCAGAATCCGGCGGCACCATTACCCGTCAGATGCGCCGTCTCGGCAACTCCGTAGACTGGGAGCGCGAGCGCTTCACCATGGATGAAGGTCTGTCCAACGCCGTGAAAGAAGTCTTTGTGCGCCTGTACAAAGAAGACCTGATTTATCGTGGCAAGCGCCTGGTCAACTGGGACCCGAAACTGCGCACCGCCATCTCTGACCTGGAAGTGGAAAACCGCGAGTCTAAAGGCTCCATGTGGCACATCCGCTATCCGCTGGCCGACGGCGCAAAAACCGCCGACGGTAAAGATTACCTGGTGGTGGCGACCACCCGTCCGGAAACCCTGCTGGGCGATACCGGCGTGGCCGTTAACCCGGAAGATCCGCGTTATAAAGATCTGATCGGCAAATTCGTGGTGCTGCCGCTGGTGAACCGCCGTATTCCGATTGTGGGCGACGAACACGCCGACATGGAAAAAGGCACCGGCTGCGTGAAAATCACCCCGGCGCATGACTTCAACGACTATGAAGTCGGTCGTCGTCATCAACTTCCGATGATCAACATTCTGACCTTCGACGGCGATATCCGCGAAAGCGCAGAAGTGTATGACACCAAAGGCAACGAATCCGACGTTTATTCCAGCGACATCCCGGCTGAGTTCCAGAAGCTGGAGCGCTTTGCCGCGCGTAAAGCCATCGTAGCCGCCGTTGACGCACTCGGCCTGCTGGAAGAGGTTAAACCTCACGATCTGACCGTGCCGTACGGCGACCGTGGCGGCGTGGTTATCGAGCCAATGCTGACCGACCAGTGGTACGTGCGTGCCGACGTGCTGGCGAAACCGGCTGTGGAAGCGGTTGAGAACGGCAGCATTCAGTTCGTGCCGAAGCAGTACGAAAACATGTACTTCTCCTGGATGCGCGATATTCAGGACTGGTGTATTTCCCGTCAGCTGTGGTGGGGTCACCGTATCCCGGCATGGTACGACAACGAAGGCAATGTCTACGTTGGCCGCACCGAAGAGGAAGTGCGTCAGGAAAACAACCTGGGCGCGGATGTTGCCCTGCGCCAGGACGAAGACGTGCTGGATACCTGGTTCTCCTCCGCGCTGTGGACCTTCTCCACCCTCGGCTGGCCGGAAAACACCGACGCGCTGCGTCAGTTCCACCCAACCAGCGTGATGGTCTCCGGCTTCGACATCATCTTCTTCTGGATTGCCCGCATGATCATGATGACCATGCACTTCATCAAAGACGAAGACGGCAAGCCGCAGGTTCCGTTCCATACCGTCTACATGACCGGCCTGATCCGTGACGACGAAGGCCAGAAGATGTCCAAATCCAAGGGTAACGTTATCGACCCGCTGGATATGGTGGACGGTATCTCTCTGGAAGAGCTGCTGGAAAAACGTACCGGCAACATGATGCAGCCGCAGCTGGCGGAGAAAATCCGCAAGCGTACCGAGAAGCAGTTCCCGAACGGGATCGAATCTCACGGTACCGACGCCCTGCGCTTCACCCTGGCGGCGCTGGCCTCCACCGGTCGTGACATCAACTGGGATATGAAGCGTCTGGAAGGTTACCGTAACTTCTGTAACAAGCTGTGGAACGCCAGCCGCTTCGTGCTGATGAACACCGAAGATCAGGATTGCGGCTTTAACGGCGGCGAAATGACCCTGTCTCTGGCAGACCGCTGGATCCTGGCGGAATTTAACCAGACGGTGAAAGCATTCCGCGACGCGCTGGACAGCTACCGCTTCGACATCGCGGCAGGCATCCTGTACGAATTCACCTGGAACCAGTTCTGCGACTGGTACCTGGAGCTGGCGAAGCCGGTCATGAACGGCGGTTCTGAAGCGGAACTGCGCGGCACGCGTAATACGCTGATTACCGTTCTGGAAGGTCTGCTGCGCCTTGCGCACCCGATCATTCCGTTCATCACCGAAACCATCTGGCAGCGCGTGAAGGTGATTGCCGGTATTAATGCCGATACCATCATGCTCCAGCCGTTCCCGGCATTCGACGCCGCGAAAGTGGATGAAGCCGCGTCTGCGGATACCGAGTGGCTGAAGCAGGCGATCGTTGCGGTACGTAACATCCGCGCGGAAATGAACATCGCTCCGGGTAAACCACTGGAGCTGCTGCTGCGCGGTTGCAGCGAAGCTGCCGTTCGTCGCGTCACCGAGAACAACACCTTCCTGAAAACCATGGCGCGTCTGGAAAGCATCACCGTGCTGCCTGCCGATGACAAAGGTCCGGTTTCCGTGACCAAAATCATCGACGGCGCGGAGCTGCTGATCCCGATGGCGGGCCTGATCGACAAAGATGCGGAGCTGGCGCGTCTGGCGAAAGAAGTGGCGAAAGTCGACGTGGAAATTGGCAAAATCGAAAGCAAACTGGCGAACGAGGGCTTTGTGGCCCGCGCGCCGGAAGCGGTCATCGCCAAAGAGCGTGAGCGTCTGGTTGCCTTCGCCGATGCGAAGACCAAACTGATCGAGCAGCAGGCGGTTATCGCGGCGCTGTAATGCTTTTACCCCTTACGCTTCAGGGCGTAAGGGGTATCCTTCCTGAAAACTCCTCGCTTGCACTCCCCTTTCTGCGGTGCTATTAACAGCAGTTGTGTGTCAATTTTTGTCATGAGTAATGCTATGAGCGTGATTACCCCCGTCGCGACGACAATGCGTCGGATCACTGAGCAGGACAACCCGGCTATCGCCGCCGTTATCCGCACGGTTTCTGCCGAATATGGCCTGACCGCCGACAAAGGCTACACCGTGGCCGACCCAAATCTGGACGAACTTTTTCAGCTGTACAGCCAGCCGGGCCATGCCTACTGGGTCATCGAGCAGGACGGCCAGGTCGTGGGCGGCGGCGGCATTGCCCCACTGCTTTGCAGCGAGCCGGATATCTGTGAACTCCAGAAAATGTATTTCCTGCCAACGATACGCGGACAAGGCCTGGCGAAAAAGCTGGCGCTGGTCGCCCTGGAACATGCACGCTCACAGGGCTTTAAACGTTGCTACCTTGAAACCACCGCTTTCCTTAAAGAGGCCATTGGCCTGTATGAACATCTCGGCTTTGAGCATATTGATGCGCCACTGGGCTGCACGGGCCACGTGGACTGCGAAGTCAGGATGCTGAAAAATCTGTAAGTTTTGTTCCTGCCGTCTTCTGTTAAGCGTCTGTAAACTGAATGCTCTACACTCACAGTTCACACCAAAACAGGGGAAATGCGATGTCGAAGATAAAAAGCTACGCCGCACCGCAGGCGGGTGCAGAACTTGAGTTGTACGAGTACGATGCGGGCGAACTAAAAGCGGAAGACGTCGAAGTACAGGTTGATTACTGCGGGATCTGCCACTCAGATCTCTCGATGATCGACAATGAATGGGGCTTCTCCAGCTATCCGCTGGTGGCCGGGCACGAAGTCATTGGCCGCGTCGTGGCGCTCGGCAGCGCCGCGCAGGACAAAGGGCTGAAAGTGGGCCAGCGCGTGGGTATCGGCTGGACGGCACGCAGCTGCGGCCACTGCGACGCCTGTATCAGCGGCAATCAGATCAACTGCCTTGAGGGCGCAACGCCGACCATCCTGAACAAGGGCGGTTTCGCCGATAAGCTGCGCGCCGACTGGCAATGGGTTATCCCGCTGCCGGACAGCATTGATATCGAATCCGCAGGTCCGCTGCTGTGTGGCGGTATCACCGTCTTTAAACCGCTGCTGATGCATCACGTCACCGCCACCAGCCGCGTGGGCGTGATCGGGATTGGCGGTCTGGGCCATATCGCCATCAAGCTGCTGCACGCGATGGGCTGTGAAGTCACGGCGTTTAGCTCTAACCCGGCGAAAGAGCAGGAAGTGCTGGCGATGGGTGCGGATAAAGTGGTGAACAGTCGCGATCCCCAGGCGCTCACCGCTCTGGCAGGCCAGTTTGACCTGATCATCAACACCGTCAATGTCGATCTCGACTGGCAGCCGTACTTTGAAGCCCTGGCCTACGGCGGTAACTTCCACACCGTGGGTGCGGTGATGAAGCCGCTGCCGGTTCCGGCGTTTACCCTGATCGGCGGGGATCGCAGCGTGTCAGGCTCCGCGACCGGTACACCGTACGAGCTGCGCAAGCTGATGAAGTTTGCCGGACGCACAAAAGTGGCACCGACCACCGAACTGTATCCGATGTCAAAAATCAACGAAGCGATCCAGCACGTGCGCGACGGCAAAGCCCGCTACCGCGTGGTGTTGAAAGCGGATTTCTGATGTGAGATTGCCGGGGAATGTGCGGCCTGATGCCCTCACCCCAACCCTCTCCCACAGGGAGAGGGCGCAAACACTAAAAACGGTAACGGTTGTTACCGTTTTGCATCTACCATGGTCTTAAACACTTCCGCCACCGCGACCGCTCCCGGATCCATCACCCCGTCCAGATTCTCTTTATTCACGTACGACGAGCGTCCCGCGCCGGCTTTCGCCATTTTCGCCGTTGCTTCAGCCCCTTGCTGCGCGGCCTGCGCTGCCGCCTGAATATTGCCTTTCTGTAACGCCTCCAGCGCCGGTTGCAGGGCATCGATCAGCGTACGATCGCCGAGATCTGCACCGCCATACTGCTTCATCTGCGCCAGTCCGCTCAGCAATGCTTCAGGTAGCGGCTGTCCATCGTGAAGCTTTTGTCCTGCCGCCGTGAAGAAGATCGACATCAGCACCCCACTCGATCCGCCCATCACCGTAGCCAGCCGCTCGCCAACCAGCAGCAGCAGCTTAGACACGTCATTAAGCGGGAGCGTGTTCTGCTCCAGACGCTGCGCAATATCCCGCGCGCCTTGCGCAAAAGTAGAGCCGGTATCACCGTCGCCCACTTTCGCATCCAGCGCGTTCAGACGGTTTTCCAGCTGGAGCAGCGTGCTGGTCACCGAGGCGACATATTCGCCCACCTGCGGATTGTCCGACGGGGTATATTCCACGCGATCGTGAATAGCGCTATGCGCCACGGTGCGCAGGGGCGCGAACGCGACAGGCTTCTGCCAGCCCAGCGTCTCGACCTCGGCGTGAATCGCCTTCTCGAAGAAATCGTTGAGCTTTAGCAGCGTTAGCGAAAAGCCTTTCATATCCAGCGCACTCACCAGCGGCGCCGGGCCAATCAGATACGCAATGTTCTCTTTCAACGCCGAATGCGCCAGCTCTTTGGTGAGCAGAGCCATCTCCAGCGCTGACACGCCGCCGAGGTTGTTGACCAGCACCGCAAAGCGCCCGTCACCCGCCTGGGCTTTTAGCGGCGTCACCAGCGTATCGATAATCGCCCTGCTGTTCTGCGTATCCACCACCGATGCCCCCGGCTCGCCGTGAATACCCAGCCCCAGCTCCACGTGGCCTTGCCTGATGCGTCCTTCTTCATCATCGCTACCCGGCAGGTTACAGGTTTGCATCGCAACCCCCAGGCTCCAGAGGTTATCGCAGGCCTGTTGTGCAATATCCCGCACGTCGTTTAGCGATTTCCCCTGTTCTGCCGCATATCCCGCAATCTTATGCACCAGCGCCGTTCCCGCGATACCACGCGGCTGCTTGTTATCCGGTAGGGCGATATCATCCGCCACGATAACCATCTCGACCTTCAGGCCGTAGCGTTTGGCTTTTTCCGCCGCCAGGCCAAAGTTAAGCCGGTCACCTGTGTAGTTTTTCACAATCAGCAGGCAGCCACGATCGCCCGTCACCGCCACAATGGCATTGAGGACCGCATCCACGCTTGGGGAAGCGAACAGATCGCCACACACCGCTGCGGTAAGCATGCCTTTACCGACGAACCCGGCATGTGCCGGTTCATGGCCGGAGCCGCCACCGGAGATCACCGCCACGCGGCTTTTATCCCAGTCGCCGCGAGCCACCACGCGGATGGCCGGATCGATATCCAGTTTGACGAGATTACCGTGCGGCGCGGAGAGAAGTATGCCTTCAATGGCATCGTTGACAAGCTGTTTGCGGTCGTTAAAAAAGAATCTGGACATAGTTTCCCAAAATTTTGTTTACCGTATGCAAAAGCATAGTCCGCACTGGATAATGCGCCGCAAAGTGAGGAATTTACGCAGACATTTTGCCGTCAGGTTGCCTATACTCCACCCAGGACTACGAGAGGACGTGCATCATGAGTACACCATTGTTAATCGCCAGGACGCTGGAAAAAGAGCTGTTTTTACTGCCCGCGATGGCGAACCGTCATGGCCTGATCACCGGCGCGACCGGGACGGGAAAAACCGTCACCCTGCAAAAGCTGGCTGAGTCGTTGTCAGAGACTGGCGTGCCGGTTTTTATGGCTGACGTGAAGGGCGATTTAACCGGGGTGGCTCAGGAAGGTGCAGCGTCAGAAAAACTGCTTGAGCGCCTGAAAAGTATCGGCATCACGGACTGGACGCCGCACGGTAATCCGGTGGTGGTCTGGGATATCTTCGGCGAAAAAGGCCATCCGGTGCGCGCCACCGTCTCCGACCTCGGCCCGCTGCTGCTGGCCCGTCTGCTTAACCTCAACGACGTGCAGTCCGGGGTACTGAACATTATCTTCCGTATCGCCGACGATCAGGGGCTACTGCTGCTCGACTTCAAAGATCTGCGCGCCATCACCCAGTACATTGGCGATAACGCCAAATCCTTCCAGAACCAGTACGGCAATATCAGCAGCGCCTCGGTGGGCGCCATTCAGCGCGGGCTCCTGACGCTGGAGCAACAGGGGGCCGAACACTTCTTCGGCGAGCCAATGCTGGATATCAAAGACTGGATGCGTACCGACAGCAGCGGCAAAGGCATCATCAACATTTTGAGCGCAGAGAAGCTCTACCAGATGCCGAAGCTTTACGCCGCCAGCCTGCTGTGGATGCTCTCTGAACTGTACGAACAACTGCCGGAAGCAGGCGATCTGGAAAAACCCAAACTGGTGTTCTTCTTTGACGAAGCGCATCTGTTGTTTAACGACGCGCCGCAGGTGCTGCTGGATAAAATCGAACAGGTTATCCGCCTGATCCGCTCCAAAGGCGTCGGGGTCTGGTTTGTGTCGCAAAACCCGTCGGATATTCCGGACAACGTACTGGGGCAGCTGGGTAACCGCGTGCAGCACGCCCTGCGCGCCTTTACGCCGAAAGATCAGAAAGCGGTGAAAGCCGCGGCGCAAACCATGCGTGCCAATCCGGCCTTTGACACCGAAACCGCCATTCAGGCGCTGGGTACCGGTGAAGCGCTGATTTCGTTCCTCGATGCAAAAGGCAGCCCGACAGTTGTCGAGCGTGCGATGGTGATTGCGCCCTGCTCGCGCATGGGGCCGGTAACGGACGATGAACGCAACGGCCTGATTAACCACTCCCCGGTGTACGGGAAGTATGAAGACGAGGTGGATCGCGAATCCGCGTTCGAGATGCTACAAAAAGGGGTGCAGGCGACTGCCGAATCGCAGGATGCGCCTGCCGCAAAAGGGCAATCTGTTGCCGTGGACGACGGTATTCTCGGCGGGCTGAAAGATATTCTGTTCGGCAGCACCGGGCCACGCGGCGGCAAACGCGATGGCGTGGTTCAGACCATGGCAAAAAGCGCGACGCGTCAGATTACCAACCAGATAGTACGCGGCATGCTGGGAAGTCTGCTAGGCGGCCGTCGCCGGTAGCGGTGGAACCCACGGGCGGCCCAGCGCCGACCCCTGTACGCCATTCTCCTGTAGATAGCGGTCGATTTCCACCATCCCCGTCCAGCGGTTCTCACACCAGAGCGGTGCCAGAAGCGTTGGGCGGCGGGCGCTGGCCGAGATGCGGTGGTAAACAATCTCCGGCGGCGTGTGGCGAATCATCTCCCCCGCCGTCACCGTATAGTCGTCGAGTTCAATACCATTTAACCGCCCCGCTTCCCAGGCTTTCGCCATTATGCTGCCCTTCACAATATGCAGCGGATGCAGCTTAATGCCGTCCACGCCGGTCTCGACGACTTTTTCCAGCGTTTCCAGCCCGTGCTGCTGCCCTTCTCCTGGCAAGCCGACAATCAGATGCGAGCAGACTTTTAATCCACGCTCACGGGCGAGACGCGTGGTGCGCTGGTAGCAGGCGAAATCATGCCCGCGATTGATACGGTGCAGGGTTTTGTCATGCGCGGTCTGCAAGCCCAGCTCCAGCCAGATCTCGTAGCCCTTCTCTTTGTACTCACTAAGTAAATCCAGCACGGCCTCCGGCACGCAGTCCGGACGCGTCCCCACGCACAGCCCGACAATGTTCGCTTGAGCAACCGCCTGCTGATACATCGAGCGCAGCACCTGCACCTCAGCCCACGTGCTGGTGTAGGCCTGGAAATAGGCCAGATACTGCTTCGCGCGATTCACCAGACTCGCCTGATGGGCGAGCTGTTCAGCGATAGATTTATGCTGCTGGGCCTCGTCAGCAAACGAGGCCACGTTACAGAAAGTGCAGCCGCCGCGCCCGATGGTGCCGTCGCGATTCGGGCAGCTGAACCCGCCGTGCAGCGTCAGCTTATGAACCTTTTGCCCATAGCGCTGCAAAAGATCCCCACCAAACATATTGACTAATTTCTGTAACTGCATAATCTGATAGACCGTCCCGGAGAAAGGGGACAAGCCTGCCACTTTTAGCCTCAGTCGGCGATGACCTGGATCAATCGCCCTGGACGGCTTTTATCTATTTGAATAAATACTCAAGATTACTGCAATTTCATTCACGCCTGGCGTGATTACTTTTCCTTATGTTCCGATGGTTTTTTTAAGTTATAGCGTCAAGACCGAAAAACAGTGATTTTATGCGGGTTACCACCCAGCACCAGATTAATCGTCTGCCATAAAAGCGCTATTCAGCATGCTACATCGATAATACCGCTTTCATATAGTGAGTCAGATCACACTCCGCAGCCTGTTCCTGAGGGGTTTGATGCTTGTAAAAATACTTAAATACCGTCTACATTCAAACACATAAGACCTCTTTAGCACATTTTTATATAAATAAGATTGCCATTTGACCTGTGTACCAATTCCCGATAAGTTGGAAATCCGCTGGAAGCTTTCTGGATGAGCAGCCTGCTCATCATATTTATGCAGTAATTGAGATTCCCTCTGAAGCAAGTCCTCAAACTTGTTTACCTGCGCGAAAAGGATATTAAGAGGGCGAATGCGAGGTACGCGTATGAAACGCAAACCCCGTCGCCATGCTCTTTCTGTGCCTGTGCGCCACGGTTAAGTTCAGTGGGAAGCCCGACGAGCCTGGGGAGGTTCACTGATATGTTGTACGATAAATCCCTTGAGAAGGATAACTGTGGTTTCGGCCTGATCGCCCACATAGAAGGCGAACCTAGCCACAAGGTAGTGCGTACTGCTATTCACGCACTGGCCCGTATGCAGCACCGTGGCGCCATCCTTGCCGATGGTAAAACCGGCGACGGTTGCGGCCTGCTGCTGCAAAAACCGGATCGTTTCTTCCGTATCGTGGCGGAAGAGCGCGGCTGGCGTTTAGCCAAAAACTACGCTGTCGGTATGCTGTTCCTGAATCAGGATCCTGAAAAAGCTGCCGCCTCACGCCGCATCGTTGAAGAAGAACTTCAGCGTGAAACCCTGTCGATCGTCGGCTGGCGCGATGTGCCAACCAACGAAGGGGTGCTCGGTGAAATCGCCCTCTCCTCGCTGCCTCGTATCGAACAAATTTTTGTTAATGCGCCTGCGGGCTGGCGTCCGCGTGATATGGAACGCCGTCTGTTTATCGCCCGTCGCCGCATTGAAAAACGTCTCCAGGACGATAAAGAGTTCTACGTCTGTAGCCTCTCTAACCTGGTGAACATCTATAAAGGTCTGTGTATGCCGGCTGACCTGCCGCGCTTCTACCTGGACCTGGCGGACCTGCGTCTGGAATCGGCCATTTGCCTGTTCCACCAGCGCTTCTCCACCAACACCGTTCCACGCTGGCCGCTGGCGCAGCCGTTCCGCTACCTGGCGCATAACGGCGAGATCAACACCATCACCGGCAACCGCCAGTGGGCCCGCGCCCGTACCTATAAATTCCAGACGCCGCTGATCCCGGATCTGCACGATGCCGCGCCGTTCGTGAACGAAACCGGCTCGGACTCCAGCTCCATGGATAACATGCTGGAACTGCTGCTGGCGGGCGGGATGGATATCGTTCGCGCCATGCGTCTGCTCGTGCCACCGGCCTGGCAGAACAACCCGGATATGGACCCTGAGCTGCGCGCGTTCTTCGACTTTAACTCCATGCACATGGAGCCGTGGGACGGCCCGGCGGGCATCGTGATGTCCGACGGTCGTTTTGCCGCCTGTAACCTGGACCGTAATGGTCTGCGTCCGGCGCGCTACGTTATTACCAAAGACAAGCTCATCACCTGTGCCTCTGAAGTCGGGATCTGGGATTACCAGCCAGACGAAGTGGTCGAGAAAGGCCGCGTCGGACCGGGCGAGCTGATGGTGATCGACACCCGCGGTGGGCGTATTCTGCATTCCGCCGAAACCGACAACGATCTGAAGAGCCGCCATCCGTACAAAGAGTGGATGGAGAAAAACGTGCGTCGTCTGGTGCCGTTTGAAGATCTGTCGGACGAAGAAGTGGGCAGCCGCGAGCTGGACGATGACACCCTCGCGAGCTTTCAGAAGCAGTTTAACTACAGCGCGGAAGAGCTGGACTCGGTTATCCGCGTGCTCGGTGAAAACGGCCAGGAAGCGGTCGGCTCAATGGGTGACGATACCCCGTTTGCCGTGCTCTCCAGCCAGCCACGCATTATTTATGACTACTTCCGTCAGCAGTTTGCGCAGGTCACTAACCCGCCAATCGATCCGCTGCGCGAAGCCCACGTCATGTCGCTGGCCACCAGCATCGGCCGTGAGATGAACGTCTTCTGTGAAGCTGAAGGCCAGGCGCACCGTCTGACCTTTAAATCACCGATCCTGCTGTACTCCGATTTCAAACAGCTCACCACCATGACCGAGGAGCATTATCGCGCCGACACGCTCGATATCACCTTCGACGTGACCGAAACGAGCCTCGAAGAGACGGTGAACGCGCTGTGCGATAAAGCCGAGCAGATGGTGCGTAACGGCACCGTTCTGCTGGTGCTGTCTGACCGCAACATCGCGAAAAACCGTCTGCCGGTGCCTGCACCCATGGCGGTGGGGGCTATCCAGACGCGTCTGGTGGACAAGAGCCTGCGCTGCGATGCCAACATCATCGTTGAAACCGCGAGCGCGCGCGACCCGCACCACTTTGCGGTGCTGTTAGGCTTTGGCGCCACGGCAATCTACCCGTATCTGGCCTACGAAACGCTGGCCCGCCTGGTGGATACCCGCGCGATCGACAAAGACTACCGCGCTGTGATGCTGAACTACCGTAACGGCATCAACAAAGGTCTGTACAAGATCATGTCCAAAATGGGCATCTCGACCATCGCCTCTTACCGCTGCTCGAAGCTGTTTGAAGCGGTCGGCCTGCATGACGACGTCGCCAACCTCTGCTTCCAGGGCGTGGTCAGCCGTATCGGCGGCGCCGGTTTTGCTGACTTCCAGCAGGATCTGGTGAACCTGTCGAAACGCGCCTGGCTGGCACGTAAGCCGCTGGAACAGGGCGGCCTGCTGAAATATGTCCACGGGGGTGAGTATCACGCTTATAACCCGGACGTGGTGCGCACGCTACAACAGGCGGTGCAGAGCGGCGAGTACAGCGATTATCAGCAGTATGCAGAGCTGGTGAACAACCGTCCGGCAGCGACGCTGCGCGATCTCATTGCCCTCAATCCGGGTGAGGAAGCGGTCAGCATTGACGAGGTTGAGCCCGCGTCTGAGCTGTTCAAACGTTTCGACACCGCGGCGATGTCTATCGGCGCGCTGAGCCCGGAAGCCCATGAAGCGCTGGCGGAAGCCATGAACAGCATCGGCGGCAACTCCAACTCCGGCGAAGGCGGTGAAGATCCGGCCCGCTATGGCACCAATAAAGTGTCCCGTATTAAGCAGGTGGCGTCCGGTCGCTTTGGCGTAACGCCTGCGTACCTGGTTAACGCCGACGTGATTCAGATTAAAGTCGCGCAGGGTGCGAAACCGGGTGAAGGCGGTCAGCTGCCGGGTGATAAAGTCACCCCGTACATCGCTAAGCTTCGCTATTCAGTGCCGGGCGTGACGCTGATCTCCCCGCCGCCGCACCACGATATTTACTCTATCGAGGACCTGGCGCAGCTGATTTTTGACCTGAAGCAGGTCAACCCGAAGGCAATGATCTCCGTGAAGCTGGTTTCCGAACCGGGCGTTGGCACCATTGCCACCGGTGTGGCGAAAGCTTATGCGGATCTGATCACCATCGCCGGTTACGACGGCGGCACCGGCGCAAGCCCGCTCTCCTCCGTGAAATACGCGGGTTGTCCGTGGGAGCTCGGCCTGGTGGAAACCCAGCAGGCGCTGGTCGCTAACGGCCTGCGTCACAAGATCCGTTTGCAGGTGGACGGCGGACTGAAAACCGGCCTCGACATCATCAAAGCGGCGATTCTGGGAGCGGAAAGCTTCGGCTTTGGTACCGGCCCAATGGTTGCGCTCGGCTGTAAATACCTGCGTATTTGCCACCTGAACAACTGTGCAACGGGCGTTGCTACCCAGGACGAAAAGCTGCGTAAGAATCACTATCACGGCCTGCCGTTCAAAGTAACCAACTACTTTGACTTCATCGCCCGTGAAACCCGCGAGCTGATGGCGCAGCTGGGCGTGAAGCGTCTGGTAGACCTGATTGGCCGTACCGACCTGCTGAAAGAGCTTGAGGGCTTCACGGCCAAGCAGCAGAAGCTGGAGCTGTCTAAGCTGCTGGAAACCGCTCAGCCGCATCCTGGCAAAGCGGTTTACTGTACCGAGAACAACCCGCCGTTCGACAACGGCGTGCTGAACGCACAGCTGCTGCAACAGGCGAAGCCGTATGTGGATGAGAAGCAGAGCAAAACGTTCTGGTTTGATATCCGCAACACCGACCGTTCCGTGGGTGCGTCCCTCTCCGGTTACATCGCGCAGACGCACGGTGACCAGGGGCTGGCGGCGGATCCGATTACCGCGCACTTCAGCGGTACCGCGGGTCAGAGCTTCGGCGTGTGGAACGCAGGCGGAGTTGAGTTATACCTGACCGGCGATGCCAACGACTACGTCGGAAAAGGCATGGCGGGCGGTCTGCTGGCGGTGCGTCCTCCGGTTGGTTCAGCCTTCCGCAGCCATGAAGCGAGCATCATCGGCAATACCTGTCTGTACGGCGCAACCGGCGGTCGTCTGTTTGCCGCGGGCCGTGCGGGCGAACGTTTTGCGGTGCGTAACTCCGGCGCCATCACCGTGGTGGAAGGCATCGGCGATAACGGCTGTGAATACATGACGGGCGGAATTGTGTGCGTCCTGGGTAAAACCGGCGTGAACTTTGGCGCGGGCATGACGGGCGGTTTTGCCTACGTCCTGGATGAAGACGGTGAGTTCCGCAAACGCGTGAACCCGGAGCTGGTGGAAGTGCTGGACGTTGATACGCTGGCCATCCACGAAGAACACCTGCGCGGTTTAATTACCGAACACGTGCAGCATACCGGTTCTTCGCGCGGCGAAGAGATCCTGGCCAACTGGCCGGCGTTCTCTGCGAAATTCGCGCTGGTGAAGCCGAAGTCCAGCGATGTTAAAGCCCTGTTGGGTCACCGTAGTCGTAGCGCAGCAGAGCTGCGCGTGCAGGCGCAGTAAGGAATTCAGATGAGCCAGAACGTTTACCAGTTTATCGACCTTCAGCGTGTTGATCCGCCAAAGAAACCGCTGAAGATCCGTAAAATTGAATTTGTTGAAATCTATGAGCCGTTTTCAGAAGGCCAGGCCAAAGCACAGGCAGACCGCTGCCTGTCCTGCGGTAACCCTTACTGCGAATGGAAGTGTCCGGTCCATAACTACATCCCGAACTGGCTGAAGCTGGCCAACGAAGGGCGTATTTTTGAAGCCGCCGAGCTGTCTCATCAGACCAACACCCTGCCGGAAGTGTGCGGCCGCGTGTGCCCTCAGGATCGTCTGTGTGAAGGCTCCTGTACGCTGAACGACGAGTTTGGCGCGGTAACCATCGGCAACATCGAACGCTATATCAACGATAAAGCGTTCGAGATGGGCTGGCGTCCGGATATGACCGGTGTGCGTCAAACCGACAAGCGCGTGGCGATTATCGGCGCGGGCCCGGCAGGCCTGGCCTGTGCGGACGTGCTGACCCGTAACGGCGTAAAGGCGGTGGTCTTTGATCGCCACCCGGAGATTGGCGGCCTGCTGACCTTCGGTATCCCGGCCTTCAAGCTGGAGAAAGAGGTGATGACCCGCCGCCGCGAAATCTTCACCGGCATGGGCATTGAGTTCAAACTCAACACCGAAGTGGGCCGCGACGTGCAGCTCGACGACCTGCTGAAAGATTACGACGCCGTGTTCCTGGGCGTGGGCACTTATCAGTCCATGCGCGGTGGTCTGGAGAACGAAGATGCGCCAGGCGTGTACGACGCGCTGCCGTTCCTGATTGCGAATACCAAACAGCTAATGGGCTACGGCGAGACCGCCGATGAGCCGTTCGTCAGCATGGAAGGCAAACGCGTGGTGGTGCTGGGCGGCGGTGATACCGCGATGGACTGCGTGCGTACCTCCATTCGCCAGAATGCGGCGCATGTCATCTGTGCCTACCGTCGTGACGAAGAGAACATGCCGGGCTCTAAGCGCGAAGTGAAAAACGCACGTGAAGAGGGCGCCGAGTTCCAGTTCAACATCCAGCCTCTGGGTATTGAAGTGAATGCCAACGGTAAAGTGAGCGGCGTGAAGATGGCGCGCACGGAGATGGGTGCGCCAGATGCGAAAGGCCGTCGTCGCGCGGAGATCGTGGCCGGTTCTGAACACGTGATCCCGGCTGACGCCGTGGTGATGGCGTTTGGTTTCCGTCCTCACAGTATGGAGTGGCTGGCGAAGCACAGCGTAGAGCTGGACTCTCAGGGTCGCATAATTGCGCCAGAAGGCAGCGATAACGCGTTCCAGACCAGCAACCCGAAAATCTTCGCCGGTGGCGACATCGTTCGCGGCTCTGACCTGGTGGTCACGGCGATTGCCGAAGGCCGTAAAGCGGCTGACGGGATCATGAACTTCCTGGAAGTGTAAGAGACAAGCCGGATGGACATCCCATCCGGCTTTTTTATGCGGTTAACAGGCTGGCCCGGACTTTCACCACGGCTTTTTTAATTTCCCCCTCCGATTCAACAAGACATCCCGGCTTATGCGGCTCACCCGGCATAAAGACCACGAACATACCAGGCTTTAATACAATGGATTGTTCATCATTGATGTGGCGGCAAAGCTGATAATCTTCTGCGCTATGCATTTCTTCACACGCCCGCGCGGACCCCATAACCCCAAAAAAGATGCGTTCTTCTCCAGCGAGCAGAAGCTGAATATCAATATACTGTGCGTGCAGTTCCGCCTTTTTCTGCTTCGGCTCTTGCGTGGCAAACTGCATCACGTTCATAAAGATATCCGTGCCCTGGAGTTCATAATGACCAGGGCGTTTCTCTTCTGGCCGTGCCGCCACGGCCAGCGTGAGGGCATTGATCAGAACCCCGGTCAGGCCAGATGTCGCCAGCGACTGCAACTCTCCCAGCATCATAACGCGTCTCCATGTGCTAACAACGCCGCACCTAACAGCCCGGCATCGTGGCGATAGTGTGCAGGCCGAAGTGCGGCCTGATAGACGGCGGGCTCCCGCGACAGATACGCCTCCACGAGCCCCAGATACCCCTCTGCCAGCCCCACGCTGCCTCCAATAACTACAATCTGGCAATCAGTCACGGCTTTGACATCGGCAATAAGACGCGCCAGCGTCTGCGCTGAACGCGCAATCAGCGCCTGTGCCTGTGGATTACCTTGCGCTGCAAGGCTGAATATCGCTTTCGAATCCAGCCCGGACAATACGCCTTCTGCCTGAGCAGCGATGCCGCGCCCCGAGGCGATAGCCTCAACGCACCCTCTTCGCCCGCAGCCACAACGCGGACCGGCGGGATCGGCCAGCGTGTGACCCAGATGTCCAGCCAGACCGCCGCTGCCCGTTTGCAGTGTTCGATTGAGGATCACGCCACCACCGACACCGGTTGAGACGGTCAGAAAGACCATATCGTCATCATCCGGCAAGGCGCAGAACTCAGCCCAGGCGGCGGCCTGCGCGTCGTTGATCGCCATCACCGGCAGATCGGTTATTCCCGAGAGAAATTCCACCAGTGGAAATTCCGCCAGCCCGCCCAGATTAGACGGATTAATGGAGGTCAAAATACCGTTGTGAATGATCCCGGTTGATGCCACCGCGACCCGCGTTGCCTGCGCCGTAAAGGGTGCAATCAGCGTTTGTAGCGCAGCCTGCAACGCCTCCGGCGTCTGGCTGGCAGGCGTCTGACACTCGCGACGGGCAGTAATGGTCTGCCCCTCCACGCACGCAGCCGCGAGTTTGGTGCCGCCAATATCAATAGCCAGGGTTGTCATTTCACCGCCTCGCGCTGCTGTCTTCTGGTTTAGCAATGACATCAGCTTATCCTTTGTGTTTGATCAGACCGCTTTTACTGGCACCAAAAGGGAGTGCGCCACTCAGCGGTTTACCGTCAATAGCATCATGCGTACGCAGGGCTTCTGGCCTGATCCAGCGCTGAACGCGGGAGGGCATATCCAGACCAATAAGCAAGATCACCACAAACGTCAGGCCAAAGGAGAGCGACCCCAGGGCCGTGCCCAGCGCCATATCCTGCGACAGCAGCGCGCCAATCACCGGGGCAATCGCGCCGCCCAACGCGCCAACGTTGTAGGTAAAGCCCAGACCCGCCGCACGCTGGTCGGTATCGAAATAGCCGCCGATGAGTTTGGGTAAGATCCCGGAGATCCCCTGCCCCAGCATCTGCTGGAAAAAGAGTAACAAGCCCAACACCCAGACATTGGCGCCGCCGATCGCAAAGACGGGAACAATCAGGAGCTGTGAGGCCAACAGGCTACAGACATAGGCCTTGCGGGTGCCAAGCCAGTCACCGAGAAAACCACCTACACAACAGCCTACCGCCGCGCCGAAGCCGCTAAAGAACAGCACCTTCGCCACCGTTGACGGATCATAGGCCAGGTCGGTTTTCAGATAAGTGGGTAATAGCGCCTGAATCGGCCAGGAGTAGAGAAAGGCGAAGAGCACGACAACCATCAACGTGACGCCCGTCGGCCAGCGTTTGCCGCTGCTTTGCACCATAAAGCTGATAAAGACGATGGCGCACAGCAGGCCGAGAATAACGACCAGCCCCGCGTTGTTGAGTTCGCCTGCAAAACAGAACCACAGCGCCGTACCGGCAAACAGCGTCATCGCCATATTGATGACGCGGTATTTGCCGCGATACAGAATATCAACCATGGTGCGCACCGGGGCTTTGCCTTCGTGCTTCGCTTTCCAGTCCTCAGCTTCCGGAATATTTTTCCGCAGCCACAGGGCAAAGACGATGGGCAGAATGCCGATAAAGAACAGCGCCCGCCAGCCCCAGACGGGCACGACAAGGCTGTAGACCTGGGCCGCAACCACGGCGCCGACGGAGAAACCGGAAATCAGAAAACCACTCGCCTTGTTGCGCAAGTGCTTTGGCCAGCTTTCAATCACATAGGTTGCGCTGGAGCCATATTCCCCCGCCATCCCCATGCCTATCACCATGCGGGCAATAAACAGGGTGACGTAACCCGGCGCAAAACCGCAGGCCAGCGTACCGCAGGAAAAGAGCACGATGCTGGTGATCATCGCCAGCTTGCGGCCATAGCGGTCGCCCATGGCGCCCAGCAGCAGGCCGCCGAACCAGCGCGATATAAAGGCCGCCGAAATCAAGCTCGCCGCTTCCACTGTCGTCAGGGCAAACTCGCTTTTTATTTCTGTCAGGACTAAGGCTATCAATACAAAATCGAAGCCATCAAGCAGATATCCCAGCCAGGCGGCGGAGAAGGCGCGCCACTGAGGACGGGTAAGATGGCGGTACCACGGGATGCTTTGGGTAGACTTACTCATTTCACTCTCCCGACGATTTCTCTGTCGTTTTGCCGGATGACGGCTGCGCCCCCGGCGATGTGTTAGCGTTTTTCCGCCATTAGCTGCTCCGCCAGCGCTTTCAGCGCTGGCACGAATTTTTCATCCACAGGGGCAAACGGCTTACGGCACAGCGGCACGGATACCACGTCCATATAGTGCAGAACCGTTTTCAGACCACGGAACACCCCGGCTTTAATCAGCAGATCGATCACCGTGTTGCATTCGCTTTGCAGGCGCTGTGCGGTGGCGTTATCCCCTTCACGAACCGCTTTAGCGATCGCCTGGTAGCGCCAGCCCATAATGTTGTAGGTGCTGCCGATCCCCCCGTCCGCGCCGGCCAGCAGGCCGGAGGCGAAGATCTCGTCATAGCCGTTGTAGAGCACCAGATCCGGATGTTCGCGACGGATCTGCTCCATCTGGAAGAGATCGCCGGAGGTTTGCTTCAGCGCGCCGACGCCGGGCAGCGTTACCAGCGTGTTGATCTGATCCAGGCTTAACTTCACGCCGCTTAACGCCGGAATGTTATAGACCACCATCGGCAGACCATCCGCCGAATCAATAATTGCACGGTAATGATCGCAATGTTCTTCAAAGCTAAAGGGATAGTAAAACGGTGTGACGGCGGATACAGCGTCAAAACCGACGCGGGCGGCGGCCATGGCTAACTGCTGGCTTTCCGCCGTGCTGACGCAGCCAACATGGGCGATGAGCGTGATTTTCCCTTTCGCCTCTTCCGCCACAATCTCCATCACCTGCTCTCGTTCCGAAAGGCTCTGTACAAAGGCCTCTCCCGTTGAACCGCCGACGTACAGCCCATCGATACCTTGTTCAATATTGAACTGCACCAGACGGCGCAGGCTTTCTTTATCCAGCATCTGCTCAGAGTTAAACGGGGTCAGGAGTGCGGCCATTACGCCGCGTAATTGCGTTGCCATAGTTACCTCAATCGATCGTGTGTTTGTTATAACGACATACCTTTATACCTGTTATACCAGATCAATTAAGCAGCAGTGGAATACAGAACGCTTATATTGCGATCTGCTTCACTAAAGGATCGTTATTTTTTGGCTTTTGAATGCTGGCCGAAAGCGTGCCAGGTGGCGGAGACGCTGTTAAGGTGAGTTTGCAACGCCCGATCCGCTTCATCGGGATCGCGGCGGCGGATCGCATCCACAATTGCGATATGCTGGCGATAGCTGACTTCATTATGCTGATAAAGCTCTGCGTCCGGCACTTTAGGACGCGCCGCAATTAACCAGTCAAGCAGCGCAACGTGGATCGCATTGAAGATCGGATTGCCGGGGATCTCCGCCAGCACGCGGTGAAAATCGACATCGGAACGAATAAATAGCGTGTTGTCATCCAGGGACTGGCTGTTGATCTCCAGGGCTTTCGTGAGCTGCGCAATCTGATCGTCAGTGGCATATTCTGCGGCATAACGAACGAGGCTGGATTCAAAGAACAGGCGAAGCTGCTCGAAATGGGCAATACCGCCGGGCTGGGTCAGAAAGTCTTTCGCCATTCCCGACAATTCACTGATGATGGTATCGGCAGACGGCATGGTTACGCGGGCACGTTCACCGTTGTTAATCTGCACCAGCCCTTTACGCTTTAGCGCCGCCAGCGCTTCGCGCACCGAGGGGCGACCCACGTTGAAGAACTCCATCAGTTCGCGCTCGGAGGGTAACTGCTCTCCCTGGGCAAATTCCTTCCGACGGATCATCTGCTCCAGCTCTTCTTCCACCATATCAGACAGTTTTTTGCGCGCCAGCGGCCGACGGCGCAGGCTGCGACCAATGGTTTCATCAGAGTTTTCAGCTTTAAGATCAGTCGGTTTCATTGCAGTCCGGTGCCATTGAAGGAAAACAGTTCATCATAACACAGGAAATTAGAGGGGGCGAAAAGGGACGGAAAGCAAAACAGGCCCGTCGGGCCTGTTTGTTTATTTCACAACGCGCAGTGCGGGACGACCACCGCGTGGTGGTGGCTCGTCATCCGGATCGGTGTCGTCATTATGATCGGGTTTATCGCCATCGATGACAGACATTACCGTGTCGCTTTCGCGTTCATCGGATGCCTCATCATCATTCAGGCTGGCAACCTCTTCATCATAAGCCGCTTCCGGCTCAAACATGGTGCCCGCACCGTTTTCACGGGCGTAGATAGCCAGCACAGCTGCCAGCGGCACGGAAACCTGACGCGGCACGCCGCCGAAGCGCGCATTAAAGCGCACTTCGTCGTTCGCCAGCTCCAGGTTACCCACTGCGCGTGGCGCAATATTCAGTACAATCTGCCCGTCGCGCGCGTATTCCATTGGAACCAGCACGCCCGGCAACGTCACATCCACAACCAGGTGCGGCGTGAGCTGGTTATCCAGCAGCCATTCATAGAAGGCGCGCAGCAGATACGGACGGCGTGGTGAAAGTTGTGACATTTCCACAGTCATTAGCCTCGGCCGAGACGCATTTCACGTTCCGGTTCAGTTAAGGATGCCAGGAAAGAGTCGCGCTCAAAGACGCGAGTCATGTAGCCTTTCAGCTCTTTCGCGCCAGGGCCGCTGAACTCTACGCCCAGGGTTGGCAGACGCCACAGCAACGGAGCCAGGTAGCAATCCACCAGGCTGAACTCGTCGCTCAGGAAGAAAGGCTTTTGACCAAATACCGGCGCAATCGCCAGCAGCTCTTCACGCAGCTGTTTACGTGCAGCATCCGCTTCAGAAGAGGAACCGTTGACGATAACGTTCATCAGCGAGTACCAGTCTTTCTCGATACGCTGCATGTACAGGCGGCTTTCACCACGCGCAACAGGATAAACAGGCATCAGCGGCGGATGCGGGAAACGCTCATCCAGGTATTCCATAATGATACGGGATTCCCACAGGGTCAGCTCGCGATCCACCAGCGTCGGTACGCTTTGGCTCGGGTTGAGATCGATCA
>OJKA01000275.1_pt1 | contig 21927 bp, 17 predicted proteins | sample 1596451 | NCBI WGS metagenome assembly OJKA01 (sample SAMEA4350155, study PRJEB24818) | metagenome | biome: human; feature: gut; material: faeces | place: Denmark | collected 2013-09 | reverse complement strand
TTCATCTGGATGCGACCGCACTGGCAGGACATGCTGAAACTGGAATCCGCCGCACAGCGTTTTGGGGAGGGTCATTTAACTGAACGCATACATTTCGACAGCGGTTCCAGTTTTGACCGGCTCGGTATTGCCTTCAACCAGATGGCCGATAACATCAACGCCCTGATTGCCAGCAAGAAGCAGCTGATCGATGGTATTGCGCATGAACTGCGCACTCCGCTGGTACGCCTGCGTTATCGCCTGGAGATGAGCGAGAACCTCACCGGGGCGGAATCGCAGGCGCTCAATCGGGATATTGGCCAGCTTGAAGCGCTGATTGAAGAGCTGCTGACCTATGCCCGCCTCGATCGGCCTCAGACGGAGTTGCACCTCAGTACACCGGATCTCCCCGTCTGGCTACAGACGCATATTAACGATGTGCAGAGCGTTAACCCTCAGCGAAAACTGCTGACAGCCATTACTCCCGGCGCGTACGGCGCACTGGACATGCGCCTGATGGAACGCGTGCTGGATAATCTGATGAACAACGCCATGCGCTACAGCGAAACGACGCTGCGCATAGGTTTAGATTTGCAGGGAAGCCAGGCGATTCTGTGTGTGGAAGACGATGGCCCCGGCATTGAGCCGGCGGAGCGTGAAAAAGTTTTTGAGCCGTTTGTGCGCCTCGATCCCAGCCGCGATCGGGCTACCGGCGGCTGTGGTCTGGGGCTGGCAATTGTCCGTTCTATTGCCCAGGCGATGGGCGGTTCGGTTCGCTGCGAAGCGAGCGAGCTGGGTGGGGCCCGGTTCGTCTTTAGCTGGCCGATCTATCACAATATTCCCCTTCCCGTACCTGCCTGACCTAAACCGCACGCTGGCCTGACCCGGCGTGTTATGCTATATCAGTAGTATGTTGTAACTAATTAAGGGCTGTCATGGCAACTTACGATCTCATCGAAAGGCTTAACACCACATTTCGGGAAATAGAGCAGGCGTTACTGACCCTCACGGGGCAACTTCAGGACTGCCGCCTGCTGGCCGCCCGCGTCTTTTCCCTGCCCGAGGTGGCGAAAGGCGCGGAGCACGACCCGCTGAACACCATTGAGGTGACGCAGCATATTGGCAAGGCGGCGCTGGAAATGACGTTGCAGCACTTTCGTCGCCTTTTCATCCAGCAGCAGTCCGAAAATCGCAGCAGTAAGGCCGCCGTTCGCCTGCCCGGCGTCATCTGCCTGCAAACGGATGCCGCAACGCGTGAAGGAATTGAGGCGCAGATTACGCATATCAATACGCTGAAAGCCGCGTTTGAGAAGATTGTAACCGTTGAGTCCGGGCTGGCGCCGGCTGCCCGTTTTGAATGGGTGCATCGCCAGCTTCCGGGGCTGATCACCCTGAATGCTTACCGCACGCTGACGGTACTGCGCCACCCCGCCACGCTGCGCTTCGGCTGGGCCAACAAGCACATCATTAAAAATTTCACGCGCGATGAGATCCTGGCTCAGCTGGAGAAAAGCCTGAAATCGCCGCGAACGGTCGCCCCGTGGTCGCGGGAACAGTGGATTGAACGGCTGGAGCAGGAGTACCACAGCATTGCCTCCCTGCCAGCTGATACCCGTCTTAAAATAAAGCGTCCGGTGAAGGTGCAGCCTATCGCCCGCGTCTGGTACGCCGGACAACAAAAGCAGGTGCAATACGCCTGCCCGACGCCGCTGATTGCGCTCTATGATGCCGATCAGGGTGCGGTGGTGCCGGATATCGGGGAACTGCTGAACTACGATGCTGAAAACGTTCAGCATCGCTATAAACCCCAGGCGCAGCCGCTACAGCTGATTATTCCGCGGCTGCACCTGTATGTGGCGCAGTGATTACCTGAGGCTGCCCACCATCGCTTCCGGGCGGACCCAGGCATCAAACTCGGCGTCCGTCAGGTAGCCCAGCGCCAGCGCAGAGGCTTTCAGGGTAAGCCCCTCTTTGTGCGCTTTTTTAGCGATTTCGGCCGCTTTGTCATAACCAATATGGGTGTTCAGCGCCGTTACCAGCATCAGAGACTCATTCAGCAGCTGGCTGATTCGCTCGCGATTAGGCTCAATGCCCACCGCGCAGTGCTCGTTAAAGCTCTCCATGCCATCGGCCAGCAGACGAATCGATTGCAGTACGTTGTGGATCACCATCGGACGATAGACGTTAAGCTCGAAGTTACCCGACGCGCCGCCCATGTTAACCGCCACGTCATTACCCATCACCTGACAGCACAGCATGGTCATGGCTTCGCACTGGGTCGGGTTCACTTTGCCCGGCATAATGGAGCTGCCCGGCTCGTTTTCCGGAATGCTGATTTCGCCGATGCCGCAGCGCGGGCCGGAGGCCAGCCAGCGCACGTCGTTGGCAATTTTCATCAGCGAGGCCGCCAGCCCTTTCAGCGCGCCATGGGTATGCACCAGCGCATCACAGGTCGCCAGCGCTTCGAATTTATTCGGAGCGGTAACAAACGGCTGCCCGGTGATCTTCGCCAGCTCTTCGGCCACGCGCACCGCGTACTCGGGATGGGTGTTTAAGCCAGTGCCCACCGCCGTCCCGCCAAGCGCCAGCTCCGCCAGATGCGGCAGGCTGTTGTCGATATGCTTAAGATTGTGCTCCAGCATTGCCACCCAGCCGGAGATCTCCTGACCAAGCGTCAGCGGCGTGGCGTCCTGAAGGTGCGTACGACCAATTTTAACGATGTCCCGGAAGGCCTGCGCTTTCTCGTTAAGCGTAGATTTAAGCACGTTGAGCTGCGGGATAAGCTGCTCGCGGATAGCGATGACGGCCGCCACGTGCATGGCCGTCGGGAACACGTCGTTGGAACTCTGGCTTTTGTTCACGTCATCGTTCGGGTGGATCTTGCGCTCCATGCCGCGCACGCCGCCAAGCAGCTCGCTCGCGCGGTTCGCCAGCACCTCATTCATGTTCATGTTGCTCTGGGTGCCTGAGCCGGTCTGCCAGATGGCAAGGGGGAATTCGTCGGGATGTTTTCCCGCCAGCACTTCGTCGGCGGCATTGATGATGGCGGTGGCTTTATCAGCATCCAGCAGGCCCAGATCCTGATTGACTTTGGCGGCAGCGCGTTTGGTCAACGCCAGCGCCTGGATTAGCGAGACGGGCATTTTCTCTGTCGAAATGCGGAAATGCTCCAGCGAACGCTGGGTTTGTGCGCCCCATAGCTTGTCGGCCGGGACGTCGATGGCGCCCATGGAGTCTTTCTCGCGGCGATGCATTGTCATTACTTACTCCTTGATAACAAAGATGGGATTGCTCACATGCTTAAGAGATAAGTATTGATGACTTCTGAGAAACGTTATGGCGCTTTGTGCGCTCTTTTTGATGTCGGGTGGCGGCTGCGCCTTACCCGACCTACGAGAATGCAGGCCGGGTAAGCGTCAGCGCCACCCGGCAATTTACAGAATTACTTCACACACGCCGAACACTGGGAAGACTGGATCTGTTTGAAGAAGTCGTTACCTTTGTCATCCACGAGGATGAACGCCGGGAAGTCTTCCACTTCAATTTTCCAGATCGCTTCCATACCCAGTTCCGGGTACTCCACGCACTCAAGGCTCTTGATACTGCCCTGCGCCAGCACCGCTGCCGGGCCACCGATGCTACCGAGGTAGAAGCCGCCGTGCTTGTGGCACGCGTCCGTCACCTGCTGGCTGCGGTTGCCTTTCGCCAGCATGATCATGCTGCCGCCGTTTGCCTGCAACTGGTCGACGTAGGAGTCCATACGGCCCGCCGTGGTTGGGCCTAACGAGCCGGAAGCATATCCATCAGGCGTTTTTGCCGGGCCTGCGTAGTAGATCGGGTGATCTTTAATATACTGCGGCAGCCCTTCGCCGTTGTCCAGGCGCTCTTTCAGCTTCGCATGGGCGATGTCGCGGCCCACGATAATCGTCCCGTTCAGGGAAAGGCGCGTTGAAACCGGATACTGCGAAAGCTGCGCGAGGATCTCTTTCATCGGACGATTCAGGTCCACGCGAACCGCTTCCCCCTCGCCCGCTTTACGCAGTTCTTCAGGAATATATTTGCCCGGGTTGTTCTCCAGCTTCTCGATCCAGATGCCGTCGCGGTTGATCTTCGCTTTGATGTTACGGTCCGCTGAACAGGAAACGCCCATCCCCACCGGACAGGAAGCACCGTGGCGCGGCAGGCGGATCACGCGAATGTCATGCGCGAAGTATTTGCCGCCAAACTGCGCGCCCAGGCCCAGATTCTGCGCTTCGGCCAGCAGTTCCTGCTCAAGCTGCACGTCCCGGAACGCCTGACCATGTTCGTTACCTTCCGTTGGCAGGCCATCGTAGTATTTGGTTGAGGCCAGCTTAACGGTTTTCAGGGTGCTTTCGGCAGACGTACCGCCAATCACAAACGCGATATGGTACGGCGGGCAGGCCGCGGTGCCGAGGGTGCGCATCTTCTCGACCAGATAATTCTTCAGCTTGCCCGGGGTAAGCAGCGCTTTGGTTTCCTGGTAAAGATAGGTTTTGTTGGCTGAACCGCCGCCTTTGGCGATGCAGAGGAATTTGTACTCGTCACTGTCTACGCTGTAGAGGTCAATCTGCGCAGGCAGGTTGGTGCCGGTGTTCACCTCTTTGTACATATCCAGCGCCGCGTTTTGCGAATAGCGCAGGTTGTCTTCGGTGTAGGTATTGTAAACGCCGCGCGCCAGCGCCGCTTCGTCACCGCCGCCGGTCCAGACGCGCTGGCCTTTTTTACCGGTGATAATCGCCGTGCCGGTGTCCTGGCAGGTCGGCAGAATGCCTTTCGCCGCGATATCAGAGTTACGCAGGAATTGCAGGGCAACGTACTTATCGTTCTCACTGGCTTCCGGGTCGCTCAGGATATCAGCAACCTGCTGCTGATGCGCCGGACGGAGCATAAAGGAAGCATCATGGAAGGCTTGCTGCGCCAGCAACGTCAGCGCCTGCGGGTCAACTTTGAGGATCTCCTGCCCTTCAAACTCAGAGACAGAAACGTAATCGCGGGTTAACAGGTAATACTCGGTCCGATCCTGACTGAGGGGGAAAGGATCCTGATAATGGAAGGGTTTATTCGACATTGTTCTCTCACTTACTGCTTCGGTCTGTTTATTCAGGGCAGATGTTCCGCTGCCCGGCTTAAAAGCGAGTCAGCTTATCCTACACAATTTTTTAACAAAAACTGAGACTAGTACGACTTTTTACATCCGCAGGTTACTTCCATTCGGTTTATTGCTTTAATACGCGGAGTTAATTCCACATATGAATCAGGGCTTGATAATGCAAAAACTCATCAACTCAGTGCAAAACTACGCCTGGGGAAGTAAAACTGCGTTAACGGATCTCTACGGTATCGCCAACCCGGACAACCTGCCGATGGCAGAGCTGTGGATGGGCGCGCATCCGAAGAGCAGCTCAAAAATTGAAGATGCCAGCGGCCAGGTTCGCAGCCTGCGTGACGTCATCGACGCCGACAAAGCCGCACTGCTCGGCGATAAAGTGGCGAATCGTTTTGGTGAGCTGCCGTTTCTGTTCAAGGTATTGTGCGCCGACCAGCCGCTCTCCATTCAGGTTCACCCGAACAAAAAAGCCTCTGAGCTGGGCTTTGCCAAAGAAAATGCCGCCGGTATTCCGTTAGACGCCGCAGAGCGTAACTACAAAGATCCTAACCACAAGCCAGAACTGGTTTTCGCCCTTACCCCTTTCCTGGCGATGAATGCCTTCCGCGAGTTTTCTGAAATCATCTCCCTGCTGCAACCTGTCGCCGGGGCTCACAACGCGATCGCCCATTTCCTGGAAAACCCGAACGCAGAAGCCTTGAGCGAGCTGTTTGCCAGCCTGCTGAATATGCAGGGCGAGGAAAAATCCCACGCGCTGGCGGTGCTGAAAGCCGCGCTGAACAGCCAGCAGGGTGAGCCATGGGACACCATTCGCGTAATTTCCACGTTTTATCCGGACGACAGCGGTCTCTTCTCTCCGCTGCTGCTGAACGTGGTGAAGCTCAACCCGGGCGAAGCGATGTTCCTGTTCGCTGAAACCCCGCACGCCTACCTGAACGGCGTGGCGCTGGAGGTGATGGCTAACTCCGATAACGTACTGCGCGCGGGCCTGACGCCAAAATACATCGACATCCCTGAGCTGGTTGCCAACGTGAAGTTCGTGGCGAAACCTGCTGCGGAGCTGCTTACGCAGCCGGTGAAAAACGGCGCAGAGCTGGATTTCCCGATTCCGGTTGACGATTTTGCCTTCTCGCTGCACGACCTCAGCGCAGACGAAACCGCCATTGCACAGGAGAGCGCCGCGATCCTGTTCTGTGTAGAAGGCGAAGCGACGTTGCATAAAGATAGCGAGCGTCTGGTGCTTAAACCGGGTGAATCCGCCTTTGTCGCGGCCAACGAGTCGCCTGTCCGGGTGAGCGGCACCGGTCGCCTGGCGCGTGTTTTTAATAAGCTTTAGGGACTTACTGAATTTTTTAACAACTCTTGCTAAGCTAGTAACAGGCGTTGTAACACCAGGCGGTTTTAACCGCCTGGTTTCATTTTAGGGATAATCGCAATGAAAAAATCGGTCGTAGCGGTAGGAGTGATTGTTGCTTTAGGCGTGATCTGGACGGGTGCTTCCTGGTATACCGGGAAACAGCTGGAAAGCCGTCTGGCAGAGATGATGACGCAGGCAAACAGCGAGATTAAGCGCAGCGCGCCTGAAGCAGGTCTGGAGCTGAGCTACCAGAACTACCAGCGCGGCGTGTTTACCAGCCATATGCAGGTGGTGGTGAAGCCGGTTGCGGGTAATCAGAACGCCTGGCTGAAACCGGGCCAGAGCGTGGTGCTGGATGAAGTGGTCAGCCACGGTCCGTTCCCGCTGGCGCAGTTGAAAAAGTTTAACCTGATCCCCTCTATGGCATCCGCCAGAACCGTACTGGTGAATAACGAGGTGACGAAGCCGATTTTCGATATGGCGAAAAATGAGTCGCCGTTTGAGATCAATACCCGCATCAGCTATGCCGGTGATACGCATTCCGACATCGACCTGAAAGCCCTGAATTACGAACAAGGCACCGACAAAGTCGCCTTCAGCGGCGGTAATTTCCAGCTTGATGCCGATCGCGACGGCAAGAATGTCTCCCTGACCGGCGATGCCGCCAGCGGCCTGGTGAATTCAGTCAATGAATATAACCAGAAGGTTCAGCTTACCTTCAACAACCTGAAAGCCAGCGGCAATAGCCGTATGACCGATTTTGATGAGCGTATCGGCGACCAGAAACTGAGCCTCGATAAGATCGCCATTGCGATCGAAGGTAAAGAGATGGCGGTGCTTGAAGGCATGGATCTGGACGGTAAGTCTGACGTGTCCAAAGACGGTAAAAGCATCAACACCCAGCTGGATTACAGCCTGAAAAGCCTGAAAGTACAGAATCAGGATCTGGGTACCGGTAAGCTGTCTCTGAAAATCGGCAACATTGACGGCCAGGCGTGGCATGAATTCAGTCAGAAATACAGTAAAGAGAGCCAGGCTCTGCTGACCGATGCCGCCCTGCAACAGAACCCGCAGGCGTACCAGCAGCAGGCGATGACGGTGCTGTTTAATAACCTGCCGATCCTGCTGAAGGGCGAGCCGGTGATTACCGTTGCGCCACTGAGCTGGAAAAACGGCAAAGGCGAAACCAACTTCAACCTGTCGCTGTTCCTGAAGGATCCGGCCGCCGCGACCGGCGAGCCGCAGACCCTGGCGCAGGAAGTTGACCGCAGCGTGAAATCGCTCGACAGCAAGCTGACCATCCCGATGGATATGGCGACCGAGTTCATGACGCAGATTGCGAAACTTGAAGGGTATGGTGAAGAAGATGCAGGGAAACTGGCAAACCAACAGGTGAAAGGCCTGGCGGCGATGGGCCAGATGTTCCGCATCACGAAGGTGGAAGACAACACCATTTCCACCAGCCTGCAATATGCTAATGGCCAGGTGACGCTCAACGGCGACAAAATGCCGCTGGAAGAGTTTGTCGGTATGTTTGGTATGCCGACGCTGGGCATTCCGGCACCGGCTGAACCGGCAGCGCCGCCGGCAGTACCGCAGCAGTAAACGAAAAACCCCTCGCATGAGGGGTTTTTTATTGCCGGGTGGCGCTGACGCTTACCCGGCCTGCGATCCCGGGCCGTTGTAGACCCGTGCAAGCGCAGCGCCGCCGGGCGTGACCTCAGTGCGGCAGGTAAGGTTCTCTGACATAGTCAGACAGGAGATAAATCAGGTCATGCAATAAGCCAGCAAGTTCTTGCGAGACAGCACTTGCCAGAGTCTGACTCAACAAGGCCTGATTAAGTGCCTGAGCATATCCTACCAGCATCTCAGTATCTTGCCAGCAATCCGGAACACAGGACTGTGCAGTTATCGCGGTACTCAGTCGCTCTACCAGATGAGGCGGTAAATCTTCATCGCATCTGTTTTTTAGCTCATCGAGAGTAAAAGCCAGACGGCCACACAGCGCTAAGCGCTCTGCTTTGTCTTGGGTTTCCAGCAGTACATTAACAAAAGCTCAGCAGCAATCTGTCAGTTCGAAGAGATCAAGCGTTGAGGATATCGGCAGATCGAGAAGTTGGCAGGCAATACTATCAATGGATTGAGGGTTAGCGAGGGTTGGGATCGTAGCCATATGGCAGCCTCCGTGTGATGTTTTAAGGCCACCGTCTAAGTTTCCACGCTCAGAGGGTGGCGGCGCTGACAGGGGTGGAAACTGAATCACACGGTCTTCAGCCAGCCTTTCGACTGCCCTATCAGCGCCACCGTTGATTTTACAAGGATATGCGCTGCCCCGACACTAAAACTGTGTCGTCGTGTGATGTTTCAGGTTTCCACGCCTGACTGCGGATTTTGCCGCAGTGGGAGTACCGTACGAGAAATATGACTTAAATGAAATAGAGTATTATGTTTTACATGTGATTTCTTGTGAAATTGCGAGCATGCTTCCAAAGATGGGTTGTTTCATGCTTCGGCTACAGAGTCAAATATGAAATTATCTGCATGATATCATTGGTAAAAAATTAAGAGCTATGATATTTTTAACTCGCAATATACCGAGTAATAAAAAGTATCCCTATCACTTTTGCGCAAGGATAGCTAATGATAAATAACATCCGAATAAATCTCTGGGGATCGATTGAGGAAATTTGTAAAGAACAACTTTTGAAGGCTGGGTTCAAATTACCTAAGAACACCCATCATGATTATCTTGAACTATTGATGAATATGAATAAAAGAATAATTGAGCCGCGCAAACGTAGAGTTCATTTCCATAGTTCATTGAGAATACCTTCTGAAAATGCAAAAGGTTTTTTTTTGCTTGTTAATAATATGAAACTCGGATTAAACATAAACCGTTATCAAAGTCATCAATTAGAACGAACTGACTTCCACGACGGTTTTTTGAATGACTTTGGCTTACACCATTTTCATTTGGGAGAATCCACCCAAGGCACAGGAAGACACAAGAAATATATAGTGCGAACTAAGAATGAAGTATTTGCCAAAGTGGAAACAGACGATATATATATTTTGGGCATTTTTGGTCATAACAAAGGTAAGAAGAATTTTATTTTTACAGATGAATCTTTATTACAGCTTTTGTACGATGAATGGCCACACTTGCTGAAACCCTATATATTAAATAGGGTGACCGGTACAAAGTACACTGCTGAAGAACGTTATAACCTACGGAATAATCGTGCCAATGTATTTATTACACTTAATGATGGTAAGGTAATAATGTCACCGGGTGGAGGATATATGAGTAACGGGCTTAGTGCCGACGTTTACAGAGAAATCGTCCATTTACATCACAAACTTCCATACTTGAAGGAAGTTTTATTTTCTACTCAAGAAAATGGTTATCCACCAGATGCTTTTTTTGAAGTCATAACTTTTGGGCATAATGAACTTAGTTTATTCTCTGATAGATATTGCTTCTATACAAAAGTAGTTTTCATAGGTGATAAAACAAAAACTTTATCTTTAGCACCTGGGTTCGGTCCTTTGTACGGTCATGGTTTCATCCCTTTTCCTAAATCAATCATTTACGAGGCAATATGTACCGCAACAATTGATTATTCTGGGAAGGCTTTCCTATATCCCTTCCCGTCTATTTACATAAGGTGAAATAGATAAAAAGAAGCAATCTAATCTTTTATTAATGAGCAGTTTTGTTTTGCATAAAATCACATTCTTTTATTTATGGAGTACAGGACTAAGCAACCATCATTATAGCCGGGTGGCGGCTGCGCCTTACCCGGCCTACGATCCCGGGCCGTTGTAGGCCCGTGCAAGCGCAGCGCCGCCGGGCGATGTGCAGCGGAGATCACTTCGCCGTCACTAACCGCGCCGCCACAATCTGATGCCCGGCCTGCACGTCCGCCTTCTCGATCCGCTGCATGATCCTGTCTGCCAGGGTGTACCCCATTTCACGAGCCGGCGTCGTCGCCCAGACGATGGGGAGATCGTCTAATGCATTTTCACCGACATCCGCAAACGCCCCCAGCGCCACCTGATGGCCGAAGAACGTTTCTACCCCGCCCTCACCGCTCTGGCGTCCGGCGCGGATTAAACCGAACCACGCCCCCATCGCAATGACGTCGTTATAGCAAATCACCGCGCTGATCGTCGGGCTGTTGCGAAGCAGCGTGCCGATGGCTTCCGCGGCTTTTTTCTGGCTGGATTCACACTCCACCACCCATTCGCTGTGAAACGGCAGGCCGTATTTGATGAGCGTGGAGCAGTAACCGCCCACCCGCTCGGCACGCGTCAGGGACGAGCTTTTACCGCCGAGCCAGGCGATGCGCTGATGGCCGCGATGAATAAGATGCTCGGTCAGCATTTGCGCGGCCTGCATGTTATCTGGCCGAAGGGTATCGGCTTCGTCGAGATAGCTGGCGCGCGACGCAAACACCAGCGGTACGCCTTTCTGCGCCGCGCGCTCACACAATTCACTGCCCACGCCGGACGCGCCGGCCACGATCACCCCATCCACCCCTTGCGTCAGCAGCATATCCAGCCTGGAGAGCAGCTGCTCCGGTTCGCGCCCACCGTGGAGCAGGAAAACCATTCGCCCCTGCGCTTCAAGCGCCTCGGTAAGCCCGGCGGTCAGTTCTGCATAAAACGGCGACGTGAGGTCGCGAACGATCAGCCCTATCACCCCGCTTTGTCCACCGCGCAGCGCCGACGCCTGGCGATTACGCACAAAGCCCAGTTGCTCGACGGCCTCGTTGACGCGCTGACCCGTTGCAGGAGAGATGCGCCCCTTCCCGCTTAATACCAGCGAAACGGTGCTGACGGAAACCCCCGCCGCCAGCGCGACATCGTTGATGGTGATCTTTTTCGCTACAGCCATGTGGTGGCGTGACTCCTTGATAATGAGATCGCTAAAACGTTTTATCAATACGTTATCTTTATACTACCAGTAAAAGCCTGAGAATGTGATTTAGCGCGCACTAAAGTTTGATAAAACGTTTTATCTTCTCGCCCCATCGAGGTCGTTAAATCTCTTTCTACCATTTAAGGAGTCGTTTTATGACGACGAAAGCAGCACAAAAAATATCGCTGTGGGAGTTTTTCCAGCAACTGGGTAAAACCTTTATGCTGCCCGTGGCACTTCTCTCTTTTTGCGGGATTATGCTGGGGATCGGCAGCTCGTTAAGCAGCCATGACGTCATTACCCTGATCCCTTTCCTCGGAAATCCGGTACTTCAGGCGATCTTCATCTGGATGAGCAAGGTCGGCTCTTTTGCCTTTAGCTTCCTGCCGGTAATGTTCTGTATCGCCATTCCTCTGGGTCTGGCGCGCGAAAACAAAGGCGTGGCGGCGTTTGCGGGCTTTGTTGGCTATGCGGTGATGAACCTTGCGGTTAACTTCTGGCTGACTGCCAAAGGGATCCTGCCGACGACCGACGCGGCGGTACTGAAAGCCAATAACATTCAGAGCGTGCTCGGTATTCAGTCCATCGATACCGGGATCCTTGGAGCCGTGATCGCGGGGGTGATTATCTGGATGCTGCACGAGCGCTTCCACAACATCCGCCTGCCCGATGCGCTGGCCTTCTTCGGCGGGACCCGCTTTGTGCCAATCATTACGCTGGTTGTGATGGGTCTGTTTGGTCTGATCATCCCTCTGATTTGGCCGATTTTTGCCATGGGGATCACCGGTATCGGCCGCATTATCAACGGCGCGGGTGATTTTGGCCCGATGATTTTCGGTACGGGTGAACGTCTGCTGCTGCCATTTGGTTTACAGCACATCCTGGTTGCCCTGATCCGCTTTACGGAAGCCGGCGGCACCATGGACGTTTGCGGTCATTCCGTTAGCGGCGCGCTGACCATCTTCCAGGCCCAGCTGAGCTGCCCGACCACTCACGGCTTCTCTGAAAGTGCGACGCGTTTCCTCTCTCAGGGTAAAATGCCTGCCTTCCTCGGCGGCCTGCCGGGCGCTGCGCTGGCGATGTACCACTGCGCCCGTCCGGAAAATCGTCATAAAATTAAAGGTCTGCTGATCTCCGGCGTTATTGCCTGCGTGGTGGGCGGTACGACAGAACCTATCGAATTCCTGTTCCTGTTCGTGGCACCGGTACTGTACCTCATCCACGCCGTGCTGACGGGCCTGGGCTTTACCGTGATGGCTGTGCTCGGTGTGACCATCGGTAACACCGACGGTAACGTGATTGACTTCGTGGTCTTCGGTATCCTGCACGGCCTGTCCACCAAGTGGTATCTGGTGCCGGTTGTGGCCGCCATCTGGTTCGCGGTTTACTACGGGATCTTCCGCTTCGCCATCACCCGCTTTAACCTGAAAACGCCTGGCCGCGATACCGATACGGCCACCAGCGTTGAACAGGCGGTAGCCGGCACCGTTGGGAAATCCGGATATAACACGCCGGCTATTCTGGCGGCGCTGGGCGGTGCGGATAACATTACCTCTCTGGATAACTGCATCACCCGCCTGCGTTTGTCGGTGGCGGACATGTCCAAAGTGGATACCAACGCACTTAAAGCTAACCGGGCTATTGGCGTGGTACAGTTAAATCAACACAATTTGCAGGTCGTCATTGGCCCGCAGGTACAGTCAGTGAAGGATGAGCTGGCAACCCTGATGCGAACCGTCGAAGCCTGATGCCTCGCCCCCCTCGTCATGAGGGGGTTTTACTTTACGGAGCACCGTCATGTTTGATTTTTCAACCGTCGTGGATCGACACGGCACCTGGTGTACCCAGTGGGATTATGTCGCTGACCGTTTTGGCGCCGCCGACCTGCTGCCCTTCACCATCTCTGATATGGATTTCGCCACTGCCCCCTGCATTACCGATGCGCTGCACCAGCGAATAAACCACGGGGTGTTTGGCTACAGTCGCTGGAAAAATGACGAATTTCTGGCCGCCGTGGCGCACTGGTTCCGGCAACGCTTTAACAGTCAGATTGATACCGAAACCGTGGTGTATGGGCCGTCGGTCATTTATATGGTCTCGGAGCTGATCCGCCTCTGGTCCTCGCCTGGCGACGGCGTGGTGGTTCATACCCCGGCTTACGATGCCTTTTATAAAGCCATCGAAGGCAACCAGCGTACCGTTGTTTCCGTGCCGATGCAGAAAACAGCGCATGGCTGGGAGGGCGATATGGCCGGGCTGGAAGCGGCGCTGTCAAAACCGGAAAACAAGGTGCTGCTGCTGTGTAGCCCGCAAAACCCGACCGGCAAAGTCTGGACGCGGGAAGAGCTGACCACAATGACGGCCCTGTGTGAACGTTATGACGTAGCGGTGATCAGCGACGAAATTCATATGGACATGGTATGGGGCACGCATCGTCATACCCCGTGGAATGAGGTTGCGCGCGGTAAATGGGCGCTGCTGACCTCGGGTTCCAAAAGCTTCAACATTCCGGCGCTGACGGGTGCCTGGGGGCTTATCGCCGATGACGAGAGCCGTAACGCCTATCTGAATGCATTAAAAGGTCGTGACGGACTCTCTTCCCCTTCCGTACTGGCGCTGACCGCGCACATTGCAGCCTACCGACAGGGAGAACCCTGGCTGGACGCGCTGCGGACCTATCTCGAAGAAAACCTGCGCTACATTGCTGACGAACTGAATACTGCATTTCCGGCACTCAACTGGCAACCGCCCGAGGCCACCTATCTGGCATGGATCGATCTCAGCCCGCTTGGCATTGATGACAATACGCTGCAAAACGTGCTGATTGAACAGCAAAAAGTGGCCATCATGCCGGGATATACCTATGGGGATGAAGGTAAAGGCTATGTGCGTCTGAACGCTGGCTGTCCGCGTAGTAAGCTTGAACAGGGCGTTCAACGCCTTATCGCTGGCATCAACACTCTGCTGTAAATCATTTGCGCAACGGAATATTCCCTTGCGCAAATAGCTTTTTACCCCGTTTTGTTTTTATAATATGGCGCACTTTAACCAGCAAAGAGTGCGACCATGATTGATACACGCCTGCCTTTAACTGATATTCACCGCCACCTCGACGGAAACATTCGTGCCCAAACCATTCTCGATCTTGGTCGCCAGTTCAATTTAACCCTCCCTGCCGAAACGCTTGAAACCCTGATCCCGCATGTTCAGGTCACGTCGAACGAACCGGATCTGGTGAGTTTTCTGAGCAAGCTCGACTGGGGCGTGAAGATGCTGGCCTCGGTCGATGCCTGTCGCCGTATCGCCTTTGAAAACATCGAAGATGCCGCGCGCAACGGCCTGCACTATGTCGAACTGCGTTTCTCCCCGGGCTATATGGCGATGACCCACAATCTCCCCGTAGCGGGCGTGGTTGAAGCGGTCATTGAAGGCGTGCGTGAAGGCTGCAAAACCTTTGACGTTCAGGCGCGTTTGATCGGCATTATGAGCCGTACCTTCGGTGAAGCGGCCTGTCTTCAGGAACTGGAAGCATTACTGGCGCATCGCGACCAGATCACCGCCATCGACCTGGCCGGTGACGAGCTGGGCTTCCCGGGCAGTCTGTTCCTGTCTCATTTCAACCGCGCACGTGATGCAGGATGGCATATTACCGTTCATGCGGGGGAAGCCGCGGGGCCGGAAAGCATCTGGCAGGCCATTCGTGAACTGGGTGCGGAACGTATAGGTCATGGCGTGAAAGCCATTGAAGATCGCGCGCTGATGGATTTCCTCGCCGAACAACGTATTGGAATCGAATCCTGCCTGACCTCCAATATTCAGACCAGTACAGTGGCGTCGCTGGCGCAACACCCGCTGAAAACCTTCCTCGAACACGGGGTGCTGGCTTCGCTGAACACGGACGATCCGGCGGTTCAGGGCGTGGATATTATTCACGAATACAACATCGCCGCACCGCAGGCAGGACTAAGCCGCGAGCAGATCCGTCAGGCGCAAATCAACGGGCTGGAGATCGCCTTCCTGACGCCTGAAGAGAAACAGGCGCTGCGCGATAAAGTTGCTCAGTAGTCCTCTTTACTGCCGGGTGGCGCTGCGCTTACCCGGCCTACGAAAGCGTTTGGCACTTATGCCAGACAGAGCGTTGCACGATGTTTGGCAGATTCGATCCCGAGCTCGATCAGCTCCATAATCTGGATTGCCTGGCTTGCGGGAACCGGATTTTCACCTGAACCGTTCAGCGCGTCACGAATGGCGGCGTAATACGCCGGATAGTTCCCCGGCAGGGTCAATACCGTCTCTTCAACCAGTACCTCACCCTCCACACGCGTCACCACCCCATCCCGCATGTCGTAGCCCCAGTCCTCCTGCGGTAAGCGTTCGCCATTTTTGAGGCGCTCTTCCTGCGGATCCAGGCCGAACTTCACATAGCTGCCGCGCGCCCCGTGAATGATATAGCGGGCCGATTCCGCCGCCGCAAGCATTGTCCCGTGCAGCACAATGCGCCGCTGCGGATAACTCAAAATGGCATGGAAATAGTCGGTGGTCTGCGCCCCCGGCCTGAGCTGCGCTAAATCGACCGTCATGCTCACGGGCAAACCAAACAGATGAACGGCCTGATCGAGAAGATGCGGCGCTAAGTCATACCAGATGCCGCTACCCGGTCCCGCCTGCTCGCGCCAGCGATCTCGCACCTGCGGACGATAACGATCGAAGTGCGACTCAAAAAAGGCAATTTCACCGAGCGTACCTTCGTTTATCAGCGCTTTGACCGTCAGGAAATCGCTGTCCCAGCGCCGGTTGTGAAAGACTGACAATAACCGACCCAGGCTTCGCGCCAGCGCATCCAGCTCGCGCGCCTGTGACAACGTCACGGTGAAGGGCTTATCGACAACAACATGTTTCCCTGCCTCCAGCGCCGCTTTCGCCAGGGGGAAATGAGTGTCGTTAGGGGTAGGAATGACAATAAGGTCAATATTAGGATCGTTAAACAGATGCTTAGGCTCCGTTACCACCGGCACGGCTGGCCAGTCGGCGTGGACCTTAGTCTCATCGCTGCTTGTGATAGCCGCCAGTTCCATTCCCGGCGTGCCGACAACCAGCGGTGCATGAAAGGTTTTACTTGCGTACCCGTAGCCAATAAGACCGACGCGGATGTTTTCACTCATCGTGTGCCCCCTCGCTGTGCGCTTATTTATCACTGGCCTTGTGCTTAACGCACACATTAATAATGTGCCCTGTGAGCTAAAATAGCATCTCGCGACAGCGTTTTTTGTTACCTCGCATTAAAGTGTGCATGTGGGTCCGGGGAATCGTTCCCAAAGCGCTTGCTCTGGCGAAAAGGGCGCTGTAACATTTGTAATCTGTATTTATGGATAAATTACAAACACAAATTATGTCGTCAATAATTAATCGAATCATTGAATTAGCGGGATGGATTGTCCTTGGCGTTTCAGTCGTGTTGCTCGGCATTGCCAGCCATATCGATAACTACCAGCCGCCGGAGCCTGTTACTGTCGCACAACAAAAGTAAGCCGCATCGTCATAAAGCGTGACACATTACGTCATGGAACGTATTGCCAGCCGTAATGAACGGGGTTACCCTTCTCTTCCAGGCATCTGCTGATGCCTGATTCTTCGCAAAGAAAACTCCTAATTTCGTCGCGTTACCCGAGTGGACAGTTTACGTCTTTATTAATCCGTTTATTATTCGAACGCATTACCTTTATGGGTATTACCCTTTTATATGGAATCTTATTAATATGACAGTTCAGGACTATTTATTAAAATTTCGCAAGATCAATTCCCTTGAAAGTCTGGAAAAACTGTTTGACCATCTGAACTACACGCTGTCGGATAATCAGGACATCATCAACATGTACCGCGCTGCTGACCATCGTCGCGCCGAACTGGTCTCTGGCGGTCGTCTGTTCAATGTTGGGGAAGTGCCTAAATCCGTATGGCGTTACGTTGTATAAGAAAGTAGCCTTCGGCGTGAAATGTTATATACTCTCCGCCCTGCAAATTTCTGTATAACATTTCGCGCAGACTATGGGAGAGCGTATGACCGCATTGCCTGGAGAGAGGATTGGGGGCTGGTTAATCGCCCCGCTGGCATGGCTGCTGGTGGCATTATTAAGCGCTTCGCTGGCGCTGTTGCTTTACACCACTGCACTGGTTACGCCTCATGCTATCCAGACACTGATGTCCCAGAGTGCGCTCAATATTGCGACGTGGTTTGTGTCGTTCGTTTTCGCGATCGCGATGTGGTACTACACGCTGTGGCTGACCATCGCCTTCTTCAAACGCCGCAAAAGCGTGCCAAAACATTACATTATCTGGCTGCTGGTCTCCGTGCTGCTGGCCGTCAAAGCGTTCGCTTTCTCGCCGGTCTCTGACGCACTGGCGGTTAGACAGTTACTGTTTCCGCTACTGGCGACGGCGCTTCTGGTCCCTTATTTCAAGCGTTCGACGCGCGTTAAAAAGACCTTCGTTAACCCGTAATAACCTTACAGTTAACCTGTTGTGGCCTGTTGTTGTTTATCCGATAATAGGCAGCTATTTTATTTCAGGCTAAATAATGACCGATTACTTACTGCTCTTTGTCGGAACTGTGCTGGTTAATAACTTCGTACTGGTGAAGTTCCTTGGCCTGTGCCCGTTTATGGGCGTCTCCAAAAAGCTGGAGACGGCAATGGGCATGGGGCTAGCCACCACCTTCGTGATGACGATAGCCTCCATTTGCGCATGGCTGATTGATACCTGGATCCTGATCCCGCTCGACATGCTCTACCTGCGCACCCTGGCCTTTATTCTGGTCATTGCGGTCGTGGTGCAATTTACCGAAATGGTGGTGCGGAAAACCAGCCCTGCCCTGTATCGCCTGTTGGGCATTTTTCTGCCTCTCATCACCACCAACTGTGCGGTGCTGGGCGTGGCGCTACTGAATATCAACCTCGGGCATAACTTCCTGCAATCGGCGCTGTACGGTTTTTCCGCCGCGGTCGGTTTCTCTTTTGTTATGGTCCTGTTCGCCTCGATTCGCGAGCGTCTGGCCGCGGCGGATATTCCCGCGCCGTTTCGCGGTAACGCCATCGCTCTGGTGACCGCAGGTTTAATGTCTCTGGCCTTTATGGGCTTTAGTGGTCTGGTGAAGTTGTAATGAGTGCTATCTGGATTGCCATCGTGTCCATCAGCGTACTGGGACTCGTCTTTGGCATCATTCTGGGTTATGCCTCCCGCCGGTTTGCGGTGGAGGACGATCCGGTGGTTGAAAAAATTGATGAACTTTTACCGCAGAGCCAGTGCGGGCAGTGCGGCTACCCTGGCTGCCGCCCTTACGCTGAGGCGGTGGGCGTGCAGGGAGAAAAGATCAACCGCTGCGCGCCGGGTGGCGAAGCGGTCATGCTTAAAATAGCTGCCCTGCTGAACGTCGATCCCCAGCCTGTCGACGGCGATGAACAGGCGCAAGAGCCCGTTCGTGCCCTTGCTGTCATCGACGAAGCCAACTGCATTGGCTGCACCAAATGTATTCAGGCGTGTCCTGTTGACGCCATTGTGGGCGCAACGCGCGCGATGCACACCGTTGTGGCGGATCTGTGCACCGGCTGTAATCTCTGCGTGGCGCCCTGCCCGACGCAGTGTATAGAACTACACCCGGTTGAAACGACTACCGAAAACTGGAAGTGGGACCTTCAGACCATTCCGGTTCGCAATATTCCTGTGGAACAACATGCTTAAGTTATTTTCTGCCTTCAGAAAAGAGAAGATCTGGGATTTCGACGGCGGCATTCATCCGCCTGAGATGAAATCGCAGTCTAACGGCACGCCGTTGCGCCAGATCCCGCTGGCGACCCGTTACGTTATGCCCCTTAAACAGCATATCGGCGCGGAAGGTGAACTGTGCGTGAAAGAAGGCGATAGCGTTCTTCGCGGCCAGCCGCTGACCTTTGGTCGCGGGCGGATGTTGCCGATACATGCCCCGACTTCCGGTAAGGTGGTAGCTGTTGCCCCCCATACCGTTGCCCATCCGTCGGCGTTGTCTGAGCTAAGCGTGATCATTGAAGCCGATGGTGAAGACCGCTGGATCGATCGTGACGGCTGGAGCGACTACCGTTCCCACAGCCGTGAAGCGCTGATTGAACGCATTCATCAGTTCGGCGTGGCGGGTCTGGGGGGCGCAGGCTTCCCGACCGGCGCTAAGCTTCACGGCGGCGGCGATAAAATCGACACGCTGATTATCAACGCCGCCGAGTGCGAACCGTACATTACCGCCGATGACCGTCTGATGCAGGACTGTGCCGCGCAGGTGGTGGAAGGGATTCGCATTCTTGCGCATATTCTGCAACCCCGCGAAGTACTGATCGGTATTGAGGACAATAAACCGCAGGCCATTTCGATGCTGCGTGCGGTACTGGCGGACAGCCATGATATCGCCCTGCGCGTGATCCCGACCAAATACCCGTCCGGCGGGGCAAAACAGCTGACGCAGATCCTGACCGGCAAACAGGTCCCCCACGGGGGCCGTTCGTCCGACATCGGCGTGCTGATGCAAAACGTGGGAACCGCCTACGCGGTGAAACGTGCGGTGATTGACGGCGAGCCATTGACCGAGCGCGTCGTCACGCTGACCGGCGAGTCCGTTTCCCGTCCCGGCAACGTCTGGGCGCGTCTGGGTACGCCGGTGCGTCATCTGCTGGAACAGGCTGGCTTCTGCCCGGGTAGCGATCAACTGGTCATTATGGGTGGCCCGCTGATGGGCTTTACCCTGCCGTGGCTGGATGTGCCGGTGGTGAAGATTACCAACTGCCTGCTCGCCCCTTCCCCAACGGAGATGGGCGAAACGCAGGAAGAGAAAGGCTGCATACGCTGTAGCGCCTGTGCGGACGCGTGCCCGGCAGATTTACTGCCGCAGCAGTTGTACTGGTACAGCAAAGGCCAGCTGCACGATAAAGCCCAGGCGCATAACCTGGCTGACTGTATTGAATGCGGTGCCTGCGCCTGGGTCTGCCCAAGCAATATTCCGCTGGTGCAATACTTCCGTCAGGAGAAAGCCGAAATCTACGCCATCTCCATGGAAGAAAAACGTGCCGCTGAAGCGAAGGCCCGCTTTGAAGCACGTCAGGCGCGACTGGAGCGCGAGAAACAAGCCCGTCAGGAACGCCATAAGCAGGCTGCCGTGCAGCCTGCGGCGAAAGATCAGGATGCCATTAACGCAGCCCTGGCCCGCGTGCGCGAGAAGAAAGCCACCGCCGCCCAGACGGTGGTGATCGCTCCGGGAGAAAAGCCGGACAACAGCGAAGCGATTGCGGCCCGCGAAGCGCGTAAAGCCGAAGCGCGTGCGCGTCAGGCGGAGAAAGCGCAAAACGCCAAACCGGAAGCCGACATCGACCCGCGTAAAGCGGCAGTGGAAGCGGCTATCGCCAGGGCAAAAGCCCGTAAGGCCGGTCAGCAGACAGTGGTGGTTGAACAGGAAGCGACGGATCCGCGCAAGGCGGCCGTTGAAGCCGCTATCGCCCGTGCCAAAGCACGAAAAGCGGCACAGGTTCAGCCTGCCGAAGAGAGTGAAGCGCCTGTCGACCCGCGTAAAGCCGCCGTTGAAGCGGCCATCGCCCGTGCCAAAGCACGAAAAGCGGCACAGCAGGACGAACGACCTGCTGCCGCCAACGACGATCCACGCAAAGCCGCAGTCGCCGCCGCGATTGCGCGCGTTCAGGCAAAGAAAGCCGCGCAGCAAGCCGTTAACGAGGATTAAATGGTTTTCAGAATTGCAAGTTCCCCTTATACCCATAACCAGCGCCAGACATCGCGTATTATGATGCTGGTGTGCCTGGCCGCGCTGCCAGGTATTGCCGTACAGTGTTGGTTTTTCGGCTGGGGTACGCTTTTCCAGTTAGTTCTGGGTTGCGCCAGTGCCGTCGCAGCGGAAGCAGCGATCCTGAAGCTGCGCAAAATGGAGGTGACTCGCATCCTGAGCGATAACTCCGCCCTGTTGACCGGCCTGCTGCTGGCCATCAGCATTCCCCCGTTCGCCCCGTGGTGGATGGTGGTATTGGGAACGTTGTTTGCGGTGATCATCGCCAAGCAGCTTTACGGCGGGCTTGGCCATAACCCGTTTAACCCGGCGATGATTGGCTACGTGGTACTGCTGATCTCCTTCCCGGTACAGATGACCAGCTGGCTGCCGCCGCATGAGATCGCCGCCACCGTCCCCGGCTTTATGGATGCCCTGCACGTTATCTTTACCGGCCACACCGCGCTGGGCGCAGATATGAACGCGCTTCGCATGGGCGTGGACGGCATCAGCCAGGCCACCCCGCTCGATACCTTCAAAACCTCCCTGCGTGCCGGACACAGCGTGGAGCAGGTGATGAAATCGTCTATTTACAGCGGCGTACTGGCGGGTGCTGGCTGGCAGTGGGTCAATCTGGCCTATTTGTTGGGCGGCGCGTTCCTGCTGCAACAGAAGGCAATCCGCTGGCATATTCCGGTGAGCTTCCTGGTGACGCTGGCCGTCTGCTCGACGCTCGGCTGGGTCATCTCACC
>OJKA01000268.1_pt1 | contig 22512 bp, 19 predicted proteins | sample 1596451 | NCBI WGS metagenome assembly OJKA01 (sample SAMEA4350155, study PRJEB24818) | metagenome | biome: human; feature: gut; material: faeces | place: Denmark | collected 2013-09 | reverse complement strand
CGCTGGAGCCGCGGCACAAGGGGGCGGCGATTTCGGTGTATAACCTGTCAGCCGGCCTGTCTAACTTCCTTGCGCCGGCGATTGCCGTGGTGCTGCTGCCCTGGTTCAGCACGCTCGGCGTGGTCATCGCCTATACGGTGCTTTATCTGCTGGCTTTTGTTCTGTGTGCCTTTATCCGCGTCACGCAGCCGGGCTTAGAAAAAGCAAATAGCAGCAAGAGAGGGATGGCGGGTCTGCTGAATACTCCTCATCCTGAAACGCTGAAGGAGTAAGCGAGAGAACTTTCCTGCCGGGTCACGCTTATCCCGGCAGGAAGATGCGTGCGATTAGGCAATCGTCACTTTATTGTCCAGATAGACATCCTGAACCGCATTAATCAGCTTCACGCCGTCGGCCATGGATTTTTTAAACGCTTTGCGGCCCAGGATCAGCCCCATTCCGCCGGCGCGTTTGTTAATCACCGCCGTGCGCACCGCGTCGGTCAGATCGGTTTCACCGCCTGCTGCACCGCCGGAGTTAATCAGCCCGGCGCGGCCCATGTAGCAGTTAGCCAGCTGGTAGCGCACCAGATCGATAGGGTTGTCGCTGGTCAGCTTGCTGTAGACGCGGTCGTCGGTATAGCCAAAGTTCACCGCTTTATACCCGCCGTTATTCTCGGCCATTTTCTGTTTCACGATGTCCGCGCCGATGGTTGCCGCCAGGTGATTTGCCTGACCGGTCAGATCCGCTGATACGTGGTAATCCACGCCGTCTTTCTTAAACGCGTTGTTACGCAGATAGGCCCACAATACGGTCACCATCCCCAGCTCGTGCGCGCGCTCAAACGCGGCAGAGATCTCTTCTATCTGCCGACGCGACTGCTCAGAGCCAAAATAGATAGTCGCCCCGACCGCTACCGCACCCATGTTGAACGCCTGTTCGACGCTGGCGTACAGTGTCTGGTCGTATTCGGTTGGGTAGCTCAGGGTTTCGTTGTGATTCAGCTTGACGAGGAACGGAATGCGGTGAGCATAGCGGCGGGAAACGGAGGCCAGCACGCCATAGGTCGATGCCACACAGTTACAGCCCGCTTCAATCGCCAGCTCGACAATGTTTTTCGGGTCAAAGTAGAGCGGGTTAGCAGCAAACGACGCTCCCGCCGAGTGCTCTACGCCCTGGTCAACGGGCAGAATGGAGAGATACCCGGTCCCGCCCAGACGACCGGTATTGTAAAGCGTCTGCATGTTTCGCAGTACGGCAGGCGGACGGTTGTTGTCGACCATGACGCGGTCTACGTAATCATGGCCAGGCAGATAAAGCTGATCGGCTGGAATGGTCATACAACGATGCTGTAAAAGGCTGTCGGCGTCTTTGCCAAGCAGTTGCGCAATATCAGTCATAGTGATGCTCCCGTAAGTCCGACATGATGTCGGAGCGTGTGATCCAAGCCCACGTTTTTGCAGGCAGACTAAGCCTGGTACCGACTTAACCTATTTTCCACCATTTGCAACTTTTTTAAGCACAATCTGCTGGCTCGTTTCGTGTACAACATTTTTGTTACACTGATCAAACAATCGCCTTAAAGGTATTTAAAAGGTATTATCACATGGTATGTTACATGCGTACCTCTGACATGCAGGATTAAAAAATGAAAACGAAAGTCCAACTGTCATTCATGATGTTCGTTGAATGGTTTATCTGGGGCGCATGGTTTGTGCCGCTGTGGCTGTGGCTGAGTAAGAGCGGGTTTACCGCCGGGGAAATTGGCTGGTCGTACGCCTGTACCGCGATTGCCGCGATCCTCTCTCCCATCCTGGTCGGCTCGCTGACGGACCGTTTCTTCGCCGCCCAGAAAGTGCTGGCCGTGCTGATGTTCGCTGGCGCGATTCTGATGTATTTCGCAGCACAGCAAACCCAGTTCAGCACCTTCTTCCCGCTGCTGCTGGCCTACTCCCTGACCTATATGCCGACCATCGCGCTGACCAACAGCATCGCCTTCGCGAACGTCGATGACGTGGAGGCTGATTTCCCGCGCATCCGCGTGATGGGCACCATCGGCTGGATTGCCTCCGGCCTGGCGTGCGGCTTCCTGCCGCAGATGATGGGCTATAGCGACATCTCTGACACCAATATCCCGCTGCTGATGACCGCTGCCAGCTCCCTTCTGCTTGGCGTCTTCGCGCTGTTCCTGCCGAATACCCCGCCGAAGAGTACCGGCAAGCTGGATTTCAAAGTGATGCTGGGGCTGGATGCGCTGATCCTGCTGCGCGATAAAAACTTCCTGGTGTTCTTCTTCTGCTCGTTCCTGTTCGCCATGCCGCTGGCCTTCTACTATATCTTTGCCAACGGCTATCTCACCGAAGTGGGGATGAAAAACGCCACCGGCTGGATGACCCTCGGCCAGTTCTCTGAAATCTTCTTCATGCTCGCTCTGCCATTCTTTACCAAACGCTTTGGTATTAAGAAGGTCTTGCTGCTGGGCCTGATCACCGCCGCCATTCGCTACGGTTTCTTTGTTTACGGCGGCGCCGAGCAATACTTCACCTACGCCCTGCTGTTCCTCGGCATTCTGCTGCACGGCGTAAGCTATGACTTCTATTACGTCACCGCGTACATCTACGTGGATAAAAAAGCGCCCGTGCACATGCGCAACGCGGCGCAGGGCTTGATCACGCTGTGCTGTCAGGGCTTTGGTAGCCTGCTGGGTTACCGTCTCGGCGGCGTGATGATGGAAAAAATGTTCGCATATAAAGAGCCGGTGAATGGGCTGACCTTCAACTGGGCCGGAATGTGGACGTTTGGTGCAATCATGATTGTGGTGATTGCCGTGCTGTTTATGCTGTTTTTCCGCGAATCGGATAAAGAGATCACCGCAATTGAGGTGGTTGATGGCGATACCGCGCTGACACGAGGGGAAGTTAAATGAAACAAGACCGTATTCTCGGTGCTCTTTACGGGCAGGCGTTAGGGGATGCGATGGGGATGCCGTCGGAGCTGTGGCCGCGCAAGCGGGTGAAAGCGCACTTCGGCTGGATCGACCGTTTCTTACCCGGCCCGGCTGAGAATAATGCCGCCTGTTACTTTAAGCAGGCCGAATTTACGGATGATACGTCGATGGCGCTGTGCCTGGCCGACGCGATTATCGAATGCGACGGGGAAATTAACCCTGACGTTATCGGTAAGCATATTCTGGACTGGGCGCTGGATTTTGACGCGTTCAATAAGAATGTGCTCGGCCCGACCTCCAAAATTGCCCTGAACGCCATCCGTGACGGCAAGCCGGTGAGCCAGCTGGAAAACAACGGCGTTACCAACGGGGCGGCGATGCGCGCCTCCCCGCTGGGATGCCTCCTGCCAGCCACGCGTCTGGCGCACTTTGTGGAACAGGTTGCGTTAGCCTCCAGCCCGACCCATAAATCGGATCTCGCCATCGCCGGTGCGGTGGTGATCGCCTGGGCGGTTTCACGCGCTATCGACGGCGAGCGCTGGCATCACATCGCCGATGCCCTGCCGGGTATTGCCCGTGCGGCGCAGGAGGCGAACACGACCACCTTCAGCGCATCGCTTTCCGCTCGTATTGAGCTGGCCCTGAAAACCGTGCGCGAAGCCAACGGTATCGAGTCCGCCAGCGAGCAGATTTATCAGCTTATTGGCGCGGGCACGAGCACCCTTGAGTCCGTTCCGGCGGCGATTGCGATGGTCGAACTCGCGGGCACCGATCCGAACCGCTGCGCGGTGTTATGCGCCAACCTGGGCGGTGATACTGACACTATCGGCGCGATGGCAACGGCCATCTGCGGCGCGCTGCACGGTGTACAGGCCATTGATCCGGCACTCAAAAACGAACTTGATGCCGTAAACCGGCTCGATTTCGGCCACTACTGCGAAAAACTGCTGCACTTCCGGGAGCAAAGGGAGGGCGTATGAGTGCTTTTGCCCGCCGTCTCGAAACCCTTCACGCCACGCGCCCCGTAACGGTACTCGGCGCGGCGGTCATCGACGTGATTGCTGACGCCTACGCCCTGCCCTGGCGCGGGTGTGATATCGAGCTGAAGCAACAGGGAGTGAATATTGGCGGCTGCGCGCTGAATATCGCCATCGCCCTGAAGCGGCTCGGCATTGCTGCGCAAAACGCCCTTCCCGTCGGCCACGGCGTGTGGGCCGATATTATCCGTAACGCCATGGCGAAGCAGGATCTGCACAGCGCCGTGGAAGCGGAAACGGGCGATAACGGCTGGTGCCTGGCGCTGGTGGAGCCTGACGGTGAACGGACCTTTATGTCGTTTAGCGGCGTGGAGAACCAGTGGCAGCAGCGCTGGCTGGACGGGTTAAGCGTGCCGGCAGGGAGCCTGATCTCTTTGTCCGGCTACCAGCTGGCGTCCCCCAGCGGTGAGCTGCTGACGGCCTGGCTGGAGAGTCTTCAGGATGCGACGCTCTTTATCGATTTCGGTCCGCGCATCGCGGATATTCCCGACCCGCTGATGGCGCGGATCATGGCCTGCAAACCAATCGTCTCGCTCAATCGTCAGGAGGCGGAACTTGCCGCCGAATGGCTTGGCGTAAACGTGGAAGAGCTCGGCACACGGTGGCAGCAGAGGTTTGGCGCTGCGCTGATCGTACGCCATGATAAAGACGGGGCAGTCTGGTACGACGGTGACGCTTCCGGACACGTTCCGGCGTTTCCTGCTACCGTGGTCGATACCATCGGCGCGGGTGACAGCCATGCGGGAGGTACCCTTGCCGGGCTGGCCGCGGGATGGTCACTGCCAGAGGCGGTGCAGCTTGGCAATGCCGTAGCCGCCTGGGTAGTCAGCCATCGCGGTGGCGACTGCGCGCCCACGCGCGAGGCCCTACTCCTCGCACACAAAGACGTATAGGTCGCTGCGGCAGTAGCTGATGCTGTACTCAATTGGCCGGTGCTGTTGATCGAGCGCGACTTGCTTGATCACCAGCACCGGTATCTTATCGTCCATCTTGATATGCGCCTGAAACTCGCTGTCCGGCATCCGGGCGCTGACGCGGGAACGGGTGCGCTGCGGAAAGATATTCTGGCTGCGGAAGTAATCATAAAGCGAGACGCCGATGTCGTCCGGATTGGGGATTAATCCTACCGGTACCCAAGACTCCTCTATTGATACCGCATCGTCATCCACGTAGCGGATGCGCTTAAGCAGAAATACATCGCTGTCCGGCGCAAGGGAAAGGTGGCGGGCGATCTCCTCCGGACATTTCACGACGCGTTTATTAACCCACAGCGTGTTGGGCGTTTTGCCCCGCAGCACCACCTGCTGAGAAAACCCGCGCGCCTCTTTTAGCGAATATTCAAAAATATTGTTGATTTGCGTACCGTATCCACGCGCGCGGGTGACGACGCCGGCCTCTTCCAGCGCCTGCATCGCTTTACGCACCGTAATGCGCGACACACCGGCCAGCTGGCTCAGATCGCGCTCGCCAGGCAAAATATTACCGTGCGCAAGCACGCCGCTGCGTACCGCGTTTTTAACCGTTTCGGCAAATTTCAGGTACAACGGCGTGTTGTCCGGTGCGGCAATTCGTTCCTTGAGTTGAGCAATTAACCGGGTATGCGCTTGTTCCATCTCTGTTTTTCTCTGGCATAAGGTTTTATGCCAGTATACGGCTTACCACCATGCATGAAAATGGTGAACCGGCCCAATACCGTGACCCACTTCCAGAGAATCTGCTTTTGCCAGCGCGCACGAGAGCCAGATCTTCGCCTCCTGCACCGTATCCGCCCAGTTCGCGTTTCGGGGACGCAGCGCCGCCAGCGCCGCCGAGAGCGTACATCCCGTGCCGTGGGTGTTTTTGGTCTGTACCCGCGGGGCGGTGAAACGTTGCGCGCCATCGCGGGTGAAGAGCCAGTCCGGGCTTTCTGCATCATCAAGATGACCGCCTTTCATCAGCACCGCGCTGCATCCCATCGCCAGCAGCGCATTGCCCTGCTCTTTCATCTCACGTTCGTTTTGCGCGTGTGACGCATCCAGCAGCGCGGCGGCTTCAGGGAGGTTTGGCGTGATCAGCGCCACCTGCGGCAGCAGCTTTTTACGCAGGGTGTCGACGGCAGAGGCGGAGAGCAACGGATCGCCGCTTTTGGCCAGCATCACGGTATCAAGCACCACGTTTTTTATCTGATAACGTTTGAGACGTTCAGCGACCGCTTCAACAATGTCCGCCTCTGCAAGCATGCCGATTTTGGTGGTGTCGATGCGTACATCGCTGAATACCGAATCCAGCTGTGCGGCGACAAAATCCGGCTCAATGCGATACACCGACTGTACACCGCGCGTGTTTTGCGCCACCAGCGCGGTGATAACCGAGCATCCGTAAGCGCCGAGCGCAGAGAAGGTTTTCAGGTCTGCCTGGATCCCCGCTCCGCCGCTGGGATCGGTTCCCGCAATAGTCAGGGCATTAATGCGTGTCATACCAGCTCCTCCAGCGCGTAAAGCGCATCCAGAAACGCCGGGGCAAAGCTGCCGGGGCCCCGGCTGTGAGTCAGTGCAGCTGACCCTGCGCGCTTCATAAAGCCGCAGGCTGCCGTCGCATTATCAAGCCTGTCGCCAGGCAGCGAACAGCAGGCGGCGACGACCGCCGAGAGCGCACAGCCTGTTCCCACCACGCGGGTCATCAGCGGGTCGCCGCCTGCGACCGTACGGGTTCGCTGACCATCAGTGATGTGATCCACTTCTCCTGTGACGACCACAACGGCATGGGTCTGACGGGCGAGCGTCTGCGCAGCGGTCAACGCGCTCGCTGCCGTATCGGTGGAATCAACCCCGCGCCCGCCCGCACTCATTCCGGCAAGGGCGAGGATTTCGGAGGCGTTTCCACGAATGGCCGCAGGTTTAAGGGACAATATTTGCTGGCAAAATCGGGTGCGGTACGCCAGCGCGCCAACCGCAACCGGATCCAGAACCCAGGGCGTACCTGCGGCTACCGCGCTCTCAATGGCCCGACGCATCGACTGGGCGCGCGGCGCGGTGAGTGTACCCACGTTGATGAGCAGGGCATCGGCAAGCGCGGCAAACTGTTCCGCTTCCTCGGCTTCGATCACCATTGCCGGGGAAGCACCCAGCGCGAGCAAAACGTTGGCGGTGAAGGTCTGCACGACATCGTTGGTCATACAGTGCGTGAGCGGGGAACGGGTTCGGAATTGATGTAAAACGTGTGAGTCTAGCAGGTCAGGCTGCATGGTTTCGCTCCTGCCGTGCGTGAAGAAGCGATGACCGGGTAGGCATCTGACTTCCCTACGCTGGCATTATCCAGATCAGGTAATACGGGTATTTCTCAGCCTTCACAAAGAAGGGCACCCCGAGTCAAATAAAAAAATCAAAAGCTTGCGATTAACGTCCCGTTAATCCCTGTTCTGGATCATGCCAGCGGAAAGCCAAAGACTCAACCCTAAAAAATGCTCTATGTTCCAGCTTGTATCCCAAGCTGTATCCCACATCCAAACGACAAAAAGGCCGGATTGCTCCAGCCTCGTTTTGTTGTGATCTTTCGTTGTTGTTCTCGAATTCATTGCTGAACCAATAATAAACCTTGAAGGTAAGCTGTTAGGAGTCGAACTTCTTACGCGGTTTACGTAATTCTGTGGTAAAGGATTTCCTGTTATCTTCGACCTTAATGCACGTAAAATGACCAGACACATTTTGGGAAGGAGTCTTTAATGGATATTGCGCTGCTCAACAGGGGCTGGAACAGAACATGGTCAGATACCATGGTGAATCTGGAAGCCCGGAAACTCGTCGAAACAGCAAACCGGCTGTCAGCATTCTATTTGCAAGATGGTCTTACACGTATCAAGTTTGTCGAAGAGATAAAACAGGTGGTAGATAAAGAATTTGAAACTGCACGACGGGCCAAAACCGATGAAGAATGCATTGCATGCATCAAAAATCTGCGTGCCGAAAAGGATAATCTGCACGAACAAGAACGCCTGTTAAGAACCAGAGCCGCACAGCTTTATGCAAAGGTCGAGTTTGTCAGGGAAAACAATAAAATCGTCGGATACGTGATTTCGGCAATCCATATAGTGTTATCTGGGGCAGCATTATTTGGTGGGATGGTTATGATGTCCACTATGACCCCTGTCGGAGTTCTTGCAGGAGCAGTTTTATTTGTTGATGGTATTAACGGTATAACAAAAGAAGCAAGCCATCTTCGCTATGGTGAACAATCCAAATCGGAAGGAATTTTTGCTGATGGCGCAATAGAAACCGCACAATTTCTGGGGTTTAGCCCAAAAAATGGATTAGCTTTTTATAATGCGATGACTCTGGGGGCTAGTGTCTATAGCATCTACGGCTTAGCAAGGAAACCAGGGGCCTGGCGATTATTTCGTTGGTTGCCGCGTGATTACTACCGAAAAGTTGACACAATGAGCAAGCCTAAGCTGACGATGAAAATCGCTGGGTATGGTGTCAAAGCGAAAGTCATTTTTGATCTTCTGGCTACTGATAACAGTACTAATTAATATTTGTTCGCCCTACAGAATCGCCAGGATTTATAAGCAAGTACAGGCGGTTGTATAAAAATTGCAACCGCTGCACCACAAGAAAGGCCAATTGCACCAGAGAAAACACTCTCCTGAGATGCGAATATCACCAGAAAAATGAATACAGCAAGACAACCGGATACAACCCACATAGCGAGAATAAAACGCCTTGCCAGGTCCCTAATGGCATTCCCCAACGTTCCGCCATAGCTTTCAACGTTGTTTTTTATCTTCTTCAAATCCGATGGTGTAAAGCCAGAACTCAACAAAGCCTCATCAGTCACTTTCATATCGTCTCGTCCCTTATCTTCCAGAAGTGTTTTCCCAATCGCTGATTGTGCAAGCAATCATACTGATGAACTTTACAGCAATCCAGCCGAAACTATGCGGCAGACTCTACCGTCCTTTCCTTAGTCCTGGTAGTACCAAGACGTTACAACCAAGCCAAACCATCTATCACATAACAAACTGAGCGTAACGGAAAGGTGTGCAAATAGCGTCTGGTAATACCAGAGCCGCTCTTCTCATGACCGACCACCTGTTGCAGATGTGCCAGGTTACCCACCCAACCAGCTAAACAGCCAGAAATCATCGTATGCCAAAAGCTATGCACCCAATCGCCGCTGCCCATAATCATCAAGATAAGGAATGCCAAGCTGATCTCTAACATCTGCTAAGACCTTGCCGATCTTCGGCATGTTTTTACCAGATACAGGCGAGAAGATTTTCTCTATCCATTGGCAGTTAACAAAATCAAGGAAACCCCACTCGATCAGTTTGGGATGGATCGCCACCTGCCTTGTAGCGTTCTCGGTTTTACCCTGCCCTCCTTCCGCGATCAGGAGATAGTGCCGCTGGCTATCTTCATCAAATTTGATCTGTGATTTCTCCAGCCTGGCGATCTCCCCTCTTCTGGCTCCCGTATATGCCAACAGCAAGGTGATCCACTTCTGCCAGCCATCAGTCGGAGACTTCTCCAGAATATCTTTATTGTCAGTCAGGAAGGTTTTGAACAACGATTTGTAAATCTTCAAATGTTTGTGGATAGACTCAGCGCCAACCAAGTCTTCAGGTGGCACATCATCACACTCGATCAGTTGCTGAACAGTCATCGACCGATAAGGCTGTACAACACGCTTTGGTAAGTTTTCAACAACTTCCATCACCTGCTTGATGTCCTGCTTGGTTATCGTCGTTACGTCTGCTGATGCACCGAGGACAATTAACATGACTTCCATAAAGCGCTCATTGGCCTGTGAAATTGCCTTCGTCCAGTTTTGGACTTTCTCCTTTTTGTACATATTCCAAGCGCCAGCCAGTGTTAACACATCCTTTGACTGTACTTCAGTGTGTTCTTCCTCATCTTCTGAAGGTGTAACAACCTCGCGGTATTCATGAGCAACCATCGGCTGAATATTGCGCCGCACATCATTCAGAAATTGGTGCGCCAGCCATTGTTCATTCTGCTGCTTCAGACTATTGCCATACTCAGAAAGACGCTTACCGAAGTGATCCGGTTGGATGGTTCCACGTTGGACCAAAGGTATTACAGGAGAAGCAAAAGACATGAGCAACTGCGCCTGAGTGTGGCTGTCAGTCTCTAACGACTTACGGAAAAACTTATTATCAGGCAGGCGAAAAAGAACGTAATAAACCCCGTTACGTTTAATGGTGTGGCGTATGGTTTTGTGTCCCATTTGGAGAGCTTCAATGTGTTACGGCTGAACAATACGGGACGAAAAGGAGTAATAATCTTTTGATTTATATGAGGATAATCGCCAGGACTACGCTGGCATTATCCAGATCAGGTAATACGGGTATTTCTCAGCCTTCACAAAGAAGGGCACCCCGAGTCAAATCATTTATAAAACAAAAGCTTAAACAATACTTTGTTATTTAGTGTACCCGTGGTTGAGCCTACTGACAACCTTTTCCCTTTATCTCACTATCTTAGAAAGTACAGACGGGTTCAGGTTACACAAAAAATGAGAAATTCCATTGTTCATTTTCCGGTATTATTTGTACTGAATAAATAACTAACAATGAATTCACATTGCAAACATCTTTATTTAATGTCTACATTGAAAATCTTACGGAAGAATATCTTACCCGTTATTTAAACACACCCACTCGATAATGTTTACTTTCAGCTTTAAAGGTTGTGATTTTCATTTGAAAACCCCCGTGTAAATCATAATTCCCATCACTTAAATAAAACCGTATAAATGTCAAAATAAAATATCATTAAAATCATAAGGTTAAATTAGGACAGTTCGCAAGTATGTAATAACAAATTGATTTCAAAGAAGAAATAACGCAATAACCTTATTTCCCTTCATTCTTACCATTAATAAAAAACATGATTAAAATCAATATTTATTGCCGCGAAATATTTATAGTTTCGCTCCGTTACCAACATAACTATAAAATTCGACACACTTAAACTTACCCATTCAGCTCTGCTTAAACAAACGTTAGCAATATCGATAGCGTATATTTTATCTGCCAAACACTGTGAGTCATTTCAAATGAAACCTGTTAGTAAAACCGTAATTGCTGTCGCTATTATCGGTGCTCTTTTTGCTGGTTCAATGAACGTAGCTAAAGCTGCTTATGTAAATGTAACTCTTAACGATAATGTTACCAATCCAGGTACTTTTATTCAGGTTCAAGGGACTGACAACACCGCATATAACCTTGATAACATCAAGGCTAGCAACACTCAACAAGACGGACAAATCTATAATCTGCAAGGGGATATTGTTAAAGCAAACATTGCTATCAATAATGCGCAAGATACTGCTAACACTGCTGTAAATAAAGCTGATGCTGCTCAAGCTGGTGTTAATGCTAATGCACAATTTAACTCTACTTTGAATCAGAAAGTAGATGATAACAAAGCTGATCAGATTACCACCGACAACAAACAAAATATTTTGATTAATGACATTGAAAACAAAGCAGACACAGCTTTACAAGGTGTTGTTAACAATGGTTCCGATATTAAATCATTGCAAGATGATAGCGCGTTACAAGGTTCTGTATTGATTAACCATGATCAACGGATCACCGCTTTAGAGAACCAAACACCACCTAAAGACGGTGTTAATGGTAAAGATGGTGTTGACGGTAAAGACGGGGCAACGGGTGCTACAGGCGCTGTAGGTGCAACTGGTGCGCAAGGTTTGAAAGGTGATACAGGCGCACAAGGTATAGCTGGGAAAGATGGTGCTCCAGGTGTTAAGGGTGAGAAAGGAGATAAAGGAGATTCCATCAAAGGTGATAAGGGCGACACTGGCGCTAAAGGTGATAAAGGGGATGCAGGTAAAGCTGGCTCTAACGGAATCACAACTACCATCACTAAGAAAGAAGTTGATACTAAAACTATCAATCTGGTTAAGTCACTCAATAACCAAACTACAGCACAAGCTAAAGATCTGAAAGCTACTCAACAAGTGTTCGCACAAGCGCAAGCTAACACTAACTCTCAATTCAAGAGCCTGAAAGATGAAGTTGATAGCAATCAGAAAGAAGCCCGTTCAGGTGCTGCTAGCGCTGTAGCTATCGCCTCTATGCCTCAAGTAGAGAAAGATCAGGCTGTAATGTTCTCTGCTGGTGTAGGTAGCTTTAAAGACGAGCAAGCTGTTAGTGTGGGTGCATCCTTCCACGTTGGTAGCAACACCATCGTTAAAGCTGGCGTAAGCGATTCTACAAATAATGATCTTGCTATGGGCGCAGGTATCGGGATTGGCTTTTAAGTAAAACACGTAACTCGACTACATTCATAATAGAGGGAGCTTTTCAGGGCGACAGTACTTCGCTGATGGAAAGTATGATGATGGCCAATAACATGCTCAAACACATTTTTATTTCAGCTGCCCTGTATCTAATGCTTATTTCGGTCGGGGTCTGGATCGGCATTATGTACGTTTCTTATTATTTGTGTCGTTTTTAAGGTGATAAAATGAAAAAATCAATGATGCTAGTGTTAAGCGCTGCCGTACTTGCTGGGTGTATTTCGCCTGCGCACGCCATAAACGCCCATTATCGCGCTCAATTAGAGCGTTCGGGATGCACGCAAATTAGCGCTGGCGATGGCTCTTGCGATATCAGCAAAACCAAAGCGGAAAATGCGGCACAACACGAACCAACGACATCCGTTCACGATCCCCTGCGTGAAGCCTCGTTCTCGTCGGATACGGTTAACGCCACGCTTTCTAACGGCTTTTTTAGCGCTACCGTTAACGGCAAGAAAGCCAGCGTTAAACGCCTGAATGCGAATTTCTATGAGATCCGTGGTAACGGTTTTGTGATATCGCTAAGCCTGGATGAAAACGGTATTACGGACGCGTCGTGGAATAAAACGAAGGGACGCGAACACGGTATTTTACGCGTTAGCCAGAAATAAACAGCGTAAGGAGGCTCACTGCCTCCTTTTCACCTGACAATCGCACGATTTGTCACACTCTTTTGTCTGATTTTACAATGCGGATAAATCATACGTAAGCTGCTGTTTTTATTTAGCATAAAGTGCGATTTTCCCCATACAAATGGCGATCTTCCCTGCCCTGTGCCCTGTGTCACAAAACAGTAAACAAATTAACCATTGAGCCCGGTGGCAAAAGGCTCTATATTGGCGGCGTTTTTTTCAGGCCCCATCTGTTTTTTAACTTTTTATTCAATCGTTGCTCATAACGAAGCGGCGGTTGTAGGAGTGATATGATGACGGATAAAGTCCGTATTGACACCGTAGATGCCCACAAAAGCAACGAAACCTATCTGGCCCGTCAGGCCGAATTTGAATCTAACGTCAGGAGTTATCCGCGCAAACTGCCTTTAGCGATCACGAAAGCAGAAGGCGTGTGGATCACCGATGCAGATAATAAAGAATACCTTGACTGTTTAGCAGGCGCAGGCACCCTCGCGCTTGGACACAATCATCCTGATGTGCTGAAAAGCATCCAAAATGTCATTACCAGCGGCTTGCCGTTACATACCCTGGATCTGACCACGCCGTTGAAAGACGCGTTTTCAGAATACCTGCTCTCTCTGTTGCCTGGTCAGGGCAAAGAGTACTGCCTGCAATTCACTGGCCCGTCCGGGGCTGACGCCGTTGAAGCGGCGCTGAAGCTGGCGAAAAAAGTGACCGGTCGTAGCGGTATCATCAGTTTCTCTGGTGGTTACCACGGTATGACCCACGGCGCACTGTCCGTCACCGGCAACCTGTCTCCGAAAGAAGCGGTTGACGGTATGATGCCAGAAGTCCAGTTCATGCCTTACCCACACGAGTACCGTTGCCCACTGGGTATCGGTGGTGAGGCGGGCGTGAAGGCGCTGACCTACTACTTCGAAAATCTGATTAACGACGTCGAAAGCGGCGTGCGTAAACCTGCCGCGGTGATCCTCGAAGCCGTTCAGGGTGAAGGTGGCGTGAACCCGGCGCCTGTTGAGTGGTTGCAGCGCATCCGTAAAGTCACTCAGGAACACGGTATCCTGCTGATCCTCGACGAAGTCCAGGCTGGCTTTGCCCGTACCGGTAAATTCTTTGCCTTCGAACACGCAGGCATTGAGCCAGACATCATCGTGATGTCTAAAGCAGTCGGTGGCGGTCTGCCGCTGGCCGTGCTCGGTATCAAAAAGCAGTTCGATGCATGGGCGCCAGGTCACCATACCGGTACTTTCCGCGGCAACCAGCTGGCGATGGCAACCGGTCTGACCACGCTGAAGATCCTGAAAGACCAGAACATCGCGGGCAAAGTAGCTGCACAGGGCGAATGGCTGAAAGGCCAGCTGAAAGAGATGGCGAAACGCTATCCGGTGATCGGCCACGTTCGCGGTCTGGGCATGATGATCGGTATTGAAATCGTTAAGCCACATGAAGCGGCCGACCACATGGGTTGCTTCCCGGGCGATGGCGAGCTGTCTGCACTGATCCAGAAGAAATGCTTCGAAGCGGGCCTGATTCTGGAGCGTGGCGGCCGTAACGGTATCGTTCTGCGTCTGCTGCCTTCTCTGCTGATCAGCGATGACGAGCTGAAAGTCTTCCTGGATAAATTCGAGCAGGCACTGCTTGCTGCGGGCGTTAGCCCGGCGTAACCGGAGTTGTTGAATACGATGTCTGATTCAAACCCAATTTTGTTCTCCTCTGCGCAGAGCATTGAAGCTTACCAGCAGGCGATTGAACAAAGCACTCAGGCTGTGATGCAGTGGCTGAAACAGCCTGAGATGTACCAGGGCAAAACGGTCGCGGAGCTGCGCGACCGTATTAAGCTGGATTTCAACCCGAAAGGGCTGGGCAACGAAGCGGCGATCGAACGCGCCGTGGAGTTCTTCCTGAAAGACAGTTTGTCCGTTCATCACCCGCAGTGCGTGGCGCACCTGCACTGCCCAAGCCTGGTGGTTAGCCAGGCGGCGGAAGTGCTGATCAACGCCACTAACCAGAGTATGGACTCCTGGGATCAAAGCCCGTCCGCAACCATCATTGAGATCAAACTGATCGAGTGGCTGCGTACCCGCGTGGGTTATCAGGCTGGCGACGCAGGCGTCTTCACCAGCGGCGGCACCCAGAGTAACCTGATGGGGCTGATGCTGGCGCGTGACGCATTCTTTGCGCGTCAGGGCCACTCGGTTCAGCAGGACGGTCTGACAGGCGATCTGCGTAAGATCCGCGTGCTGTGTTCGGAAAATGCCCACTTCTCCGTGCAGAAAAACATGGCGCTGATGGGTCTGGGCTACCAGTCCGTGGTGCTGGTGAAAACTGACGAATTCTCCCGCATGGATCTCACCGATCTGGCGGCGAAAATCGAACAGTGCAACGCGAACGGCGAGCAGATCCTGGCGATTGTGGCCACGGCCGGTACGACCGATGCGGGTGCTATCGATCCGCTGCGTGCTATTGCTGAGCTGGCTGCGAAACAGAATATCTGGGTGCACGTTGATGCGGCCTGGGGCGGCGCGCTGCTGATGTCTGAGCAGTATCGTCACTACCTGGACGGTATCGAGCTGGTGGATTCCGTCACCCTGGACTTCCACAAGCAGTTCTTCCAGACCATCAGCTGCGGTGCGTTCCTGCTGAAAGAAGCGCGTCACTATGAACTGATGCGCTATCAGGCGGCCTATCTGAACTCTGAGTTCGATGAAGAAGCGGGCGTACCTAACCTGGTCTCCAAATCTCTGCAAACCACGCGCCGTTTCGACGCGCTGAAACTGTGGATGAGCCTGGAAGCGCTGGGTCAGGAGCAATACGCGGCAATCATCGATCACGGCGTGACGCTGGCACAGCAGGTTGCGGCTTACGTGAAAGAGCAGTCTGCTCTGGAACTGGTGATGCAACCCCAGCTGGCAAGCGTGCTGTTCCGCTTCCGTCCGCAGGCGCAGCTGGATGACGCCGGTATTGCCCTGCTGAACCAGAAAATTGGCGATGCGCTGCTGGAGTCTGGCCGTGCAAACGTCGGTGTGACCGAGCATAACGGTATCACCTGCCTGAAGCTGACCCTGCTGAACCCAACCGTGACGCTGGAGGACGTAAAAATCCTGCTGTCTCTGGTTGAGCGTACCGCGCAGGAAGTGATGGCGAAGTAATACTTATCCCTCTCCCACCCGGGAGAGGGATTGTTTTTCCCGCGCTAACGCCTTTCCCCTTTTTTCCTCGAAGCATAACCGTATTCATACTGGCTGTACCCCGAGCTGTAATACAGCGCTGCGGATTTAACAATATCGTTGAGGATTGTGCCGCTGACCTTCACGCCAACGTGCTGTAACCGTTTAACGGTATTCTCCATCTCTTTCACGCTGGTTTTATCGAAACGGGCAACCATTAGCGTTGTTCCGGCTGCTCTGGCAACCAGCGCGGCATCGGTGACGGCCAGAACCGGCGGTGTATCAATGATGACAATGTCATATTGCTCGTTAACCCAGGACATGACGGAAAGGAATCGTTCGCTTAACAGCAATTCTAACGGGCGCAGGGGTTCCGGGCCGCAGGTGATGACGTCAATTCCCCCTTTTTCAGCATGCTGAATGACCCCCGCTAAGTCGCGTTTCCCTTCGAGCAGGCAGGACAATCCGTGGCGGTTCTCCAGACCAAAAATATTGTGAACATAGCCCTGGCGCATATCCGCATCAATAAACAGCACCCGCTGACCGCTCTGCCCGGCGATGGCCGCCAGGTTCGTCGCCACCAGCGTTTTTCCGCAGTCCTGCGTAGGGCCAGAAATCATCACAATGCGGTTCTCAGCCTCCATCATGGTGAAATGCAGACTGGTCCGCAGCCCGCGTACTGCTTCAACAAACATATCAGCAGGGCGATCGACGGGCAGGAAAGGCACATCCGTGGTTTTGTGTTTCCAGCGACGAGAAAACGGATTTTTTCTGCGCAACTGCGTTTTACTCCACAGCCACTGTGAACGTGGCAACGTAGCCAGAACCGGCATCCCCTGTGCTTCCAGCTGTTCGGAAAGCGTGATCCCACGTTTGAACGCCTGACGTACCAGCACGGTCCCCATTGAGAGCATTAGCCCGAACAGCGCGCCAAGAACGATGATTAACGCTTTACGCGGCTTTATTGGGTCCGGCAGCGTAACAGCCTCATCAATGATCCTCACATTCCCGACAGCGCTGGATCGGGAAATATTCAGCTCCTGCTGGCGCGTCAATAGCTGTAAATAAATCGTGCGACCCGACTCAACATCGCGGCTCAGGCGTAAAATCTCCTGCTGCGTGGAGGGCATAGCTGACACACGGTTATTGAGACGCTCCCGTTCCCGCTCAAGGGTCTGTCTCTTTTCATGCAATGCACGATAGGTAGGGTGACTCTTTTTAAAGAGCTGGGAGATCTCTGCCTCCCGGAACGTCAGCTCATTTAGCTGATTCTCAACGTTAACAACCTGATCCAGGACAGATTTTGCCTCCAGAGACAGGTCCACCGAGTCACGCTGCGCCCGGTAGGCATTCAGCCGCGCTTCTGCCTGATCCAGGTCCGCGCTGATTTTCGGCAACTGCTCCTGTAAAAAATCCAGACTACGAGAATCCTGAGCCTCCTGGCGCGCGATATTTTGCTGGAGATAATTTTCAGCAATTGCATTCAGCACCCGGGCGATGTTATCAGGATCTTCGCCCGTCAGGGTTAAGGTCACGATACCGCTCTGTTTCTCCGATTCCGCAACCGTGAGACGCTTCTTCAGCGCGTTGATCGTCTCAAGCCGCGTCAACGACTTAAGCGAAAATTGCGTGCCTGGCATCGCCTCAATCGACGTCACCAGCAGAACGATCCCTTGCGTAACCAACGTTTTCCCAACCCGACCATCTGCCTCAATGTTTTCGCCCGTCAGGTGATACTTGCCTGCTCCCTGTACGGTCAGCGTGAGCTCTTGCGCTTTGCCTTCCACCTGCGGGATCTGGAGTTCGCCTAACGTTATGTTGCACTGCTCACGCCCTTGCAGACGCTGCCAGAGATGCCCCACCACAGGCAAAACGCGCGGCTTAGCCTGCTGCGTCAGACCTAATTTGTCGACGGTCTCGCCGAGGATCATGCGTGATTTCAGCAGTAAAATTTCAGGGGCAACATCCGGCGAAACATCGGTGCCCAGCTGGCTCAAACCTTTGAGCAGGTTGTTATCGTGTTTGTTTTCTATTTGCACCATGGCATCCGCCTGATAAACAGGTGGCGTAATCCAGGCATAGAGACCGGCGCACAGGATGGACAGGAACGTCACGCACAGAATCATCGTGCGGTGGTCGATCATCTCGACGAGCAAACGAACGAGATCGACTTCATGTTGTTGGGGTGCCGCTGCACCATAATTGTCTGTTGTGTAAGACGACATTAATGCTTCATTCCTTGCTGACCTAAACGACGTGCCCATTCCTGACTGGCTTTACCCAATAGCCCGAACACATATTCAAACGCTTCCCGGCTTTGACGGTAGGGATCGGGGATCTCCTGCGGCTCCAGCCATTGCCCAAAAAGCAGCGACTTTCCTCGAATCTCCGGCGCCATGGCCGCAATGAAGCGAAGATGTTCCGGCTCCATAACCAGGATAAGATCGGATCCCTGCATCAGATTGCGTGTCAGCCTGCGCGCCACATGGCCGTCGAGGGAAATCCCATGCCGCCAGGCTACGTCCTGGGCGCTGTCATCCGCCGGGCGCCCTTCAAGCCCGAATATGCCCGCCGAGGCGATATATCTGTCGGGCAGGTGCTGGCGTAAAAGCCGCTCCCCAATTGGAGAACGGCAGACATTTCCGGTGCAAACCACGAGTATTGATTTGAACATTATTGCGGCCACGATCTGATGTAACGAACCGTTTCGGTAAGGTCATGCACCCCGCTGATAGTCGGAACAAGCTGTGATATCACGCGATTCCAGCGGGACAGTGGTGCAGTGGTGACATAGACAATGTCATAGGGCTCAAGCTGAAACTCGGTGCCTAACACCATGGCTGACGCGTCCTGAGCATTGAGCTGGTAGAGGTTGGCAATTTTTTCTGAACGCTCGCTTTTCGGCAGCGAACGAATGACAAAAATTCCGGTGGCATCGGCCATATTCTGGTTCAGCCCACCGGCATTACTCAGCGCTTCGGCCAGGGTCATGCCGCTGCGATCCATTTTCAGCGTGCTCTGTTTAACGACCTCGCCCATGACGAACACTTTCAGCGCATCGTTACGGGGGACAAACAAAATATCGCCGGGATAGAGCAGCTTATTTTGCGTGAGATCGCCATGCTGCATCAGCGCATACAGCGAGAGGCGCGTGTCCTTCCCATTATGCGTCAGCACGACATTGCGCCAGTCTGCGTCGGCAGAGAGCCCCCCAGCGGCGTTCACGGCATCCATGACCGTTAACGGAATATTGGTAATAGCCTGCTGCCCCGACTTCACCACCTCGCCCGTCACATAGGCTTTTTGTGAGCGAAAAGAGGCGACGCTGACGTCCACCTGCGGGCTTTCAATAACATTGTTCAGCCGGGCCGTGATCTCCTCGCGTACCCGTGCGACCGTTTTGCCAGCCACCGGCAATTTACCGACATAGGGATAGAAAAGCGTGCCGTCGGCATTGACCCAGTTACCGGTGTCACTGGCGCTACGATACTGCCCTGCCGGGGTTGTCAGTTCAGGGTGATCCCAGACGGTGACGGTCAGAATATCCCCAACGCCGATACGGTATTCCCAGTTTTTGACCTGTTCATCCAGATTAGGATTTGCCTGAGATTTCAAAACCGATGGCCGCAATTTTTCAATTAACGAAGGCGTAAGAGGATAAACATCAATCCGTTTCTCCAGACGATCATTTGCATCTTCTGCGGCAATTATCTTTTTCCCAGCGAGATCGAGATGCTGGCCAGGGGAAAATACGCAGCCAGATAATGGGGTAATAATTAAAAATAATATCGATACAACTGTTGTGTTTTTCATTTATTACATAATATCTTTTATAGTAGTGATTATCGTACACAGGATAAAACTGTTACACTTTACTCAAGCACAAGCTGCTGTTATTCAATGAATTAACAGAACCACAAAGAGTATTTATAAAACCACACGACATTCCTTTGGACAGACTTTTACAGCCCTGCATTGTCTTAATCAGGCATTCGGAAAGAGGGTTTCAGGCAATCTTAAATGTTCTATTTGTTGAATGCATGCCTGAATCTTAGTAAATTTGCCTTGAAAATGTTTTTTCAGAATTAATTAATAAACCAATAATTATGTTATCTGTATAAGCTCATATTTATTCGTCGAAGTAATAATTAATGACGGTTGCGACTACACAAAACCGTGCACTTTTGTTACATTTTTTGCAAACTCACCCTGTGAGGATACTTAAAATGAACTGTCTGCCATCCGTTAGCGGATCTGCACACAAAAAGTATCAGTAACGATATGACTGGAGAAAAAATGGCTAAGCGTAAATTGTTGCTTCTGGGTGTATTACTGTCACTGGCGGGGGCCGCGCACGCTGCACCGCAAACATCGACAGCGCCTTCCGGCATCAAGGCCTATGAAGAGCAAGAGTTTATTGCCGATTTTACGAAGTTTAAAATCGGCGACACCGCGCCCGCGCAGTATCAGACGCCTGAGTACACCATCAAACAGTACCAGCTGCGTAACCTTCCCGCGCCCGATGCCGGCACACACTGGACCTACATGGGTGAGAATTATGTTCTGATTGGCGATGCCGATGGCAAAATCTACAAAGCCTATAACGGAGATATTTTCTATCACCGCTGATACGATCCTAATCCGTCCGTGGCAGGAGAGCGATCGCCCTTTCCTGCGCACGCTCTTCCTCCACGCCCGACGTGAAGCCTGGCCGTGGCTGGACAGTTCTGCGTGGCAGCTTGAAGATTTTGACGCGGCAACCCTGGACGAAGAGATTTGGGTGGCGGAGCAGGATGGGCACCGACTTGGCTTTGCCTCAGTCTGGACGAACGATAATTTTCTGCACAACCTGTTTGTCGATCCGAACTATCAGAGCCTGGGCGTCGGACATGTGTTGCTTGAACACGTACAGAAGACGTTTACCAGCACGGGTTCACTCAAGTGTCTGGTGAAGAATGAACGGGCGGTTGCGTTTTACCAGCGCCACGGCTGGCACATTGAGGCGACGGGAGATTCTCCGGACGGAGAGTATTATTTGATGCACTATCGGCTTGGGTAAAGTCAGGTAGCGCTACGCTTACCTGACCTACAAAATCGAGGTAGGCCGGGTAAGGCGAAGCCGCCACCCGGCACTAACGCGCAGAGACGTTACACCGCGCGGAAAGCGATTTCACCCGGTATGACTTCGCCCTGCCAGTAAAGCTGCGCCGCAACGCGCCCCGCCAGCTGACGGTAGATTTCCGTGAATTCGCTATCCGGACGGCTGACCACCGTCGGCTTACCGCTATCCAGATCTTCACGCAGTGTGATATGCAGCGGCAGTTGCCCCAGCAGTTGCGTGTGGTATTGCGCCGCCAGCTTTTCGGCGCCACCGGTACCAAAGATAGGCTCATGGTGCCCGCAGTTGCTGCAAATATGCATGCTCATGTTCTCGACGATACCCAGTACCGGCACCTCCACCTTCTCGAACATGACGATGCCTTTTTTGGCGTCGATCAGCGCGATATCCTGCGGTGTGGTGACCACGACGGCGCCGGTAACCGGAATGTTCTGCGCCAGCGTCAGCTGGATATCACCGGTGCCCGGCGGCATGTCCAGTACCAGATAATCGAGGTCAGGCCACATTGTCTCCTGCAACATTTGCAGCAGCGCCTTGCTGGCCATCGGGCCACGCCAGACCATTGCGTTATCGTCAGTTACCAGGTAACCAATGGAGTTGGTCGCCAGACCGTGCGCCACGATTGGCGCCATGTGGGTGCCGTCCGGCGAAGTTGGACGCTGGTTTTCCGCCCCCAGCATGTTTGGAATGGATGGGCCGTAGATATCCGCATCCAGAATGCCGACTTTCGCCCCTTCTGCCGCCAGCGCAAGCGCCAGGTTCACGGCGGTCGACGATTTACCCACCCCGCCCTTGCCTGAACTGACGGCGATGATGTTCTTCACGCCGTTAACGCCCGGCTGATTTTTCACGCGCTTGAGCGTGGCGATGCTGTGGCTTAGCTTCCAGTCAATTGCTTTTGCGCCGGTAATGCGCAACAGCTCAGAGCTGGTTTGCTCTTTCAGGGCATCAAAGGCGCTGGTCCAGACGAACGGCATCTGTAGCTCAATGTGCAGCGTATCGTCCAGCCATGCGACGTGATGAAGCGCTTTCAGCGTCGTGAGATTGTGCTTCAGGGTTGGATGCTGAAAATTAGCCAGCGTCCCGGCGACCATTGCTCGTAAGGCTTCCGGTGATTTGGCCTGGGATTGAGAACTCATCCCGACTCCTTTGTTCTTGTGAATAAGACCTTAGACAAACAAGTTTACCTGAAAGGCCGCGGTTTGTGCTTACTTAATAATGCCCCTTTTGGTAATATCGAAAACCCTTTTCACAGTTAAAAGAAGTAATGCCTACTATGACTCAAGTCGCGAAAAAAATTCTG